>Ga0116145_1005313_pt1 | contig 9843 bp, 21 predicted proteins | sample AD_JPNHG1_MetaG_FD_89747 | JGI IMG/M metagenome (GOLD analysis project Ga0116145, IMG submission 89747) | Active sludge microbial communities of municipal wastewater-treating anaerobic digesters from Japan - AD_JPNHG1_MetaG | ecosystem: Engineered > Bioreactor > Anaerobic > Digestate | place... | reverse complement strand
CAATTTCGGCACGGATGCGCCGGCTGGTGCCGTGGCGCAGGTCGGCGCGGATGGCTTGGGCCATGGCGCCGACAGTGGTGGCGAAGGCGTCGCCGCCGGCGTCGCCCGGATAGCATCGAGGCCTTTGATATTCACGCTTATCGTCAGCGCCACCACTCTTCCTTTCGCTTCTTGGGCGTTGGCGCCAGGTACGGCTTGACGCCATCCGGTCCGGGCGTTCCGATGGACCTTCCGTTCTCGCTGGCAAAGGCCATGCGGGTTCCTGGGAATACGGCGTTGAACTCGGCAGCGGCAGCGGCGCAGGTCGGGAAGGCTTCCCGCACCGCCCTGGCCTTTTCCTCCCGGTCAGCATCGGAAGGCGACGGCACCGGGGAATGTCTTTCCCCTACCCCACCCACCCCCCCTAAGGGGGTGGTGGGGGTAGGGGAATTCCCCGGTTGCCGTTCCGGTTGTTCCGAATGAGAAAAAAACGCCGAATTCCTTGGCATCAAATGCTTTCCGCTATTCCTGTTCCAGATTGTTCCGCGCCGTTCCGTTCCGCTCTTTGTTCCGGGCGCATCTTTCCTGTTTATCAATGAAAACCAAGCACTTACAGTAAAACCGTTCCGCCATGTTCCGCCGCGTTCTCGTTCTATCCGGGCCGCCCCTGTTTTTCTTGCTTTTCCTGGGGGTTAACTCCCAATCCTGTCAGGTGTCACGGGCTCCAGCGGGTCCGGTTTACTGATGCAGGTTGTCCATTCCGGTCTTGCGACCTACCTCATGCGGCAGCAGAGGGTTTAGCGTATGTCCTTGGCTTCCTCCTTCCCGGCCTTGGTCAGCACCCAGCCGTCGCGCCGGGAGCGCTCGGCCAGCTTGTATTCCTTCAATCGTTCCAAGGTGCGGGCCGTGAAACTCACATGGGGTCCGCCGGCAGCCTTGCCGGAACGGATCATGAAGCCGGCGTCCATCGCCCACTCGCGGATCGTCCCGTTGGGGTTTCGATACATTTCATACATCAGGCGGCATTCCGCCTCCTTGCGCTGCTCACGCAGGCGCTTCTCGCGCTCCTCGTCGATATGGAGCGCCACCACCGTGGGCACGGCCTGGCCGTGCTGCTCCACGTTGATGGCCTTGTACTCGAAGAGAACGGGCGCGAAATCCGGGCCGCGCTTCTTGCGCATCCAGTGGAGTTCGGCGGTTTCACCCTCCGACCAGACGGTAAGATTGGTGTCGATCTCGTTGAGAAACGCCGACCCACCGCGCGGAACACAGCTTTCGCGGGTCATGTCCTTGCCGGCGCCGGAGGACGGGTGGCAATTCACCAGCACTGATGGCTTGCCCGGCAGCAGCGACAGCTCGCGCAGATCCCGCGCATGGCTATAGGCCTGCTGGTTGTCGTTTTCGTTGTCCCCGGTGAAGAAGCTGACCGAGGTATCCACCAGCACCAGGGCGAGGTCGCCCATGGTATCGGCGTCTTTCTTTATCTGCTCCAGCAGGTAGGCCAGCCCCGTCGATTGCGGCAGCACCCACACCCGGTGGCGAATATCGTTCAGCGATATCTCCAGGCTCTCCATGGTCGCCAGCATGCGGAGGCGGAATCCATCCTGGTTCTCGCCGCACAGGATCAGCACGTTACCCTGCTTCACCTGGCGGCCGGCGAAAAGCCGGCCCGCGGCAACGCACAGCGCCATGACCAGGGATACCGCGGTCTTTCCGTGGTTGGTTGGCGCCGTGAGCGCATACACATAATTGGTCTGAAGGATGCCGGCCACCACCCACTCCGGCGCGTCGCCGTCGTTGAGGAAGGCATCCACGGCCTGGCATACCGGTCCATCGGGGATCGAGGCGATGCCGGAACGGATCGGCGTCACCTTGGCGCCGCCGGCCGGAACAGCCTGGAATGCATTGGCTTGCGCCTTAGCAATGGCGTCGTCAACAGGATCAGTCATCACGCCGCCACCCCGCGCATCTGCTGCACAATCGCCTGGCGGGCTGCATCGAACAGCGGCAAGCCGTAAAACCCGCGGCGCAGGATCATCATCACGTTACGATGCAAGCGCAGTGCCGGGCCGAATTTATGCGGCTCATACGGCCCCTCGATGGCATACCAGCGGCGGGATGAAGGCTCCATGAGCCATACGCCGTCGTCGAAGTGTCCCCACAATGAAGCCGGCGTCGCGTGGAACAACGCGGAACACACCGCGTAGAAATCCGCCTCCGAGCACTCGCCACAAACCAGCGTATCGAGCCCGCGACACAGAGACCAATCCGCCTCGCCGACGGGAACATCGTCAGGCAACACCAGGCGCGCCACCTCGGAACGCCCGTCTAACCATTTTCCGGCCTCCCAGTCATGGACGGATACCACCAGCAGGCCGATGCGATCACCGTTCCGTCGACGGGCCGCGAGTTCTTTTCCGTAAGCCAGGGGCCTAGGCATTGGTACGCTTCTCCCAATCGTCCCGGCAATCGGCGTCGCAGAAGCGGTGGCCGTTGGGGACTGCGGCGTCGCAGTTGTGGCAGGCGCCGACGAAGGGAAGCCAGTCGATACGGCGGGCTTGCGCGATGGCGGCCTCGCGGTCGCGCTCTTCGCGATCGCATCCGGCGTCGATAATGTCAGTCATGCGCAAATGGCCTATTGGCGCTCCAAAACGATGCGGCAATACTCGGATACAGAACGGTCCTCAGCATTTGCGAGTCGAGACAAATCGAGAAGCAGACGTTCTCCGATTCGCAGCGGCAACTGTTCCGTGCATTTTTCAGCCATGGTGGTAACTCCGTATGGTTAAAAAGAAGCCCCGGCCGGATCACCGGCGCGGGGCAGAAGGACGCCCAAGGAGGTTGGGGCGTTCGGAGACGACATGCAGAGAGAAAAGGGTGGGGACATATCAGGCGGCTTGTCGTGATGCGCAGCAAACCTCTTGGTGAATCGCGCGCAGCGCTTCGCCGTCCTTCCACTTGAGGTCTTCATACTTTCCGGCAGTAACGGCGCTGACCCAGGCTTGAGACTTTCCAACGCGATCCCCGATCTCCACCTGGGATAGACCGCTCGCCTGAATCTCTGAAATAAGTGTTTTCCAATCCATTCCGGCATTATCATAATCCTGTTTTTCGTTGTCAACAGCATCCTGATTGCGGTTTGAATCATCATCCTGATATGACACTACTTTCTACCCGCCTAAGAACTGAACGAGAACGAGCTGGGCTCACTCAGCCGGATTTGGCGAAACGAGCTGGGATACGCCAGTCTTTCATTGGAGCCCTGGAAACAGGCGCCCAAAAAAATTCAGGATTTCTGCCAGAAATTACACATGCCCTCGGCGTTGACGCATACTGGCTGAAGACCGGAAAAGGAAAGGCCGCCGGCTTATGCCGGTTTTTATTTTTGCACAAATATCAGTTTCATGTTGACAAATAAAAACAGGATTCTGATAATTGAACCCAACACCACAACGGGAGCATCCCATGACCCACCAAGAACGCCAGCTCAGACAAGCCTACCGGGACACCGGACTTGGCTTTCTGCGCATCGGCTTCACGGAGGCCATGGAGATACCGGGAATCCGCATCGCGCTCAACCTGCAGGTCGCCGACCGGCAGAAGAGCAACGGGAAGCAGGCGCCGGCACAGCCTGCGCTGATCTAAGGAGGTCACAATGCCAACACAGGACCACATCACCAAGCTGCTGCAGCAGGCCTACGAGCTGCACATGAAAACCCGTCAGTCCATCTTCGCCGCGGCGCCCCGCATTCGGGAAGCCGACGCACTTTGCGAGGCCCTGGCGCCGCATCTGCCGGCCGAGTCGTCGGCCACCACCCTGACTATGATCTGCTCGGACGGAGAAGTATGGGTCTGGGTGAGTGTTTTTATGGATACCGACGCCACCTGCGCCGCCATCAAGGCCGCCGACCTGGTCATCGAGCACATTGAATATGCCGACCAGCCGAACCATTACGACAGAATCGTCCTGCGAGACTGCGCCGTCTATGTCAGCGCCACGCCCGTCAAGGCCGCCAGGAAAGCCGCCTGATGCTCAACCTCGCCCCGCTCATGCGCGTTCCGACCTACGCCTTCGCGGTCACCCTGGAGCGCAAGCGAACCCTCAACGCCAACCAGGCGGCGCGGACGAAGGTTGCCTATGTGGCCGCGCCCAATGCCATCGAGGCCAGGAAGGTCGCCGAGCGCCGCCCGGAAAACGCCGCCTTCAAGGCCACCCAAGTCAGGAGAGCACCTTGATCACCGCCATATTCCTGCCCAGCACCGCAGACCTTCTGGAAGCCGCCGAAATCGGTTGCGCCAAGGGCCTGAAGCTCTATTGCGACGGCAGCCGTTCCGTTCTGGCCCGGGAAAAACCCGCGGGCCAATGGGCGCAGGTCGCCGTCAAGATCAACCCCACTAACACCGCCGAGGTCACTCCATGCACCGCCTGATCGCCGCCCTATACCACGCCTTCTTCGGCCTGCGGGTCGCGTCCCGTGCCATTCACGTCGAGGACCTCATCGCCATGCTGGCGGAGGCCGAAGCGGCGCGCAACGAAGCCAACCGCAATGCCATCGAAGCCGAAGACCTGCTGCGCGAATCCGAAGACAACCTCATCCGCATCCGGCGCCGTATCGACGACTACCTGGCCAGCCGCGCCGACCTCGGCCCGGAACCACCGCCGCAGCGACGCGCCAGTGACCGCCCTACCCTCTGCCGCGTGCAGATCACCGCCGGCGAGGCCGTGCGATGAACGACTGGCGAGAACCCGGCGAGGCGCCCAACCCGGACATCGTCCGCGCCGAGCTGCCCACACTGCTGGCGGAAATTCTCGGCAACGTCCAGGCCGCCGAAACCCATGCCGCACGGCTGCGCATCACCAACATCAAGCTCACCCAGGCCCTGGCGATCCTCGTCGGCGAGGACGCCACGCCGGCCAATTCCAACTTCCTCAGCCTGACCGTCACCCTGCCGGAGGAGGAAATGCCGCGGCTGGAGCGCGCCATCAGCAGGGTGCAGGCCAGGAATCCCGACTTCGGCATCGACGATTGCTGCAACACGCTGTTCCTGTTCAGCCTGGGCGTCCACGGGGAGGACTGATGCGCTTTTCCCATATGCTCGCCGCACCCCGCATAGAACCGCCGCCGGTGGGCGCCGGGCGCGTCCACACCCTCGCCGTCGGCGCAGAAAATGCGACCGCCAAGGCCCCAAGGAAAGTCCGCCGGGAAGGCCGATGGTACGGCCAGGCGCGGCGCCGCGCGGCCGTATTGCAGGCCATCGCCGATGGCGTCAAGACCATCACCGACATTGCCATCTGCACCGACATCAGCCGGTCCTGCGTTCAGGACCACATCACTGCGCTCATCTCGGAAAAGAAGATCGCCCAGTCGCCGGATCGGAAGGGGGATGGGTATCATTTTCGGGTGGTGACGGCGGATCTGTGTTCGATGGCGAAATGAGTTTGAAGATAGTAGAGGAAATTGAAATGTTGAAGGTATGTAAGCACTGCGGATTGCCCGAATGGGATCACCACGACTACGAGCCATCGATGCCTGACGGTTGCGTGTGCGATCCCGGCGAGTGGGGTGACGAGGTACACGTGCCATGCGCTGAATACCTAGGCGACGGCCAGCAATACTGCACCCGCTGTGAGCACGACAGTGCGTGTCACATTCCGGCGAACGCCTGAGTTCAGGCGTTCGCCGGCTGGTAGCAACGGAGAAAAAACGATGGTTGAAAAGGTGACGATAGGGAATGCAACGCTCTACCACGGAGACAACGCCGAGGTGCTGCCGTTGCTCGGAACGGTGGATGCGGTGATTACCTCGCCGCCCTACAACATTGGCGCGGCGCCTTGGGAAAGGCTCGGGCACTGGAAGCCCGGAGACTCTGCGGGCGGCAAGAGCAAATGGAAGAACGGCAGCGATGGCGGCTGCGGGATTCAGTACGGCACACACGTTGATGCCGTGCCGTGGCCTGAGTACGTGGCTTGGCAACGCGGATTGCTCTCGGCGCTGTGGCTGAAACTGAGCGAAAGGGGGGTGATTTTCTACAACCACAAGCCGCGAGTGATAGGCGCGAAGTTGTGGACGCCGTTCGAGTTGGTGCCCGACGAGGTTGTTGTGCGGCAAGTGATTGTGTGGGCGCGGCCTGGCGGGATGAACTTCAACCCGACAGCGTTCGTGCCGACGCATGAGTGGGTAATGATGCTGGCAAAGCCAGATTTCCGGCTGCGCTCGAAAGGGGTTTCCGGCCTTGGCGACGTGTGGCAGATGACACCTGACCGTAACGAACACCCCGCACCGTTCCCGGTGGCGCTGCCGGAGAAAGCTCTTGACGCGATTGAGGCCGAGACGGTGCTTGACCCCTTCATGGGGAGCGGAACGACGGGGGTTGCCTGCGCAAACCTTGGGCGGCGGTTCATTGGCATTGAACTCGACCGCAAGTTTTTTGACATGGCCTGCGAGCTGATTGAGAAGACGCAGGCACAAGAGCGGCTGTTCGCATGAAGACGGCTAACCGCATAGCTAAGGGGCGCGACGCGGCCTTATCGCGGCGCGTCCCGCTTGAGCGACGGGTGAGCCGGCATTACGACGGAGAACGACATGAAGCTTAAGAAACGGAAAATTGACTTTACACAACGGGAAATCTTCGGGGAAGACGAGCCGCAATTGTTAGCACTGATGAATAAAGTGGCTGGAGATTTAGCCAATATTTACCTTGAAAAAATTGAGGCGGAATTTCCAAAAATATGGGCACCTAGAGGCGATGGGAGACGGGGTAAAGATGTGGCTGACCCGCTAACGATATTCTTGGTCGGTGAATATGGTGACGATGTTTATGCGGAAGTTTCGCTATCTGAGGCGCTGATTCGTGACATTGAAATCTGCGAAGAAGACGGGTCTTTTGCGCACGGACTGAGGCAGATTTCCGCGCGCATGAAAGAGCTTGCCAGCCGAATAGACGAAGCCTGCGCAAAGCATGAAGCCGGCTAACGTGCTAGGTGATGGGCGCGGAGCCGGCTTGCCGGCGGAGCGTCCCAGCGGCGAAGCAGCGCCTCGACCGGAATGTTAGGAGGAGCAATGGACGCGAAAAACGAAACTGTAACGGAATACTGGTGGGCGTTTTACAACTACGGTCACTGCTCCCTGTGCGGGAACAGCGGACGAATTGACACTAGAGGTGTAAAGACCGCTGCTGGCGTTCCTGTCGGGCGGTTGAATTACTGCATTTGCCCAAACGGACAGGCGCTACGTGAGTTCAATTCTGCGCCTTCTAACGCCAACGTGTGCGGACTGCCGCCGGACGGGCACCCGCTGCGCAAGCTCGGAGCGAGGCTGGCCGAACTGCTTGATGAGGACCATTGGGCAGAGTGCGAACGCTTGCTCTTGGAGGGGTGGGAGCATGACCGCATTGACCGCAAGACCGGCGCTCATTGGCGGGAGAATTCGAGCCTGGAAATTTGGTTCCCCTTCACCGCCGAAGCGATTGCCACGGCCTACGGCTACCTGTGGCATGTGAACAACGAGCCAGGGACGCCGAACCAATACCCGCCGGAACGGGCCGCCTACGAGGCACGCAAAATCCTGCGCGACCAAATGACTCACGAACAGCGCGGTCTGGCAATTAACCGAGTGCGCGAACTGATGGGGAATAACGTGCTAGGTCAGGGGGAGCGGGACGGCGAAGCCGGAACGCGATCCCCTGGACCGTAGAGTTCGGCGTCATGGTCGGAGACTGTTCGACGTGCGGCCATAGCATTGGGGCGCAGTGCCTGCAAGGCACCGATGGGCAGCAGTTCCTGTGCAGCGATGCACCCCTGCCTTGCCCGTTCTGGGTGCCGAGAGGCGAGACATGGGAGCGCGAGTGGAAGGCATTCAAAAAGAGAAATCATTGGCCGATTTCGAGTAGAGGAAATTGAAATGTTGAAGGTATGTAAGCACTGCGGATTGCCCGAATGGGCTCACCACGACTACGAGCCATCGATGCCTGACGGTTGCGTGTGCGATCCCGGCGAGTGGGGTGACGAGGTACGCGTGCCATGCGCTGAATACCTAGGCGACGGCCAGCAATACTGCACCCGCTGTGAGCACGACAGTGCGTGTCACATTCCGGCGAACGCCGGCAATGAGCGGACGGCCGATTAGGCCGGTCCGATCGATTAACCAGTTATGCATCGAACAACCACGGAGAAATGAAGAAATGAAGGCACTAAGAGCAATTGGCGGAATAACAGCGCTGCTTGTCACCCTTCCCATTTGGTTTTTTCTGCTTTATCGAGTTTTGGAAGCAGTCAATGCGTCTGAACTGATGTGGTTCCTGTACTGGATTTATGTACCGGCGGCGGTTGTCGTCGGAGTTCTGGGCAGAATTGTTGACGAGGCATAACGTTTGACATGAGGGGCCGGCGCGGCTTTTCGCGACGGTCCCGCTCGATGGATTAGTTGGGCGGCTGCGCCCGGAGAGGAATGAGATGAGCGAAGCCGCGACAAAGCGAAAACTGCTTGAGCAGGCAAACCTGCTGGTGAAGACAAACGACCCCACAATAACGCTTGTGGCATGCGCCGCGCTGCTGGATGCGCTTGGTAGCCTGATGAGCGAATGGACCGGCGAAGTGGTGCGCGTGCGAATGACAGCGGAAGGACAGCCCGACGTGCTGGACATGGTGATGCGGCCGAGCGCGGCAGGAGCGCCACATTGACGCCCAACGCCTGAGATAACCCGACGGCCGTCAGGCCGGTCGGGTTGATTGAAAAGTTAGAAGTTTTTGCGGTTGACCGTAGGAAAGGAAGAGAAATGGAATGGATTTTGATTTTGTTTGTGCACGCCGGGGTGCTCTCCGACAAAGACAGCATGGCCGTAACGAACGTGCCTGGATTCTCGGCGCAGGCTGAGTGCGAGGCTGCCGGACGAGGAAGCGAATCGCTGGCAAAAGGAACAACGAAAAACGTGAGATGGGTATGCGTTCAGAGAAAGCGCCCATGACTTCTAACGCCGGCAATGAGCGGACGGCCGATTAGGCCGGTCCGATCGATTAACCTGTTGGGCGGCGAACGCCCGGAGAGGAACTGAAATGCTGACACTGACGGTAGCAGAGATTAAGGACTTGGCCGAATGCGCAGGCTTTACGCTCGACCAAACGCGCATGCCGGATGCGGACGAAATGGAAACGGAAATCTCCATCATGGACTGCCCACAAGACGGTGTGAAAGACGACGACGGCAAGGCGACGCACTATGCACACGTTGCCTACTTCGCCGAATACCAGGAGGAAGGCTGCTACCCGCTCGGCGCTGAACTTGCGCCGCCCAACGTTCGAGCTGAACCGCCGCCGTAGGCGGTCGGTTCGAGCGAAGTGTTAGGCCCCAACCAACCGGAGCGAAAAGATGGCTGAAGGAAACATTGAAGTGACAGTGGCGTGGGCGCCGTCCGATGGCGTGCGCATGCTGCTGGAGCGTGCGGCCAGCATGCTGACCGGCTACGGCGAGTTGATCCGCCGCGACGGCGCGAGCCACGTTGAGGAACACCACTACCTCCCGGAAGTGGAGCATGTGGCCGCCGAGTTGCGGGCGCTGATGGACGCCACGCCGCGGACCTGCGGGCAACTTGGCATGGCCGTGGTGGACGCCATTGCCGACGATGGCCTCAGAAACGCGGCGGGCGGCATCTACGCCACGCGCGTGCAGGAGTTTGCGACGGAGGTGCAGCGCGCATTTGCAGAGCAGAACGGGCTGCAGATTCGTGGCCTGACTCTTGGGGCCTAACGCTTAGGTGATGGGCCGAGGCAACGCCAGTTGCCGAAGGTCCAGCGCGAAGCGCGACATCGACCGGAGTGTTAGAGCGCTTTTTACGGAGAAAGATATGACAGAAGAAGAGATTGTAAAT
>Ga0116145_1005289_pt1 | contig 9885 bp, 8 predicted proteins | sample AD_JPNHG1_MetaG_FD_89747 | JGI IMG/M metagenome (GOLD analysis project Ga0116145, IMG submission 89747) | Active sludge microbial communities of municipal wastewater-treating anaerobic digesters from Japan - AD_JPNHG1_MetaG | ecosystem: Engineered > Bioreactor > Anaerobic > Digestate | place... | reverse complement strand
TAGTAGTTTGAAAACATGGTTTTAAAACATTGCTAAAAAACATGTTTTAATACCTGAGGCGAGCATCAAGTATATCGCCTGAAATTGTGTAACAGGGGCTGGAACATGACGATTTATCATACTTAACTTTAACAGTAGTGGCATCTATCACAATAATTTGCCTCCCTTTGCTGGTGTAGTATGCTTTTATTGAGTAGTACGAGTTAGCATCGAGTATGAATACTTTTTCGCTTATGCTAGTATTTCCGCTTAAAAACAAATTACCGTTTTCAGGATCGCCGCTATATAGTTCAAAGTAAACTTCTCGGTTCTCATTGTTGATGGTGAATTTTAAGCGAACATCAATTTTGTCGGGTTTCAATTCATAGCACTCATCGCAATTAACAATAAAGGACTCCAAATCCTCGCAGGAGTAAGGTGACAGAGTAACTAGCAAAACTGTTAAAAGTTTAATAATCTTACTGTACATGTTTTATGTTTTTATTCACAACCCTAGGCTTTAATACATTAAAATGGATTTTGGCTGAGATATTATAAAAGTATGGTGATACTCCAAGTTCATTATTAAAGTTGTACCCAAATCCCAACGCATACTCCATTAAATCTCCTTTAAGCGATACTCCTCCGGAAAGGTTGGTTGAAAAAAGTGTTTTCGGGTCCGATGATGTTCCTCTGTAGTTTCGGAATGCGGGACCGGTCCCAATTGATGCAAACGAAATAATGTTTTTCCTTTTGTAGTTAAACAGGTTATAGTATTTGCGGATGCTTACCTGTAGTATGTTTCTCTTTTCCCAGTACTGGTAAAGCTGCCCACCGATGGAAGTTAGCGAGGCAGTTGCAGATGGCCGGTAAAGGTATCCGAGTGAGAACTCTGTTTGGGTTATTTGTTCAAAAACGCCTACTTGGAAACCCAGAAGAAACTCATGCCTGGAAAAATTTGTTTCCATGCCAAAGAAAACAGATTTAAATGAAGGTTTAACTTTGGTTTTGATTCCATTACTGGCAAAAAACAGCATGGCTTCCTTATTGTTGTATTCGCGGGCAATTTGGTAATAACTCTTTTTAAGAGTGAACTTAAGCGCCTCCAAATCGCTCAAGCATTTTACAATATCGTTCGATTTATTGGCAATAGCATAGCAAAGGGCATTAGCACCTCTGTTGTCGGTTGGGGTTAAGTCTGCTCCATAGGTGGTTAGGTAGTTGCAAATAACAGTATCGTTGAATTGGGCAGCAACCATCAATGGTGTTACTCCCTTATTATCGGGTATATTTGGGTTGGCGCCATTTTCAAGGAGCAACCTTGTGCTTAGTTTTGCACCGCTGAAAACCGATAGCATGACTGGCGTATTCCCTTGATAATCTTTTAGGTTAAGATTGGAGCCATAGTAGATTAAAATATCGGTTAGATAGGGTAGTCCATGCCAAGCTGCGAAGTGTAACGGTGTTAAACCCTTGGCATTTCTGGCATTAACATCTGCCCCTTTTTTAATCAGTAATTCGGCTATTGTGTCGTTTGCAGCTATAACGGCGGCATGAAGAGCGGTATTGCCATTGGCAGGGTATGCGTTAATGTTTGCCCCAGCATCAATTAAAAGTTCTACCAGTTCTGCATTCCCCGATTGCACAGCAAACATTAAAGGTGTTACTCCGTTTTCATCGCAAGTATTAGGATCGGCTCCAAGGTAGAGTAGTGTATTAACTTTTTCGATATTGCCTGAGTCGGCTTCAAGCATAAGCAGGTAATTATAGGTAGATATTACCCATGCCGAATCAACAATTGGTTCTTGTCCGTATGTAGAATTAATGTTACCAAAAATTAGTAGTAAAGGCAGGAACAGATAATGTTTAAATCGTAATAACATAAAATATGTTTAATATTTAACAAAAATAAAAAAAACGCCCTGAAAACAGGGCGTTTTTGAATAAAAACTATACCACAATTATTTGCCATACTTAATGCTTGCCTGTGCTGCAGCAAGACGAGCAATGGGAACGCGGAATGGCGAACAGCTTACGTAGGTTAAGCCGTTCTTGAAGCAGAACTCAACCGAGGCTGGGTCGCCACCTTGCTCACCGCAAATACCTACCTTGAGTTCAGGACGAGTGTTGCGGCCCTTGGCCACTGCCATTTCAATTAGCTGGCCTACGCCATCCTGATCGATAGTTTGGAATGGGTCAGCTGCAAGCATTTTCTTTTCCAGATAATCGTGAAGGAATCCACCGATATCATCGCGGCTGAAACCAAAGGTCATCTGGGTGAGGTCGTTGGTACCAAAGGAGAAGAACTCGGCTGACTTTGCCATTCTATCGGCAAGTAAGCAGGCGCGAGGTATTTCAATCATTGTACCATACTTATATTCAATAGCGCTAATGCCAAACTTGTTGCAAACCTCAGCGTAAACTCGGTCAACAATCTTCTTGGTGAAATCGAGTTCCGATACATCGCAGGTAACAGGAACCATGATTTCAGGTTTAGGAGTCTTGCCTTCCTTCATCAGCTCAGCTGTAGCCTCAAAGATTGCACGGATTTGCATTTCAGAAACTTCGGGGTAGGTTACACCAAGGCGTACGCCACGATGACCCATCATGGGGTTAACCTCGTGAAGTGCTTCGCCACGTTTAATAATTGCTTCAACTGTTATTCCTAGTGCCTTGGCAAGTTCTGCCTGTTTCTCGGTGCTTTGGGGAACAAACTCGTGCAGGGGTGGGTCGAGCAGGCGGAAGGTAACGGGCAGGGTATCCATGGCGAGCATGGTGTTCTTAACGTCACGCTTAACGTAAACGAAAAGCTCATCCAATGCATTGCGACGCTCTGCCTCGGTTGAACTTAGAATCATCTTACGAAGCAAGAACAAAGGCTCTTCGGAACCCTTGCCGTAGAACATATGTTCGGTTCGGAAAAGGCCAATACCCTCAGCTCCAAAGTTGCGTGCCACCTTGGCATCTTCTGGGGTGTCGGCATTTGTGCGAACGCCCATTTTACGGTACTTGTCAACCAACTTCATGAACTCCTGGAAGCGAGGATTTTCAGTGGCCTCCATGAGTTTTAATTCAGCGTTATATACGTGCCCCTTGGTGCCGTTAAGGGTTAGGATATCGCCCTCCTTGATTACAATATCAGAACCTTCAACCTTAGCGGTTTTTTCGGTTGCGTTAACTTTGAGAGCACCAGCGCCAACTATACAGCATTTGCCCCAACCACGGGCAACAAGAGCGGCATGCGAGGTCATACCACCACGAGCGGTCAGAATGCCCATGGCTGCACGCATACCCTCAACATCTTCGGGGTTGGTTTCTTCGCGGAGAAGGATTACTTTTTCGCCCTTGCGGTTCCATGCAACAGCATCTTCGGCGGTGAATACAACCTTACCAACTGTTGCGCCAGGGCCAGCAGGTAAACCTTTTACAATGGGTGAAACTTTTGCTTCTTCCTTGGGGTCGCAAATAGGGTGGAGTAATTCGTCGAGCTGGACAGGATCAACACGAAGCACAGCGGTCTTTTCATCAATCAACCCCTCGTGTAGCATATCCATGGCCATGTTTAAAGCAGCGGTTCCTGTACGTTTACCTGTACGGCACTGCAACATGTATAGTTTGCCTTCCTGTATGGTGAACTCAATATCCTGCATATCCTTGAATGCCTTTTCAAGGGTGTTACGGATATCAACAAGTTCCTTATAAGTTCCGGGCATAAGCTCTTCCATACTTGGAAGGTGCTTGTTTTGCTCGTTTTTGGTATCGTTGTTCAGCGGGTTTGGGGTACGAATACCGGCAACCACGTCTTCGCCCTGGGCATTGATTAACCACTCGCCGTAAAAAACATTTTCGCCGGTTGCAGGGTTGCGGGTAAATGCAACACCGGTTGCTGAGGTGTCGCCCATGTTACCGAATACCATGGTTTGAACGTTAACGGCAGTACCCCAATCGTCGGGGATACCTTCGATGCGGCGATACGAAACGGCTTTCTTACCATTCCAACTCTTGAATACGGCTTTGATACCGCCAAGTAGCTGTTCCTTAGCATCGTCGGGGAATTCCTTGCCAAGCACTTTCTTAACCTGTTTTTTGAACTCATCGGCTAGGAACTTAAGGTCATCGGCGGTTAAATCGGTATCGCTCTTGTAGCCTTTGCTATGCTTGTATTCATCAAGAATGTCGTCGAGTTGCTTGCGGATACCCTTGCCATCAACCGGCTCAATGCCTTCAGCTTTTTCCATCACCACGTCGGCATACATCATGATTAAGCGGCGGTACGAGTCCCAAACAAACCTTGGGTTGTTGGTTTTCTTAATAAGACCGGGAATGGTTGAAGAGCAAAGACCAATGTTCAGTACGGTGTCCATCATACCGGGCATTGACTTGCGAGCGCCTGAGCGGCAGCTCACTAGAAGTGGGTTTTCGGCATCGCCATACTTCATGCCCATCATTTGCTCAACCTTTGCCAGGGCATCCCATATTTCGGGGATCAGCTCGGCAGGTAGTTCATGGTTATTCTTGTAATACTCATTACAGGTATCGGTTGTAATGGTAAAACCTGCGGGTACCGGTAAACCCAACAAACACATCTCTGCAAGGTTTGCACCCTTTCCGCCAAGCAGATTCTTCATGTCTGCTTTTCCTTCGGCCGTCTTATTCCCAAAGACGTAAACTCTCTTTACTTTCGACATCTATTTTCGAGTTTTTAATTAAACTTAAAGGGTTTATTTTACTTTATTTCAACAAATTCTTCGTGAACATACAAAAGTATTAAAAAAAATGGAATAGGGGAACAAAAGTTAGGTTTTCACACCTTTTAACATCCGCAATCGATTTAGAACTATTACGGCTTATCATTTTCTTATCAATTTTTTATTCCTACATTAGTGCCATGGTTAAAACCGTGTTACTTACTAATCGGATTTAAACATTTGGCTTACTTTGATATCAAAATTGAAAACCAAAACCAATGCGTATGAGAAGAGTAATTCTTTTGTTGCTTTCAGTTTTAGTTGCCGGGCTTCAGCTTTTAACAGCACAGGTAGCCAAGCAGCAAATTACCCTTGACGATCTTTTTAAAAAGGGGACATTCCGTGCAAACAGCATTTGGGGGTTATCGCCCATGAACGACGATGAGTTTTACACAGCTTACAACGACAAAAGGCAGGTGGCAAAGTTCAAACTTGCCACAGGCGAACAGGTAGATGTTCTTTTTGACCCATCGGCGTTTGATGTTGCTGACCTAAAGGCAATGTCGGGCTATCAGCTTTCGGCCGATGAAACTATGATGATGGTTGAAACCAACCCACAACCAATCTACCGCTACTCCTATAAGGCCGAAAATTATATCTATAACATTAAAACCAAGGAGTTAAAACGATTGTCTGAGAACGGCCCGCAGATGAATGCCACCTTTTCGCCCGATGGTAGTAAGGTTGCGTTTGTTCGTAGTAATAATATCTACATTGTTGATCTGCAAAACTTCGAAGAAATTCAGGTGACAACCGATGGCGAGTATAACAGTATAATTAACGGTGCAGCCGACTGGGTTTACGAGGAGGAGTTTGCCCTTACTAACGGAATTCAGTGGTCGCCCGATTCCAAAAAACTTGCATTTTACCGCTTTGATGAGAGCCGGGTAAAGATGTTTAACATGACCATGTACGGACGTAACCTTTACCCTGAAAACTATAGCTTTAAGTATCCTAAGGCAGGTGAGGAGAACTCAATAGTTACTATCCATATTTACGATGCCATTGGCAAAACCACCCGCCAAATGGATGCCGGCCCTAATAGTGACCAGTACATTGCCCGAATTAAGTGGATGCCCACATCCGATAAGCTTTGCATGATTAGGTTGAACAGGCTACAGAACCAGATAGACATTCTTATGGCCGATGCAGCAACGGGTAATTCCGAGGTTGTTTTTACCGAAACCAACAAGTACTATATCGATGAGGTAACCGACGATTACCTTACCATTACCCCCGACGGGAAACAGTTCATCCTTACCTCGGAGCGCGATGGCTTTAAGCATATCTACCTTTACGACTGGCAAAGCAAGGCCATTCAGCAAATCACCAAGGGATCAAGCGAGGTGATTTCAGTTTACGGATTCAATTCCAAAGATAAAACCATATACTACCTTGGATACGACCAAAGTCCTTTACGGAGGGCTGTTTTTGCCATTAATCTAAAAGGTAAAACGCAAAAGTTATCGCCCAACAGTGGGTTGAATAGTGCTGTTTTTACTCAAAACTATAAGTACTATATGGTATATCATTCTTCCATTACATCGCCATTGAGTGTAACCCTTTACAAGGGAAATGGTAAGCAGGTCAGGGTAATGGAGGATAACCAAAAACTTAGGGAAAAACTGCTGCTATACGACATTCCCAAAAAGGAATTTTTCACCTTCAAAACATCAGAGGGAGTAGAACTTTATGGCTACATGGTAAAACCCTTGAATTTTGACAGCACCAAGCGTTACCCGGTGATGATGTACCAGTATAGTGGTCCTGGCTCCCAGGCGGTTATCGATAACTTCCGTATTGGTTGGGATGAGTACTTGGCAACCCTAGGGTATATGGTTGTTTGTGTGGATGGACGCGGAACTGGCGGCCGAGGTGAGCAGTTCAAGAAGATGACCTACGGGCAGCTTGGCTACTACGAATCAATCGATCAGATTGAAACGGCTAAATACCTGCAATCCCTTCCGGTTGTCGATGGAAGCCGCATTGGTATTTGGGGGTGGAGTTACGGTGGTTACATGTCGAGCCTTTGCCTTTTCAAGGGTGCTGATCTTTTTCGAATGGCAATAGCCGTGGCACCCGTTACCAATTGGCGCTATTACGACTCAATTTACACCGAGCGCTACATGGGCTTACCCCAGGATAACCCCCTGGGCTACGATAATAACTCGCCAATTAACCACGTTGACAAGCTAAAGGGCAAGTTCCTTTTGATACACGGCACCGCCGACGATAATGTTCATTTTCAGAACTCAATCGAAATGATCGAGAAGCTGGTTCAGGCTGGCAAACAGTTCGATGTGATGGTTTACCCCGACAAAAACCACGGCATTCGGGGTGGGAACACCACCATGCACCTTTACACACTAATGGCAAACTACATCAAGGAAAATCTTTAGTAGTAATACAAGCATCCAGAGAACGGCCGGGACAGTTAAGTTCCGGCTTTATTTGTAATATCTTATGGGGAACTCGACATTCAATTACTGTTTGCATACCTTATAATAAATAGCATCTGTTGAGTGAATCTGGTACTTAAAAGGGGGAGTAAAAAAGAATAGGTTGTATTAAATTCAGCTAGTAATACCATTTTTAGGTAAGCAAAAAAAATAGCGATTTTTTGTTGTTAATAATATTAAAAATTAAAATATGTTTATAAATGCACAAATGTTATAAAATATATTCAAAAATTTGCTTTTTTGTTGGGGGGGGAGTAAATTTGCATTTAGATAGTTGTTTAACACTAAATGCAAAACAGCGCACAGGGAATAGATAAATTTACTACGTTTGTACCAAGCCCACCAGGTGGGGGCGGTGCACCCGGATACACCACAGGGGGGGAAGGGTGTATGCAATAAAATTCCTATTTCTTAACTTAAAACTTAAATTAAAATGAAAAGAAAAAGAATAAAATTAGCAATGCTGTCAGTATTACTTCTTTTGGGATTAATTGTATTAGGATACCATAGCAATAGTTTAAGGGCTAACCCAGTAAACCCTGAATGTCCAAATGGATGTAAGCCATGTGGTCAATACTGCTATTGCAATGGTGACCACCCTAATCTGGCCGAGGCTGTTTGGAAACCAATTGAAATAGAAAAAAAATAATGATTTAATGTGGGAGTACAAAAACCGGGTACTCCCTTCAAAAATATTAATTTTGAAAAAGATTAGCCTTACACTATTACTGGCCATGCTTGTTATTGCAGGATGTAACAAGGACAATAGAACCAAAACATTTAACCCTGACAAACGAATCGTTTCTTTTAAAGAAAGAATTAAGGATATCCCATTTAGCGAGATAGTGCAAGTTGGGGGTATAGAAATAACAGACTCAATCATTATTGTTGAAGATTACAGCGGTTTTAACGATAGGGTTTTCTACCTGCTAAACAAGAATGATTTTCAGCCAATCACCAAATCCTTAAAACTTGGCAAAGGCCCAGGTGAAATTACGCGCGCCGGCTTTTTTACTACGGACATCTTAAAACGAAAATTATACTTAAACGATCATGGCAAAAATGTGGTATGGGAAATACCCCTTGGTAGCATGATAAGTAACCCCGAATACTTACCCTCTCAAAATTTACGACGCAACCCTCTGCTATTATTACAAGAATACTATCCCCTGGATGATTCATTAATGCTAGGCATCGCCATGCATCCACTATCACCTGGCACATTTGAAATAAAAACAGTAAAATGGGATGTCAGAAAAAACACTATCATTGAGTTTGGCTATGAGCACCCCGAAGCTCAGGGCATCTATTTATCCACAATGAGTTTTGGTGTTTCCCTTAAGGACAGTTGTTATTTTAAGGCGCACTACTGGCTTGACCTGTTGACAATCTGCAACCTTGATGGAACATTAAAATTTAACATTTACGGACCCGACTGGGGTAAGAATAATAAGCTAGGTTCTAACATATATTTTTTCGGAGGGGTAAAACCATATCACGACTTAGTACTTGCTGCTTATGTAGGCGACAAAGCCACTATTACCGATGAAAACAAAAGGGAAAAAGGCAATTCCCCAAGTAAAATATTGGTTTTTACACAAGAAGGAGACTACATTGCAACAATTGACTTAGGTATAAATTTTACAAAATTTGCAGTTGACGAGGAAAATAACCGTATAATACTGTCATCTGGGGCAACAGATGAACCATTAAAGTACTTTATCCTTGACCCCCAGGAAATTCAAAACCTAAAAATCATTTAAAAAACGTATTTTCATGTTACGAATTTTCAACCTATTCGTATTGACTATACTTTTTTCATGTAGTAACACTAGCTCAACACGCAATAGATGTTCCGAAGAGCCAGACACCCTAATAGGCAAACCTATTCATTTTCCCAGAACTCTTATGCAAGTAAAAAACGGTGGGCTAGTAAATGCAGATTCTGCAATTAACATCATCGAAGGCTCAAACTACATGGTTAGCATTATCGATGCAACCTGCGTAAAGTGTATTTATTATAGGTTAAACATACTCGATAGCCTCTTTCGTACTAATCTGCCACCTTATGTGGGAAAAGTTTTTGTAATAAACATTGAGGAGACGGCTATACCATACTTTTTCAGTGAGCTGTATCCAGCTATTAACGCACAAGGAATTTTGCTGCTCGATACTGCCTTTGCTTTTGAGAGGAGCAACTCCATTCTCTCTTCAAACAATAACCATAGAACCTTTATGGTTGATTACCATGGTAAAATAGCACTATACGGCGATCCGCTGCACCAGCCCCAGTACCTTGGTCAATACCTTAACGCCCTGAATTATAGGTAGGCTGTTGGAATTCTATGTATTCCACAAGATTGGGTAAACAGCCTCAGGAAATGGCAATTTATGAATATATACAAAATACTCCATAGATGTTCTATAACATATATAAAAATTTGCTTTTTTGTTGGGGGGGGGTAAATTTGCATTTAGATAGTTGTTTAACACTAAATGCAAAACAGTGCACAGGGAATAGATAAATTTACTACGTTTGTACCAAGCCCACCAGGTGGGGGAGGCGCACCCGGATGCACCACCGGGGCGAAAGGGTGGAACCAAAAATTATTTTAAAACCACAAAAGTTAAACTACTATGAAAAAAGTTTTTTGCATTTTAGTATCTGCAGGTATTGTTTTTTTTGCAATAACCCTATG
>Ga0116145_1005273_pt1 | contig 9911 bp, 2 predicted proteins | sample AD_JPNHG1_MetaG_FD_89747 | JGI IMG/M metagenome (GOLD analysis project Ga0116145, IMG submission 89747) | Active sludge microbial communities of municipal wastewater-treating anaerobic digesters from Japan - AD_JPNHG1_MetaG | ecosystem: Engineered > Bioreactor > Anaerobic > Digestate | place... | reverse complement strand
TGTGGTTGGCTTCATCCCGTGTCAACGAACCGCCTTTAGTGCCCTGCAGCGCGATCGAGGCCAGCGACAGCGTGTCGCCATCCGGATCGCTAGCCATACCGACCAGCACAGCTTCAGAGATCGTATTACTGGCATTAACCCCGTTGATGGAGGTCCGCCACGCATTCAGTACATACCGTCCGCTGATACTCGGCGCGATGTTGCTCTGCTGCCAGTTCCAGGTCAGCACCGCATCGTTCGTTACCGTCATCTGAAAACTCGTGCCGGTGCCGCTGGTCGGCTCCTGCCCCGTCATGCTCCATCCCGTGCAGACGTACTGCGTCGGGCCGGAACTGGCGGTCGCCGTCATGCTAAGCGGCAAGACAGTGCCAGCCAAATTCGTGTACACCCCTACAGGCGGCGTACCCGTGCCGTACGGCGAGATGATCTGAAGTGTCTTGTTCAGATTGTTCAACACCAGCGGGTCGGGAGTCGCCCAGTGCTCAGGAATATAGTCATTGTCAATATAATATTCGGCGTAAGTCCTCACTTGAACCTGAGTTGTTACTCCCTCAGGAACAATTAATGTGTAGCTGACTATCAAAGGATTCGGCAAGACTGGACTATTACACGAGATTCCCCCATCCCAACCCAATTCGGGAGCACAATTTCCATAAACTGTCCCAACTTTCCAGCCAGATGGCAAAACAGGCCACCACGCCAAGCCCCATAAGCTACTATCTTCCGGATAAGAGAATTCACATGTGACTGTTGTCGTACCGCTATCGTTCGGCAGGTACCCCGGTGATGTGTGAGTCACTGATATTTGCGCTCGAATATTAATAACATTCAGTACAATGACCACGAAACTAACAACAAAATATCTGGTGATTCCACTTGGTTTGCTCATGAACAAAACCTCCCTATTGCGGTCCCATGCCGTATCCATCGACGGTAGGTGTATCTGAAACATGATAAGCTCCTGCACGCCACAAACTTTGAAGCCTGACCTTTTCTGATGTGTCGATAGTCCAAAATGGCAACTTGAAGTCGCCACTGTGCCGCCCATCAGTTAGATTCGTGGTGTCTGGCATAGCGGTCCCAAAAAAACCATCCTGTAGGTTGTCTTGAACAACATATCCTCCGATCCGTGAGTAATTAAGAAACCGTGTTGCTTCAGAGGTATCAATCACCCAGAACGGTGCGCGGTAGTCCGCACTGTGATAGCGCTTCAGCAACAACGTCTCGGGTAGGCGTTCCACGGTCAAGGCATCAAGCATGTTCTCCAACTTGAACGACACCGAAGCGTTCAGATAATTGGTCACACTCTCATTGCCAGGGATTGAAACTGTGTACGTGAAACTCACCGTCTGTCCCTCATACGGTCCCTCAAACACGACCGCACCATCCACCACACTTGGGGCACCATCACCCGCGGCTGCAAGCAGCGTCCAACCGGCCGGCAGTTGCGGACGCCACGTAAGCTCTTCGAGCACGGTGCCCTCTGGTATGCTGAAACTGCTGCCGATGATTGTACCAGAAGACGGCGACCGGAATCCATCCAAAGTTTGTGTTCCGCTCACATCGGGCATGAGAACCGTCCCCGTCGTCGTCGGCGCCCCTTCAAGGGATAGGACATAGTTCCCTGCATCTGCGCCTGTCAGCGTCGATGCGTCGGTCAACGTGACCGGCTTGCCCTCGCCGACGTCCGCGCTGTCGAAAGCCGCCACCGCATTCAGTGTCACGTCATCGCCCGCTACCGGCGTCAGCAGAGTCAGTGCGTTAACGTCGATTGTCGCCGCCGTCGTACCGTCGTACACCTTTTCAGCCACTGTAAACGAGCCACCGACTGTCAAGACCGCTTGCGTAATGGCCGCGGCAACCACCTGTGTGCTGATCGCATACCACGATGCGTCCGCACCCTCGAGCGCCAATCCGTAAACCACCACGCGCTTCTCTTGCCCGACCTCTGGGGTATCGAAGAAGGCGACCGAAGAGGTTGTCACCAGTGAAACATCTGTGTGACCGTCCATCAGCCCGCTCAACGCTCCGTATGTGGACACCGTCGCGTTTGTGAGGCCATCGTACGCCTTGTCCGAAACCACAAGCTCGGGCAACGTCAACAGCATCGGCACCGGCAACGGATCAGGCTGCGCACGCACGGTCGACGGATTGACCATGCCGCTGAGTTGGTACTCAATCAGGCCGCCGATCGCGTTGGTGCCCTGCACGTTCTCGGGCACCTGGACCACGTACTGGAAGACGACGGGATTGGCCTGCAAGTCCCCAAAGAACACCACCGCTCCGTCCGAGGACTCGTAAATCGGCTGGCCGTCACCGGATGCCGCGCCAACCTTCCAGCCGTCGGGCAACTCAGGACGCCACAACAGCGACAACAGTTGCCGCCCCTCGGTGGGATATGCGAACGTACACTCGACCGTCATCGTCTGGCCGGCCACGTAGCCGCTGACCGCATGCGTGGCGCGCGAGGAGTCGAGCGTGATCGTAAAGGTCTCGCTGTCCGATTGATTGTCGGGCGCGGTCCCATTGTCGGTCACTGTCACCGTCACGCTGAACTCGGCAAACGCCGCGCCAGCCTGTTCGGCCGTGGGCGTCCACTCAAATACCCCGCTCACGGGATCGATCCGCATGCCGGCGTCGATGGAGGCTTGATCGAGCGAGAAGGTCAAGGTGTCGTTTTCCTTGTCCGTCGCGGTCGCCGTGAAAATCAGCGGCGTGAAGATATCGGTGCGCTGATCCCCGATCGGCGCCAGCACCGGCGCGTCATTGACCGGCTTGACCGTCACGTTCACGGTCACGGTGTCGAAACCGCCCAGACCGTCCGCCACCTGAACCACGAACGCATCATTGCCCGACCAGTCCGCCGCAGGCGCGTAGGAGATCGTGGGCGTGGTTCCCGTGCCGCTCACGGTGGCCGTGCCGTTCGCCGGTGCCGTTTTCAGCGTCCACTCCAGGCTTTCCTCCAGCGAGGGCCGGTACGGCTCGCTGGCGGTGAGTCCAGCCGGGGGCTGCCACGCGGTAGGATCGCCGTCTTCATCCATCGTCACGGCCACGCTGCCTTCCGGTGTGATCAACGGCGCGACCCACTGCCAAGTCAAGACCGCATCTTGATTTAAGTCAAAGGCGACCTCATGCGTCGTGCCGTCGGCGGGATCGCTGCCGCTGAGCGTCCAGCCCGTGCAGGCGAAGGTGCGCGTCCCTTCCGTAAATGGCGCAGTTACCGAAGCCGACAGCGCTGTGCCGTGCACATTGGTGTAGATGCCCGGCGCGGGGTCGCAGTGTGCTTCGGCTGAGATCACTTCAAATGTATGCAACTCCGGGAGCGGGAGCGGATCAGGGAAGATCGTAATCGTCAGTGGATTGACCATACCGGCGGTCTGATACTCGGCCTCGGCCCGGATGGTCTGCGGACCGGTCACTCCGGCCGGTACGCTGACCCAGTAACTGAAGACCAGCGGATTGGGCGTGTTCAGATCTGCGCTTGAGCCTAGGAAAACGATCGTGCCGTCACCAGCGTCAATCTCTGGCGACGCTTGGCCGGCCACGCTGTGCAAGCCCCATCCGGCGGGCAGGATCGGCCGCCACAGCAGGGCGATCAAGGACTTGCCCGCTGGGTGCGCGAACGTGCAGTCGATACGGGCGGTGCGCCCTTGCAGATATCCTTCCGACGCATGCTCGCCGCGTGAATCCACTACCCCAATCGTAAAGCTTTTCGTGTCGGACAACGCCGGAGGCTGCGCGCCATCATCCGTCACCGTGATCGAGACCGTGTAAGATTGGCCCGCCCCGGCCTGCTCGGCGGTCGGCGACCAAGTAAAGACACCGTTCGTCGCGCCGATCGCCATGCCCAGCGCCAGCGATGCTTCGTCGAGAGAGAAGCTCAGTGTTTGCGCAGGGATATCTGGATCCGTCGCCGTAGCGGTAAAGGTCAGCGTCGACTGCGCATCGGCCACCTGATCGCTCAACTCACCCAGCTTCGGCGCACGGTTGATCTCGGCCACCTCAATCGTAAACGTCTCGGAAGCGCTGAACGCCTGACTGCCTGTCTCCGAAGCGGTGATGGTGACCGTAACCTCATAGCTCTGGCCGCCCTGTTCTTCGCTTGGCGTCCATGAGAAGGCGCCGTCCGCAGTGATCGTCATCCCGGCGGCCAGCGAGTCCGCGTCCAGCGTGTATGTTACGTTGCGCGGCTGGAACGCCTCCTGTGAATAGGTCACGCCCGCCTGAAAGTCCAGCTTCTCCATCTCATTAACCGTTCGGTCGCCGACCTCAGGCGCACCCCACACCCACGTCAATACGGCGTGGTTGGTCAGCGTGAGCAGGCACTCATTGCCGATTCCGGCTACAGGCTCATTACCCGTCATCAGCCAGCCAGCGCAACCGTACTGGAACGCGCCATTCGTCACCGCCGCATCCATGCGGTTGGTCAGCAGTGTGCCGTAATAATTCGTGGTGACACCGACGCCGGGCTGTCCCGTCCCGTGCGGCGACACAATCTCCAGCGTGTGCATCGGCAAAAGTATCAGCGGATCGGGCTCGGCACTTGTTTCCACCGGATTCGCCATCCCGTCCAATTGATACTCGATCACGCTGTCAATCATCTGCGGTCCCGTCGTTCCTTCCGGCACCAGCACCGTATAGGAAAAAGTCAGGATCGTACTTGACAGATCTCCCATAAAGACGATTGCCTGACCGTCGGGGTCAACCTCAGGACCGCCGTCGCCCGAAACCGCCTCGGTGCCGGACACAAGCTGCCAATCAGCAGTCGGGAACACCGGCTGCCACAACAGCGAGTAGAGCGCGACACCCGCAGGCCGCACGAAGCTGCACGTCACCGTCAGAGGCGTCCCGGCGATGTAGCCGATCGCCGCATGCGACGCGCTGACATCAGTCAGCACCAGCGGCGGGGAAGAACTGGACAGCACGGGATTGGCCATGCCGTCCAGTTGGTATTCCGCCACACCAGACAGGATGCGTGCGCCGGACTCGCCGGCGGGTACGTTGACCGTGTAGTGGAATACAAACGGATTGTTGACTGACAAATTCTCCGCGGTGAACACGATAGCGAGACCGTCTGGATCGACCTCTGGACCACCATCCCCCGTCGCCGTTCCCGCCAGCGTCCAGTCGGCGGGCAAACTCGGCGTCCAGAGTAGCGAGAGCACCTGGCGTCCGGCGGGGAAGGTGATTTCGCACCTCACCGTCAGCACCGCTCCGGCCGTATAGTTCGTGGACGATTGCAACGGCTGGACCTCGGCGGTCTGTGCGACGGCCGACCCGGCTGTCACCAGCACGACGGCGGCTGCGAGCACAAGTGCCCGTCCCAGCCCAAAAACCTTCGTTGTGTACCTCATAAGTCGGTCCTCCGTCCGGCTGCCGGCGAGACCCGCCGCAGCCGGACACCGGACGAAAGTTCAGTTCAATCTTCCAGCACCACACGGTAGAACCGCGCCTGCGAGCCATCTGCACCGTTATCGACGTAGACATTACGCCCGGACGGATCAGCCGCGATGCCAGTCTCGATCGCCGTGAAGTTGGCCGCGGCGGGCGAGCCGTCCGCACGCTGCAGCGTGTAGGTACGACCTGCCACGCTCGCCCACGAAACCTGCGTTTCCCCATCGGCCGATACCTGCACCGCCACCATCTTGAGCACCGACTCCGCATCGTTCGGCAGCGTGCCGCAGAGATACTCGTTCAGGTTGCTCATGGTGTCGCCGTCCAGATCGGCGGCGGGATCCAGTGTCCCGGCGTCGCCCGCAAAGGCGCGCTCCCAAGAATCGGCCATGCCGTTGCCGTCGTCATCAACCGGCGCGAGAGCAGCGGCCTCCATCGCGTAGCTATCGACAGCATTATTACCGTCGGTGATCACTAGAGCCGTACCACCCAGCGTCACCGTACGGATCTCTGTCAGCGGCACACGCAGCGTGAGCGTGACCGTAACGGTAGATGCCGGCAGCACTGCGGCAGTGCAAGTGATTTCGTTACGCGCGAACGTCGGCCTAGCGTCACCGCTGACGCTTTCGATCACCCAGCCGTCGGGCAGATCCAATTCCCACCCCAAGGCCTTCAGCGATGCGCCAGCGGGATCGAGCGTATAGGTCACCTGCAGCGTCTCGCCCGGGTTGTAGCCGGACGGTGCCGTCTGCCCGGCTACGGGGATACCGGCCAGCGCGAACAGGCTGGGACCGATCCCCATGCGGTCTGCGGCGTAACCATCAGCCGTTGTCAAGTCCACATGATACCCGCCACTACGCCAGTAGTTCTGTACAGGCAACAGTTCGCCCAAGCTAATCTTCCAATTCTTATTCGTGTCCGCGCTGTGGTGCGCCGTCGCAGTGCCCATATAATTCGATGCGGCGCTGAAACCGTCGTAGCCGGCCGCATCCGGCTTGTAGCCGAAGCGCCAGTAGGAGAGCACACGGTTGATCTCAGTGCTGTCGATCTTGCGGAACTGGCCGGCGGTCTCGCCGGACAGGTCGCGACGATAGTCCGCGCTGTGGTAGCGGAAGATCGCGATAGGCGCCACATCGGCCGCGAGACCGCTGAAGTTCACCACCGCGCCGAGGCTGTTGCTCACCGCCTGGTCGCCGGGCACGCTCACTGTGTAGGTGAAGACCACGGGGCTCGCGGTCGGCAACGCCGTGAAGACGACCGCCGTGCCATCGTTGTTCACCACCGCCTCGCCATTACCGCCGGCGTCGGCCGCAGTGATGACCCAGCCCGCGTTCGGCAGGATCGGCGTCCAGGTCAAGTTCGTCAGCGTCCCTCCGAAGGCGAAGGTGTTGCTTACCACCATGTTAGTGGAAGGCGACCAGTAGCCCGGGCAGGAGTGCGCCGCCGAGATCGCGCCGATCGTGACGGTTTGCTCGGCGGACATCGCCGGAACACCGCTGTCCGTCACCTTGATGGTGAAGCTGTAGTTCGCCTTTGCCTGCTCCTCGGTCGGTGTCCAGGTGAAGACGCCCGTGGACGAATCCAACGTAGCGCCCGCCGGGCCGCCGGTCATGGTGTAGGTCAGCGTCTGCTCGGGCAGATCCTGATCCGTGGCTTCAGCCTTGAAGGTCAGCGTCTGGCCGAAATTCACGCTCTGCGGCGGGATCGGCGCCAACTCCGGTGCGACGTTGATCTCGTTGACCACGATCGTCACCCGTTGCGTAGTCGCCAGGGTCGGTTCGCCGTTGTCGGTCACCACCACATCCACGACGTAATTCGAGCCGCCCTGCTCCTCGGTCGGTTTCCACGAGAAAGCGCCTTCGGCCGTGCCGACACCAGTGCTCGTGGTCACGATTTCAGCGCCCGTCGGGTAATTTTCACCCGCGACAGCCACCAGACTGAAGGTCAGCGTCTGTGCCGGACGGTCCTGATCGGTTGCCGTCGCCGTGAAGATCAGCGCCTCAGCAGGCTGCTCGTTGACGGACTGCTGTGTAGCGGGAACCCCCTGAAGCGTCGGCGCCACGTTGACTTCGTTCACCGTGATAGTGATCGTTTCACTGTCGAAGAGCGCACCTGTACCGTTATCGGTCACGACCACCTTAAAGGTGTAGTTCGTACCGCCCTGCTCCTCGGTCGGCGTCCAGGTGAACTTACCCGTAGCAGAATCGATGACCGCACCCTCCGGGTAGTTTTCACCCTCGACAGCCGCCAGGCTGAAGGTCAACGTCTGCGCGGGAAGGTCTGGATCGGTTGCCGTCGCTGTGAAGGGCAGCAAGACTTCCTCATCAACCGTCTTATTACCGATCGGGGCCAGTTCCGGCGCGCGGTTCACGATGTTGAAGGGCGCACTCGTCACTGCGGGCAGGCCCTCGGTCGAAGCGACCAACGTGTAGCCGTTGCCGGTGCCCTCGATGATCGCGAGACCGCTGAAGGTGGCCATGCCGTTGGCAACCGGCAACGTGACCGTGCCAGACAGTTCGCCCGCTACCGGCTCGCCGGGGTTGTTCCCGATCGCCAGCGTGACGCTGCCGTTGAACTGCGTTGCGACTCCGCCGATCTCGTTCGTCACCGTGATGACCGGCTGCGTGCCCAGCTCCTCACCCAGCAGCGCGCCCGTGGGCTCGGTGCTGAACCAGATCCCAGCCGGCAGATAGTAGACCGGCGTCAGGTTCGGCTGGAAGCCGATCACATCCGGCTGCGTGTCCTCCCCGTCACCCAGCCACGGGCTGAAGTCGACCGCTCCGGTGACCGCATCGCCGAGTCCGCCGGGATTGGCGGCGTTGGTCGGCCCGGTCGCGTTACCGAACCAGTTGTTCTCCGCTGCGAGCTGCGTTGTGGACAGGTTGACCACCCCGCCCTGGATGCTCGACTGCGAGAGGGCCAGCGTGCCCAAGGCCGCCTCACGCACAATGACGGCATTGAAATAGGTGCCCTCATCGGGCGTCAGTCCGTTCCGATCAACGGTGAAGACGCAACCCGCGATGTTCAGGTTCTGCGCCAAGCCGCTCTTGCTGCCAAAGCGTACGCAGTAGGTGTCGTTGCCCACGCCTTGCGCCACCACGTTGATTTCGCAATTGGTCACGGTCACTCCCTCACCAGAGGCATGCTGAACGTTGACACCGCTCTTGCAGTTGTCGATGAGGCAGTCCTTGACCAACAGGCCATCCACGCTAGCCGTGTTCTGAATCGCGATATAGTAACCGTTCGTGAACGTGCAGGCGTCGATCATAATGTTCTGGCAGGTGTGGTCCAACTGAACCGCCACCGCATTCGGCGATCCCATGAAGCGCCCGTCAGCATTGAAAGCGCAACCCTTGACCGTGAGGTTCGTGACCCCTACAAAGTTGAGGTTGTACTTGTCGTCCGCATTGACCTTGAAGTCGATATTCTCGATGCGCGTCGCCAAACCGCCCGTGTACGTCCCGGTGATCATGCCGACCAGCAAGGGCTTGTCGCCGGTCGCCGGACCGGTAAGCGTCAACGGCTTGTCTAGCGCGACACTTTCGCTGTAGTCCCCCGCCGCCACATTGACCGTGCCGTTTGTGGCGACCAGATTGACACCCTCCTGGATGCGGCCGACCGTGCCGACCTGCGGGCTGTCGGCGCCGACCCACAGCTTTGAGAAGTTGCCCTTGAAGCCGAGGGCGCCGCCGTCCATGTCCGTGCCGTCTGCCAGCCAGGGGCTGTAGTCGACCGAGCCAGCCACTACATTGCCAGCCACATCCGCCGCATCGGCGCTGCCCCACCAGTTGCCGGAGGCGTCCAGTATGCCGGTAGACTCGTTCGCCACGTAGCCATCGATAAGGTTGTTCGCCACTTGCAACGCGCCCGAGGCACCCGAGCGAATCCAGATGGCGCGGTGCCGAGCCGGATTGATCTCGAATCCGTTGGGATCAACCACGATGCGGCTGCCCGTGACCGTCAGGTCATGGCCGGCTCCCGCATCGGTGGACGAAAACCGCACGCCGTAGGAGTTTTCGGTTGCCCCTTGCACGAACACCGTGATATCGCAATCTTCGACGACCAAGTCGGTGGCACCGGACTGCATGTTGATACCGCTCTTCGTCCCGCTGATCAAGGTTCTGCGGACCGTCGCCTCTTTGGCCGCCCCGTTGATGGCCAGGTAGAGGCCGTTGGTAAACACCGAGTCCTCGACGGTATAGCTTTGTCCTTAGTTAGCTAAGCGTATACGCACATGTCTAGAGACGTACTGTTCGCACGGCTACTCGACGCCGACTATTGAGCCAGCACGACGACATTCTGGTCCGTGCAAGAGACAATACGCCTCACGCGGGGTATTCAAGCATAGGGACCGCCTGTTGCGCAATTCGCGGGAAGCTGAAATTTTGATCCTCTAAGATATTAAAAATATATAGGGTTTAATCTTATTGCTTGTAAGCTTAATTCCTAGAACGGGCAGGGCCCGCAACCCGAAATCCTTGCCGCGAAATCACAACGGAAGACCGAAGAGCGACTCA
>Ga0116145_1005255_pt1 | contig 9938 bp, 8 predicted proteins | sample AD_JPNHG1_MetaG_FD_89747 | JGI IMG/M metagenome (GOLD analysis project Ga0116145, IMG submission 89747) | Active sludge microbial communities of municipal wastewater-treating anaerobic digesters from Japan - AD_JPNHG1_MetaG | ecosystem: Engineered > Bioreactor > Anaerobic > Digestate | place... | reverse complement strand
AGGTGGCGCGGGCGAAGGCCGAAGAGCGGCGGGCGATGGCGATCGCCCGGGAGCAGGAGATGCTGGCGCTCGTTCAGGAGAGGAGGGCGGCGGTGGTCGAGGCCGAGGCGGAGATCCCGCGGGCGATCGCGGAGGCGTTCCGCAAAGGGCAGCTCGGGATCATGGACTACTACCGGATGCGGAACATCCAGGCCGACACCGCGATGCGCGAGGGGATCGCGAAGCCCGAGGAGCGGCCGCGCGGCCATGAGGAACCGCCGGCGGGAGGGAAGCGGTGACAGAGGAGATAGGCACAAGGGTTCGGGACCTCCTGCGGACGGATCCGCAGCTCGCGATCGTCCTCGGGGAGATCCTCGGCCCGCCGGTAGGCTCGCCCGAGGCCCCTCCCCGTCCCTGGTAGGAAGATAGTGCCCTACCTCGTGCCGGGAAGCGGGGGCACCGGGTCCCTCACCAGGGCCCACGCGGTGAGATCGGTCCCCGGGAGGGGGGAGTCGGCGACGATGCGGAACCCGAAGTGCTCGTACATGGGTACCGCCTTCCCGTTCACCGTGTCCACGTAGCACGGGCGGTCCTCCCGGTCGAGCCGGGCGAGGACAGGGCGGAGGAGCCGGCCCGCGTGGCCTTCCCCCTGGAACTGGGGGGCGACGCCAAGGATGAACAGGAACAGGTGGTCCGGCGGGGCAAGCCGTCGCTGTAGTGCGTCGAGATGGGCCCCGGCAGCCCGCAGCCGGTTGCCCCCATGACGAGCAAGGGCGAAGAGGATCGAGGGCGGGACCGAGCGGATGGTCTTCCCGAACGTCATCGGAAAGTGGGACGAGGGAACCCACGCTGCCACGCCCTCGAAGACGCGCGAGGTCGCGTAGACCTCCCCGTAGCACGCGGCGTAGTGGAGGATGATTCGGGAGAAGGCTCGGGCCAGCTGGCCTCGTCCCTCCGGGCGCGGGCAGGCGAAGGTGAGGAGCGGGTAGTCCCGGAACGCCGCGGCGAGGGCCTCCGCTGCCTGGGCCACGTCGTCCCTTCCCAGCTGCACCAGCTCGCTCATCGCCCCTCCGGTCAAGCCCAACGTCCGGCGTCCATGGTACGATACAGCGGCCGTGGAGCTCAGGATCCTCGATGGGGCGGACTCGATCGGGGGGACGAAGGTCTTCCTCAATACCGGCGCGAGCCGGCTCCTCCTCGATTTCGGGATCAACTACAAGCGGTTTGGGCTGTACTTCGAGGAGTACCTCAAGCCGCGGAGCTCCCAGGGCGTGGCCGACCTGTGGCAGCTCGGGCTCATCCCCCCCTGCCCTGACCTCTACCGCCCCGATCTCCTGGTGGAGGGGCTCGCCTCAGCGGGAGACGAGCTCGCCTGGACCTCATCCTCCTTTCCCATCCCCACATGGATCACTGTGGCCTCCTCGGCGTGGTGCGGCCGGAGATCCCGGTGGGCGCCTCCCCGCGGGGGTGGGCTGTTCTGAAGGCGATCCAGGACGTGGGCAAGTCCGAGTTCTATGCCGAGACGGCGTATGTCGTGCCCCGCGTACCCCAGAGCAGGCGCGCCCTCGCCGCCGCTGGGGTCAAGGATCGGCCTGCCCAGGGGCGGGAGATCCGGTTCATCGGAGGGAAGGCCGGCCCCGAGCTGCGGGAGTTCCTCTCCTCTCCGCCGAGCCCGAGCGGCCGCGGCCTCGAACCGGCTGGGATCCACGAGTTCGCGGGCCAGGTGGGAGGGTATGAAGTGCGGGCGTTCCCCGTCGACCACTCCGTCCCGGGCGCCCTTGCCTACGCTGTCGAGACCGACCGGGGCTGGGTCGTGTACACCGGCGACCTCCGCCGGCACGGGACCGAGGGGGAGACGACGCGGCGGTTCATCGAGGAGGCGCGGGCCCTGCGCCCCGCCCTCCTCCTCATCGAGGGGACGCGGGCTGGCCGGGCGGAGGGGGAGTGCACAACCGAGGACCAGGTTCGGGTGCGGGCCCACGACATCGTCGCCCGGAGCAAGGGGCGGCTCGTCCTCGCTGACTTCAGCCCCCGTCACGTGGAGCGGCTCACCGCCTTCCTTGACATCGCCGCGACGACCGACCGGCGGCTGGCGATCCTCGCCAAGGACATGTACCTCCTCGAGGCCCTCGCGCGATGCGGAGGGATGGAGGACGTGGTGGGCTCCCCGCACCTCGTCGTGTACGACGACGTTGTGGTCAAGCCCGACATCTGGAACCGGGACCTCCGCGAGCGGCACCGCTCCCGCCTCGTGGGGCCCGCCGAGGTGCGGGCCGATCCAGGCGGGTACATCCTCGCGTTCAGCTTTTGGGATCTGAAGAACCTCCTCGACATCCGGCCCGCGGGCGGGGTGTACCTCTACTCGTCGAGCGAAGCGTACGGGGAGGAGCAGGCAATTGACATGCACCGGCTTTGGAACTGGCTCCAGCTGTTCGGGTTCGAGGTCCACGGGTTCGCGGTGGACGCGCCCGGGGAGCTCTCGTTCGGCGGGGGGCTCCACGCCTCCGGCCACGCCAGTGGGGAGGAGCTCCTGGCGATGGCCCGCGAGATCGGGCCGCGGGTCCTGGTGCCCCTCCACACCGAACGGCCGGATTTATTCGTCACGGGCCTGCGGGGGGAGCCGATCGAGGTCCGCCTCATCCCCAACGGCGCCTCCCTTTCGCTTTAGTCCTGCGACAGGGGCACCCGTCAGGCGGGGCTACGGGGTCACGATCGCCCTCGCCCCTAAAGGACCCATTCCCACGGTCACTCTTCTCGGTCACGCTCCAGCCAACGACGGCCCCACAAGGAAGAGCGAAAGGACGATGTCCACCACGATAAACAGGGCATACGCGGGGAGAAGCCCGGGCTCATCGGACCGCCGCCAGTACACCCCCACCGCAACCAGGCCCGCGCCGAGGAACGCAAGGGGAAGAGCGATGGAGAGGGCCCTGGCCACGGACGGTGCCATCCATCCGGCGAACGGGAACTCGACGACCAGGCCCGAGATGAACAGGAGCTTGAGTGCCGCGTAGGGGACGAGGGCGACCGCGAAGAGGATCCTGGATCGCCACAACCGGAGGTCCCCCTCACCACCGAGGATGTAGTGGCCAGCGATGACGAGGAGCCCTGGCACCGCTGCCAGGAGGAAAAGGGGGATGGAAGCGAGTCCCCCCACGATGCCTGAGAGCACAGTCAAGAAGATGTGGGCGAGGTCGGATGCTGAGAACCGGTCGAGGACCGCGCGCTCGGCTGAGGAGGTCGTGGCATAGAGGACGGAGTACTCCCCGGAGGCGTGCATGTCAAGCCAGACCACGTGCCAGCCCGCCGGTGACCGCACGAGCTCGGCGGCAGCCGGGGATCCCTGGGTGACAGCGACCGGGCACCAGCCCACCTCGCGACCGCCCTGGAAGAACACGAGCGCGGGTTGGAACTCCTCCTTCCGGAGGGAGGAGAGCTTCGCCGCAACTGTGATCAGTGCGAAGTCCTGTTCCACCGGGTAACCGGAGAGGACACGGACATTCACCCCCGGGCGCGGAGCTTCCGGCACCGGCTCGGCGAGGAGGCCGTTCCCCAAGTCCGTGACGGCCTCGGGGAGGAGGGGGGGAACGTAAATGGAGGTCGTGCGAACCTGTTCCGAAGCATCCCGAGGGACAGCGAACACCTGGGTCTCCACTGTGCCGGCCTTGGTCCCGCCGCGGTAGTCCACGGAGAGGGCGGCATAGGCCCACTGTTCGTCCAAGGCCAACTCTGGGCCCAAGAACAGAGCACCCAGCCCCCCTGTGACCTTGCCAAGGTACCGAGGTTCGGGCACGGATGGGCTGTCGAGCGTGATCCGTCCGTAGTAGAGCTCGGCGACACCGGGGGCCGGTGACGCAAGCCACACCGCGTGAACGTCGCCCGAGCGGTCGACGGCGAGGGCGGGAGATCCCCCCCGCGGCGCGAGGAGCACCGGCGGGCCCGTAAGCTCGAGCTCCTCCGTGAGCGCCTGGACGTAGAGCCCGAAGCTCGGTTCCTCCCAGACGGCTACATACCCCCCCTCTGTCTGGACTACGGTGTAGGAATCCACATCGTGGTCCTCGGGAGACACGGGGTGGGGGCCCCCTAGCGGCTCCCCTGCCCCCGAGAGGCGCTGGCTGGCGAGGCGGTCGGCCCCAGATCCTGTGCGGAAAAGGAAGAACAGGATGAGCTTATCGTCACGAACGAAGAGGTGCGGGGCGTGGGGGTAGGTGGCCGAGAGGGGGAGGGGGTTGACCCCTTCTAGGCTCGCCTCTCGGCTCAGGCGCCCCACGAGGAGCTGCGGTTCCCCAGCTACCTGGTCGCCCCACACGATCCACCGCGCGTCCGGGGACACGCCGAGCGAGGGGGCATCTCTGAGGGAGGCCGTAGCTAGGGGAAGGCCCCGGCTCCATCCCGAGCGGATGGGGTCCGTCCGCCGGGGTTCACACCCCGCAAGGGAGAGGACGACCAACCCAAGGAGGATGGCGCTGACCGATCTCAGCCCACGGTGCCGCAGGTGTCCCATACGTGGCAGGATGATAGCCGGAATCCCTTAGGGAAGTAGGAAAAAGAACGGGCCTCCCGCAGGGGGAGGCCCGGTACCCTTTAAGCTTCGGTCTAACCCTTCCCCGTCATCTGGGCCCTCAGCTTGGCATCGATGCTCCAGGTGTCCCAGTGTGGCGTGTCATGCCAGTGCCGGGTGAGCCAGGGCTTCGTAAGCGCGATCTGGGTGTAGTAGTAGATCGGGGCAATGGCCACGATCTCGTCACACAGGAGCCGCTCCGCCTCGAAGTACAGCCGCTGGCGCTCCTCCGGGTCGGAGAGCCGCCCCGCGAGCGTCGTCAGCCGATCGAACTCGGCCACGGCCGCCCCCACCTGCGGATCGTCCGGGCTCATCCGCGGATCGTTGTTCCCGTAGGTCGGGTTGAACACCTCGTGCACCCAGTTGTTCTGGTCCGGGTAGTCCTGGCACCAGCCGAGCCGGTACACGTTGGGCATGTTCTCCACCGGGGTCTCCTTGGAGATGGTCGTCAGGTAGACCTTCCACTCCTGGACCTCGATGGTGAACCTCGCCTTCGGGAATGCCTTCGCCCACATCGCCTGCACTGCCTGGGCGATTACGGCATGGCCCTGACCCGAGTTGTGCATGAGGATGATCTCGAGGCCCGCTCCATCCGGATAGCCGGCCTCGGCCATCAACTTCTGGGCCTCGGTAAGCGCCTTGTCGTAGCCCCAGCCGCCGAGCTTCTCGGGGAGCGCCCACGGAGCGATCCGCGGGTCAAGGGCAGCATTGCCGAAGATCGACCCGCCGGCGAACGTATTGGCGGGGAGTTGTTCGCCCTTCGTGACCTGATCGATCAACGTCTGCCGATCGATCGTCATCGAGAGGGCCTTCCGCACCCGCACGTCGTTCGTCGGCGCCTTGGTGGTGATGAACCCATAGTAGTACGTGCAGGGGAACGGCCGGATCGTGAGCTCCTTCGAGAGCACGGGGTCCGCCTTCACCCGGTCCATCTCCGAAAGCGGGACGCCGCCCGTATCGAGCTCGTTGTTGAGGTACATCGCGAACGCCGTCGACTCCTCCACGATCATCACGCAATGGACCTCGTCGATGTTCCCACCGCCCCACAGGTCGTCCGGGAGGTACGGGTTGCGCACGAACACCATGCTGTCATTGTGGATCCAGGACTTCATGGCGTAGGACCCGTTCGTGACGATGTTCCCCGGCTCGGTCCATGAGTCGCCGTAGGCATCAATGGCCCACTTCGGCTGCGGGCGGGCGATCCACATCGAGGCGATCTGCCCGAAGTACCCTGCCGGGGCGATGAGCGTGAACTGCACCGTGAACGCGTCGAGGGCCTTCACCCCGATCGCATCCATCAGGGCCGGGAAGTCCGGGGAAGTCGGATCGGCCGTGTTCGCCTCGTAAGCCCCCTGGATGATGTAGAGCACGTAGGAGTAGTCGGAAGCGGTTTTCGGGTTAAGCGTCCGCTTCACGCCGTACTCCACGTCGTACGCTGAAACCAGCCGGAAGAAGCCGCTGGCATCTGCGCGCTGTGCAACGACGTAGTTATTGCCGTCTGCGTCCTTGCCCACGAAGAGCTCCCGATCCGGCTCGCTAAGGATCGATTTCGCGTTATCCGGCAAGGTGGCTGTTTCCTGCAGAACCCTGTTCACTGCGGTATCGTACCGCACCCAGTAGACGTCGTTCCGCAGGTGATACGTCCAGGTCAGCCCATCCTCCGAGACATCCCAGGACGTGGCGAGCTCGGGGACCGGGGCCATCGTCACCTCATCGAGGTCCACGAGCCCGAGGAACATGTGCTCAATGATCTCGATCGAGGTCGTATCCGTACTGATCGCCGGGTCCGCTGACGGCGGCTCCGTCCCCAGGTTCCGGTTCATGATCACTTGCCCCATCACGGGCCACACCATCAGACTCACAAGGAGCACCACTGCAAGCTTACTCAGCCGCATCAAGCACCTCCTTTATCTCCACCCCAAGGTCCGAACTGCACCTTCGCTCTTCCGTGACCTCCTTTGTTTCGACCGACCACCTCCCTCCCCCTGAGTTAGCCAGACATACAACAATGCATGCAACTAGTAGTCTACGTCCCCCGCAGCCGGGGGTCAAACGCATCGCGGAGCCCGTCCCCCAGGAAGTTGAAGGCGAGCGTGGTCAGGGCCAGGGCCGTCCCGGGGATCAACGACTCCCAGGGGTACGTCCGGATGGCGGCATAAGTCTCGGAGATCATCAACCCCCAGCTCGGCGTGGGCGGGGTTACCCCAAGCCCGATGAAGCTGAGGAACGCTTCGGTAGAGATGTACCCCGGGATGGCGAGGGTCTCGGAAACGATGCACGGCCCGAGGATATTCGGAAGCACGTGGCGGAACACGATCCGCAGGTTCCCCGCCCCAAGCGCCCGCGCCGACTCAATGTACTCCTTCTGCTTCACGGAGAGCGTCTGCGCCCGCGCCAAGCGGGCCATGCCGATCCAGTTAAGGACGCCCAGCGCCACGAACAGGAAGAACATCCCCCCGAGCGCGCGGTCGATGTTGACCAGCACCCCCACCAGCCCCGTCGCCCCCCTCCGGCTGACCGCCTTGAAGTAGGCCTGGAGTAGGATGACAAAAATGATGAGGGGGAACCCATACAGGAAATCAACGAACCTCATCATCGCGTTGTCCACCCGCGTCGGGGCGAACCCAGAGATGATCCCGTAGGTGAGTCCAATGACGAGGCTCACCAGCGCGGCCACTACCGCAATGGACAAGGAGATCCTGGTCCCATAGAGGGTCCGACTGAGGATGTCACGTCCCAGGTAGTCCGTTCCCAGGGGATAGCCGGGCGTTCCGGGCGGGAGATCCCGCTCGAAGAAGCTCACCTCGGCGAAGTGCTTGGGGGCGATCAGGGGCCTCACCTCCCCGCCGAAGATGGCAGCGGGGATCGTCGTGTCCACGAACAAGGCCACCAGGATGAGGAGGATGATGAAGATCCCCCCCAGCGTGCCCGCGCGGTGCTTGAGCAACCGGTGGAACGCGTCCTGGAGGGGGCTCCGCCCCCTCACTTCCTCCTCGCGAGCATCCCTCCGTTTCTTCGCGCTCATCAGTCGTACCGGATGCGGGGATCGAGCCAGGCGTAGCTCACGTCCACGACGATGTTGGCAGCGACAAGGAGCACCGAGTAGACGAGGACCGACCCCATGATCATCGGATAGTCGCGGTTGGTGATGGCCGTCACGAAGTACTTCCCCATCCCCGCGATGCCGAAGATCTGCTCAACGACCAGGCTCCCAGTCACGATGCCGGCGAACATCGGGCCGAGCACGGTCGCGACGGGAATCAGGCTGTTCCTTAGCCCATGGACGATGATCGTACGCCGTGCCGGGAGGCCCTTCGCGTAGGCCGTCTTGATGTAGTCCTCGCGGATGACTTGGAGGAGGCTCGCCCGGGTAAGGCGGGCGATGGATGCGGAGTACGCCAGCCCAAGGGTGACCGCAGGAAGGATCGCATGGAGCCAGAATTTCGCCGAAAAGATGTTGGGGAAGAACCCGAGGTACAGCTGTGTGTAGTCCGTCCCCCACCGCGCCGTCGGCAGCCACCCCAGGGTGATGGCGAACACCCACATCAAGAGAGGGCCGATCATCATGGTGGGCATGGACACCCCGAGGATGGCCAGGAAGGTCGCCCCGTAGTCGATGGGCGAGTTCTGCTTCACGGCCGCGATCGTGCCCAGAGGGATCCCAATAAGCAAGGCGAAGAGCAGGGCGAGGAAACCGAGCTGGAACGAGATCGGGAACGTGCGCTTGAGGATATCGTTCACGGTCTGAGATCTCGAGGCGTAGGATGGGCCAAAGTCGAACCGGATCCCATCCCAGATCCACTTCCCGAGCTGCTCATACACCGGCCGGTCCAGGCCGTACTTCCGTTCCAGGTTCTTGCGGATCGACTCGGGAAGCTGTTTCTCACCCGCGAAATCGAACGGACCTCCCGGGATGGCGCGGGCGAGGAAGAACGTGACCACCATGATCGCCAGGAGGACCGGGATCGCCCACAATAGCCGCCGTATGATGTACTGGATCATCCGAGCGGCGGGTTTATACCCGCCTCCCTGCGGTGTGTCAAGCACGGACCCCCTATTGGAGATCGTGACCCGCGCCGGGTTGCAGGTTGCCTAGGTCCTCGCCTCCTTCGTATCCTCGGGGTGTGATCTTTGTGCAGCGAAAGGGGGACCGTGGCGATCCTTGTTGACGCGGACACGAAGGTGCTTGTCCAGGGCATCACCGGGAGCGAGGGGGCGTTCCACACCCGGCAGATGGTGGCGTACGGGACAAGGGTCGTGGCGGGGGTCACCCCCGGCAAGGGGGGAACGTCCCTCGACGGGATCCCGGTGTACGACTCGGTGGCCGAGGCGGTGGAGGCCGAGCGGGTTGATGCCTCGGTCCTGTTCGTCCCGGCTGCGTTCGCCCCGGAGGCGCTGCTCGAGGGGGCGGCCGCGGGGATCCCCCTCCTCGTGTGCATCACGGAAGGGATCCCGCTCCACTCCATGCTCTCCACCTACCACCTCCTCCGCGCGTACCCGGTCCGGTTGATCGGCCCCAACTGCCCCGGGGTGATCTCCCCCGGCCAGGCCAAGATGGGCGTCATCCCGCCCGCCGCGTTCACCCCCGGGCCGGTGGGGATCGTGTCCCGCTCGGGAACCCTCACCTACGAAATCGCCCACCACCTCTCCCAGGCCGGGATCGGACAGTCCACGGTGGTCGGGATCGGGGGCGACCCGATCATCGGGAGCTCGTTTGTGGACCTCCTCCCCCTGTTCGAGGACGATCCCGAGACAGAGGTGGTTGTCCTCGTGGGGGAGATCGGAGGGGGGGCGGAAGACGAGGCAGCGCAGTGGTGGGCGGAGAACGGGACGAAGCCCCTCGTCGCCTACATCGCTGGCTTCTCGGCCCCACCGGGGAAGCGGATGGGCCACGCTGGGGCGATCGTGACCGGGGGAGACGATACCGCCCAGGCGAAGGCGGACCGGCTGGAGAAGGCGGGGATCCCCGTCGCCCGCACGCCGACCGAGGTTGCCCGCCTCGTCCAGGAGGCCCTCCGGTGAGCCGGAGCTTTGGCCTGGTGGGGCTCCCCAACGCGGGGAAGTCCACGATCTTCAACGCCCTCACCCTGGCCGGGGCGCGGGTCGAGGCGTACCCGTTCTGCACGATCGAGCCCCACCACGGGGTCGCCTCCGTCCCCGACGAGCGGCTGGACCGCCTCCATGCCCTGTTCCCCGGGAAGAAGAAGGTCCCGACGACGATCGAGGTGGTGGACATCGCTGGCCTGGTGGAGGGGGCATCGCAGGGGGAGGGATTGGGGAACCAGTTCCTCGCCGAGATCCGGGGGGTGGAGGCGATCCTCCACGTCGTGCGCTGTTTCCAGGACCCGGACATCGCCCACCCGATGGGGGAGCTCGATGTGCGCCGCGACATCAAGGT
>Ga0116145_1005253_pt1 | contig 9940 bp, 9 predicted proteins | sample AD_JPNHG1_MetaG_FD_89747 | JGI IMG/M metagenome (GOLD analysis project Ga0116145, IMG submission 89747) | Active sludge microbial communities of municipal wastewater-treating anaerobic digesters from Japan - AD_JPNHG1_MetaG | ecosystem: Engineered > Bioreactor > Anaerobic > Digestate | place... | reverse complement strand
TTGCTTTCAAGTTGTTATCCATAGTCTCTCCTTTAACCAATTATTATACCAAATAAAAAAAACACCCGTCAACTTTTTTACTATAAAAATTTTTCCTTTACCCAGTTTTTAAAATATGATATAAAATTATACTAGAAATTGAACTTAAATTTGGTCCCTTAATAGGTTTTTTACACCGGAGGGAAAACAATGTCAAAATTTGTAAGTTTTCTTTATAAATTGGCAAGGACTGCTAATGATATAGAAAAGATAACAAGTGGAGACCCTAAAAAAATTGCCAGAAGAGCAAAGAACAAAATTTTAGGTAGAAAAGTCATAAGTAAAATATATAAATGGCCCAAGTTTTAACATTTTTTTAGAGAGTTAGATTTGGTGGCTAAAAACAAAAGTAATCCTAAATTTTATTGTTCAACTGAACTGACTTAGTATTACAAGGAGGGAAAATATGGGTTATGGAACCTTATCTTCAAGTCGTAATCCGTTAAAAATAGTAGTTATAATTTTCTTTGCAATTGTTTTTTTCGGCAGTAGTATTTGGACTATCAATAAATGGACAATTAGAAAACAGCGATTAAATATCTTGAATGCCTCTTCAAAATTTGAAATAGATAAAGCAGTTGCATCAATTATGAAAGGAAAACATAGGGAATTACCCCCGGCACAAATAATTGAAAATTCAAAAGAAAATGTACCTACACAAAATAACGCAGGAAAAATTCCTTTTTCTATACCACAAGAAATAAATGAAGAAGAGAATGTATCAAGAGACCAACATTTTGCTGTTCCATCTGAAATACCAGCAAAATCTAAAGATAGTCCAGCATCTATAATTATAGAAAATACTGAATCTACGGGAGCAACTATTCTTTTTAGTGGGATAGTTTCTACCCGTATTGTTCTTACGCCAAATAGTTCTACCAGTATTTCACTTCCAGGAGGAACTTATTCTATTGCCGCTGTATTTGATGATCCAAGTATTATTCCTTTTGCAGGAGTTGATACTTATTTATCTGGTGTTATGTATGAAAGATATATATATATTATAAATCGGCAAATTCCTTATTAACTTATTAGTTCGTAATAAGTGCTTTTAATAAAAATTTTTCTTATATTTTTAGGATAAATGAAATAAACTTTTAAAAAAGGGTTTTTTATGACATAATTATTTTAGTATATAATAAAAAAAGAAAACTGAATTTATAAAACAAGCGAAATAAGTTTGTTAACTTTTCACAAAATTAAAAAGGGGGAAATATGAAAAGGGTAGAAGGTTTTACTGAGGCAGATAAGAAGCATGTTGAAAAGATATATAAAGAAGCAATTTTAGATATTAGTAAGACAGATGTGAAATATGTGTTGGACAAAATAGAGGGAAAGAGTGAATTTCTAAAAGCATACTCTTTAGAATGGATGCAAGATTTTGGAAAACAAGTTGAATTTCTTTCTATGATATTGAAAGATTGGTGGAAAGGAATTTATGATTTACCTTGGAAAACAGTTGCAACTATTACTGCTGCATTATACTATTTTATTTCACCTTTTGACCTTTTACCAGATTTTGAACCCCTTACAGGTTATCTTGATGATGCGTATATTGTTCGTTGCTGTATCAAAAAAATAGAACCTGATATTAAGAAGTATGCTAAATTAAAGCAAATTGAACCAAAGGAATATAGTATCTATCTTGAAAATAGCAAATATAATAAAAACCATATTGATAAATAATTTATCCAAACTAAAAATGGATTATCAAAAACAAGACAAAAAAGAAAGTATAACTGAAAAAATTGAAGAAATTCAAAAGGAAGAACAGCCAACCAATTTTGTTTGTGAATTTTGTCATACTCCTATAGAACCAGGCCAAATTTATTGTAGTGAGTGTGGCAATCCAACTAAAAAAACGGTTTGTCCTAATTGTGGCAATGCAAGTTATTTTGATTTTTGTGAAATATGTAATATGCCATTAACTCCAACTGCCAAAGAAATTGTTGAAAAGATAAAACAAGACCCAGAAAAGCAAGACCTTATTGAATTTATCCATGTGCGTAGCAAAGACGAAATCCAAAAGGAAAAACAGTTAAGTAAGGAAAAAACTGCACTTGAAAATGTTTTAGAACAGAAAATTAAAAAAGAAAAAGAAGAGAGTCAGAAAATGGAAATAACTGTTGAAACTTTAACAGGTAATTGGTCTATTACAGATATTTATAGAACTGTAGAACAATACAATGGGAAAATATCCCTCTTTGCAAATGACACATTTACTTTAATAGAATATCTCAAATGGTTTTCATCACGAAAAACTATTTATGGTAAAGGAATTTGGTCATACAATCCAGAAACGCAATATTTTCAATTTAAGACTATTCCAGGTGGATGTATGATTGGAAAGATAGAAGGAACAATAGATGATTTTAAAATTAATGGCTACTGGAGTAATGGACATCGGGCAAGAACACATTGGATAAGAGAAAAATGAGCACCCAGAAATGTAATAATTGCGGTGGAATTAATCGGGAAATTGCAAAATATTGTAAGTATTGTGGCGATATGCTTGTTGCAAAAATAGATACTATTTTCTCACCTTTAGAAGACCTTGTTGGACTTGACGAATTAAAAAATTCTATTGTAGAGATGGTTGACAGTACCAAAGAATTTTATGAAAGGAGTGGCAAAGATAAATCTACTCCATTAAATCTCAATGTAATTATTGTGGGAAGTGCAGGGACTGGTAAAACAAAATTATCCGAGATTCTTGCAAAACTTTACTTTAATGCAGGACTTGTTGAAAAAGAAAATCCTTTATGTATTGATGCAGTAGATTATTCTTCATTTATGAGAGATTTTGATAATAATTTTGCTAAAGCGAAAGATGGTGTTCTTATTGTTGATAATATTGAAAAACTTGTTTCTAAAGAAGAAAGTCAAGAGATTCATAATTTGGATAAACTTCTTAATAGAATGGAAAAATCAAAAAATAATCCTGTTGTTATTTTATGTGGACGGCAAACTGATGGAACAAAAAAATTTATTGATACACCTGGGGTAAAAACACTCTTCCATATTTTTAAACTTGAAGATTTATCTCCAGAACAAATGCATGAAATAGCAATTAAGCAGTTTAAACAATTAGGTTTTAGTTTGCAAAAAGAAGCAGATGAGAAACTTTTTAAGTTATTTAAACATTTAGTAAAAACAAAGGATAGTTCTTTTGCTAATGGAAAGGAAGTTGAGAAGAGAGTAGACGATATTATAAAAAAACATAGTTCCCGAATTACACCTAGTCGACCAGATAATAGAAAAATTCAGGATGAAGATATTGAAGGTGATATACCTGAAGAACGAACAGAAGAAGAAATTTTAAAGGCACTTGATTCATTGATTGGTTTGGCAGAAATCAAAAAAACTATTAGGGACCTTATTAATCAGGTAAAGATGGAACAGGATAGGATTAAAAAAGGACTTTCAAAAAAAACTTCCATAAGTATGCATATGGTTTTTACAGGTAATCCTGGGACAGGGAAAACAACAGTAGCAAAATTATTAGGTGAGATTCTGGCAGCAATAGGTGTATTACCAAAAGGGCATGTTGTAACAGTGGATAAATCTGGTTTAATTGCTGAATATGTAGGGCAAACAGCACCAAAAGTGAATAAAGCAGTAGATGAGGCGATGGGAGGGATATTATTTATTGATGAGGCATATGGTTTGGTAGATAACATGAAAGGTGGTTATGGTAATGATGCAATAGAGACTCTTCTACAACGAATGGAAAATGACAGAGGGAAATTTATTGTTATTGCAGCTGGATACCCAAAAGAGATGGAAGAATTTCTAAATAGTAATCAAGGTTTAAGGTCTCGGTTCAATAGGTTTTTCCATTTTGAGGATTATAAACCAGATGAACTTCTTGAGATATATAAAGTAATGGCAAAAGCAGAAAAATATACTATAGACCCAGAAGCAGAAATTAAATTGAAACAATTGTTTAACACTTTATATTCAACAAGAGATAAGAATTTTGCTAATGGAAGAACTGTAAGAAATATTTTTCAAAGAAGTATTATCCTCCAATCAAATAGGTTAGTTGGTGTTGATAATGAGAATGAATTGTCAATTATAAGGAAAGAGGATATACCTGATGTTACAACTGCACATAATATTTAATTATTTAGGGAATAAAAATGATATGTGTATTTTGTAAAAGTAATATTGAAGGTGATTCTTTTTTTTGCGACCAGTGCGGAAAGGAAATATTAATTTGCCCTAAATGTAGTCAACCCGGGAAAGGGCAGTATTGTACATATGATAGCACACTATTAGTAACGAAGAAGTACTTTGACTCATCAAAAAAAGGTAAAATACCGGATGAACAACCTGCAAAATCACCAGTGATACCACAAACAGATATACCCAAAAAAGAGATTCCACAAACTCCACCTATACCTATAAGAAAACAATCTGATGTCTATGTTAAAACAAAACATAAAGAATTAAAACAGATAAAACCTAATATGGTATCGGTTAACCTTCCAGAAAGAGATTTCAGATTAACTGAAAAAGATATAATAAAATTTTTACTCAATAGAGAACCTAAAGCAAAAGATGCAAAAGTTAAGAGGATAGATTTAATTGAATCTTTGGGTATAAAAATGTGTACTCAATATGAAAATGAGAAAAATAAATGGGAAATTATAAATATTTTTTATATAAAACCTTCCTGGAAGGACTATCTAAATCATTTTTCACGATTCTTGGAAGAAAAGATGTTTTATCAACCATTAGTTTTTGAAAAGAAAGAAGATGGGACATTGTCAATACTCCCTTTATTAAATATAAAAGAAGCAGATAATTGGATAAAAGAAAACTTTGAAAAATCTTTACAATTTTGCGAAAAACAGGGTGAAATTATTTACCAGGAAATTCGCATTTATTATCTTCCACTTACTTATACAAAGGTTATTACCAGAAACAAATTATTTGATATTGTATGTGTGGGGAAAAGCGCTGATATTGCTTATTCACTGCTATAAAAAATTACTATAAAAAAAGAAATTGAAAAATTAAAAAGTTTTTTTGTAAATTTGCCCTATGTAGTATAAAATAAAAGAAGGGAGGTTTTCAATGTTTAGAAAAACATTAAGTCAAGAAGAAAATACAACAAATGATAATATATTTTGTCCATTTTGCTTTGAAATTCATCCTAGAACAAAAAGAAAATGTCCAAACACGGAAAAAATTATACCTGATAGTTATATACAATGTATTGATAGAAATGTAAAAAACATTATCAATGTAAATGTAGGATATACTGCTCATGGAAAAACCTGTTTTTTAGGAAGTTTATATTGTTCTATAGCAGCAGGCGAGATTGCTAAAAGATGGGAAAATTTTTCTTTTGAAATACTCAGTGAAAAAACAGAAAATGAGTTTTATAATGAGTATATTAAACCACTATTTAAGGAAAAAAGGGTTTTTGAAAGTACAAAACCTCTAACTCCAGAAAATCCTCCTAATCCTATGTTTTTTCATTTTTTTGGTGTTCCTTTTAAAGATGGAAGGATTATAACAACAAAAGAGTATCTAATTACATTTTATGATGTCAGTGGAGAAACATTCGAACACACAAAAGATATAAAACAACTAAAAATGTTACAGGAAGCAAGCACTATTACTGTTTTTATTGACTTACCGGCAATGTTAGAGAAATCAGAAAAAGAATGGTCCCCTATTATTTTTTTATTGCATCAATTGTTTCAAAATATGATACTTGCAATTGATGAGTTTAAATATGGTTCTCTTAAAGAAAAAGCATTGATTATCTGTTTTACAAAAACTGACCTTATGTGGGAAAAAGATTATTATTATGGACCATTGGCAAAACGACCAGATATTGATTTGCCTTCTGATGAAAAATTTATAATAGACGATTTGGAAAAATTACTTGCTATGTCAAGAGAAATTGAAGAGTTTTTTTGGGAGAAATTTCCTGGAGTGTACAATCTTTTAAAAAATAAATTTCATTCTATTGTTTTTACTTCTTTTTCAGCACTGGGAGATAATCCCATAGATGGGAAAGTTCATATTTTTAGACCAGTTAATATATTCCACCCAATAATGTGGATACTTTTTTTTGAAGGATGTTTTGGTAACTTTTCTGTGAAGTAAAAGGTAAAATATGGAACAACATCTTTATACAAGAACACAAGAAGGATTTAAAACTATATCTTCAACATCAGGAGTTTCAGAAGAACTTTTAGAGAAGATTGAACATAAATCTTTGTATTTTCTGCCTTCAGAACTCCTTTACGATGACAATACACCTAAACCCGTTAAATATATCTTTTATTCCATAGAAGATAGATTTGTTGTTGGAAGAGGAATCTATCTTGGAAAAGATAGTGTTGGTAGACCCGGAAATTATTTTTTCCATAATTTTATTATGAATGAGAATGAATTTCAGGAAATAGATTTTAATCCTGTTAAACTTATAAAATTTCTTGAACATAAAAAATTATTTTATATGGATGTGCCGTCAAAACTGGAAAAAATAGTTTTATCACATAATGAAATTGCGGTTGAAAATCCAAATATTTCTCAATTTTCAGAAGAATTAATTTCTCATCTTCTTTATTTTATTTTTAATTATTCAAACATTCCTAATCCTCTCCTTGTTAGAGGAAATGACAGTGAAATAATTAACTTTCTTGAATTTCTTTATTGTATAACACCTCTTCGTATAAGAAAAAATCTTTTTTTTGACACTTTTTGTTATAGCGATAACTTAAAAGTCCATATAAAAGGAATTCCAAATACAAATGTTTTTCAAGAAGAAATTTCTTACTCATTAGAACTTATACTTACAGATAAATCCTTTAATACAACATTTTCAGCAACACAACCAGATGAATTACAGACACTTATTATAAAAATGGTCTCTAATGGGAAAATAGATGATCTAAATTCCTTCCTATGTTTAGATTATTTTCTCACAGAAGGGTTGTGGGAACAATTTAAAGAAAGATTTAAAATTAGTTCTAAAAATGTTAGGGATTATGTTGTTGTAATAAAACCAGAACAATTGTTATGGTATTTAGCAAATAATAAAAATGATTTAATTCTTTTTGAAGAGAATCAACAATCTTTATTAAGTTTTGCAAGACAAGAAGTAGAAAAAAAACAAAATCTTAAAAAAGATTTAGAACAACAACTTGCCAATGCTATAAATGAACAAAAAGGGACTAATGAAATATTACATCGGACAGAAAAATATCTGTCTGGTTTGCAAACAGAATATAATAATTTATTCCCAACAATTAAGGAAACAAAAAGCGAATTAAATAAGCAGAATTTGTTTTATTGGTTACTTATTTTTTGTATTTTCCTTATGATTATCTGTTCAGTTGAACATTTATATTTCTTTGCAGTTGAATATTTATATCCTTTTATATTATCTAATAACAGTGGTAGTAAACTGAAAATAGTGAAAAATTTCTTTGTAGGTCTCAAAGATAAGTTAGAACTTATTTTGCCAATTATAGTGCCAGTTATAGTTATATTTTTTACTAAGAGACAACTAAAAAAAGCAAAAGAAAGCCGTAATTCATTAATCTTAGAAATTCAAACTCTTGAAGGTAAATCTCCAGTTATTTATCAACAAATTGAAAATGAACAAAGAGTTATTAATAAAATCAAGGAGCAAATACACGCGCGTACAAAAAATATAAATTTTCTTGAGAAACAACTACAAGATACTGATGAAGAAATTAAAATACTTTTAACATTTGAAAGTTTGAAATAAGAATAGAGGTTTTAAATATGCTTACTAATGATGAAAAATGAAAAGGATAATTGCTGTTTGTGGAAGTAATGAAGGTGATGAAAATTTAAATTCAGATGTTCTTGCAATAGCAGAAGAAGTTGGTTTTTTAATTGCAAAAAATGGGGGTATTCTTATTTGTGGTGGTTTAGGTGGTGTTATGGAAGCATCTGCAAAAGGAGCAAAAAAAGGTGGAGGTATAACTGTTGGAGTCATGCCATGGAAAAAAGATAAAGCAAATAAATATATTGATATTCCAATTGAAACAAATCTTGGCTTTTATAGGAACTCTATAATTGTCAATTCAGCAGATAGTGTAATAGGAATTTGTGGTAGATGGGGGACTTTAAATGAAATTTCAATGGCAATTGCTCTTGGAAAACCAACAATTTTAATTTCCACAAGTGGTGGAATATGTGAATTATTTTCAGATAAAGAAGTTCTCAAAAACTTTAAAACCAAACCCAAAATAGCAAAATCCCCACAAGAGGCAGTTAACCTTGCTTTCTCTCTATAACTTAACCGAATTTAAAAAATTCACCAAACCTTACTTTTGTTATTTTTGAAGATATGACAATGCAGACAGAAATTATTATCATCCCTAAAACACCAAGCGCACATGCAACATAAGGACCATCTGTTACCCTTCCTGCAAGTGTATATATAACTTTTGCAACAGGATAAAATTTTTCTCTTATTGCTAAAATTAAACTACTGCTCACTTCCATAAATGAAAAAGCAAAAACAAAAATACAACCAGCAAATAATCCCGGACTTACAAGAGGTAAAGTTATTTTTTTAAATGTGGTATTATTTGTTGCTCCCAATGAATAAGATGCCTGTTCCATTTCTTCCCCTATCAGTTGAAATGATGAAAATGTTGACCTGACAATAAAAGGAAGTCGTCTTATACTATAACTTATTATGAGTAAAAAATAAGGATTATGTCGTGGGTCAATTATTGTATTTGAAAAACAGGCAAAATATCCAAAAGCAATTATAATACCAGGAATAACTATTGGAAGCATAACAAGTAAATCAAGTAATTGCTTTCCTTTAAAATTTTCTCTTGCCAAAAAATATCCAATGGTAAATCCAAGAACTGCGTCAATTAAAGCAGCGGAAGAACTCAAAAATAAACTATTAAAAATTCCTGTTGTTGTTAAATGGTGTGTAAAAACAGTTTTATAAAATTCACCAGTATATTCTGATGGAAAAATTGTAAAAAACCATTTTTTAGCAAATGAGTTCAAAATTATTCCTATATGTGGAGTTAAACTAAAAAGCAGAAGTAATATAGTCAGGAAATAAAATACTTTCCCTTTTTTATCTAAATTTTTTCCACTTTCTAATCTTTTAATTCTTCCAGATACATAAGGTGTTTTTTCTATATATTTTTTTGTCAGAACAAATAATAAAAGAGTTATAAATGTAATTATAAGCACAAGAGCATATCCAACAGGATTAGTATTTATATCATTTATATGATTGAAAACCTGAACAGAAATAATATTTGTATAATCAAACACAAGAGGAGTCCCCAGGTCTGTTAATGACCATATAAATATAATTGAAGAAGCAGCAAAATAACCAGGAAGAAACAAAGGAAATGTAATTTTTCTAAATGTTTGCCAGAAATTCGCTCCTAAATTATATGATGCTTCTTCACATTCAATATCAAAATTACTTAATGTAGTTGATATATTCAGAAACATTATTGGATAAAGATGAAGTGTTTGAAGAATTACAATTCCTGCAAAACCCGTTCCAATCCATGAGATTGGATTTTTCAAAATACCATACTTAATTAAAATTAAATTCAAAGAACCAAACCTTGAAAGAATTTGTCTTATCCCAAGCGCTCCTACAAAAGGAGTTGCAATAAGTGGAAGGAAAAAGGCAATTCTTAAAAAATTCTTTGTTTTAAAATTATATTTATAAAAGAAAAACGCTAAAGGAATACCAATTATACTTGTCAGAAAAACAACTATTATCCCCAAAGAAAAACTTTTTATAAGTGAAGTTCTTAAAATATAATTTCCAATTGATGCCTTCAAAATTTCAAGAGTAAATTTATTATCAACAATAAAACATTGAGATATAATATAAGAAAGAGGATAAATC
>Ga0116145_1005250_pt1 | contig 9944 bp, 7 predicted proteins | sample AD_JPNHG1_MetaG_FD_89747 | JGI IMG/M metagenome (GOLD analysis project Ga0116145, IMG submission 89747) | Active sludge microbial communities of municipal wastewater-treating anaerobic digesters from Japan - AD_JPNHG1_MetaG | ecosystem: Engineered > Bioreactor > Anaerobic > Digestate | place... | reverse complement strand
CGAGAAGGCGGCGGCTAACAGTTGGTTTCTGTCGTCTAGGCCAAACTTATGCACCAAGGGCGCGATTATTAAAACTGCAACGGCAGCACCAACGGGGCTTACATATTTCGCGGCCAATCGATAAGCACCAAGCAAGCCAAGGGTGATTATCAATATCTGGAAAACTAGTAACCCCTTTGCACCAAAGGCCAAAAAGGTCAGGGTTGATACCACGGCGCTAATATTGATACCTTGGCTAAAATCAAGGTCAAGAATCGCTTGATTTTCGGTAAGACTTTGTGGATTTTGGTGGGGTAGGGCCAAGCCGCAATCGCACCAAAAGGTCCAGATGAAGCTGGAGATCAGAAGCGCTACCAGGACCGCGGTGTGAAGTTGGGCTTCAGAAATTGGCAGGAAGTTGTTAGAGGGGGTGCTTTTCAATGCGGACCTTACAGATTCATTTTATCTTTAAGGAAATCGATGTAGGTACGATAAATCTGGGCCCCATCACCCTTGAAAGATAGAATTCTGAGGCCCAGTCCGGGTGGGATCCCAAACTCGATCGCCTCGTTCACATCGATCCTGTGAATTACCTCCCCCTGAACAACGACCGGTTTGCTGACAAAAGGTAAAGTCAGGCTGAGGTCAAGCTTGGTTCCCAGCGTCACTGGTTCCTCGCACCTGATAAACAGCCCTTGGTAGCCAATGTTCAGGGTTTGCATTGGTTTTGAGGGGGTGTTGTTACCGTTCAAAGTTACGAATACTGCGTGAGGAATCCGATCTTCGGTGCGTTCATCTACAAACTGAGTGCGATGCTCGGAAAGCAATTCAAGATAGTCGTCGTCAGGGTCATCAAGATAAATCCCAGCAACGAGGCCAGTACAGGCATCCATGGAGGGATCAGTGTCGAAAACCCAGCGTATCACTCCCTTAACTGATACCGCCGTTTTTACTGGGCCTGGAAACCTGACTGTAATCGGTGAGTCTCGTGAAATGGGCGCCTTGGTTCTCAAACAAAGGCCATGTTCAGAAAGATTGATAGCTAACGCTTTATAAACTTTACGATTAACCGTGATACGAATAGGGACAGCCGCAGGTAACCGCTCATGCTCCAGGCGAGTTCCCTCTTCTTCAGCAGTAACCATCAGCGAACCTCCATTTCTAGGGGCAAGCTATGAACCCCCTTTTTAACCTAGAAGGTGCGGGACAGTCAAGATGAAGGGCGGGGGAGCTGGGACGGGAAAGGAGGCAGGGACGGGTGGGCTAAGGCAGGGATTGGGGCTGGGTGCAGGGGCGGGGACAGGGTGCGGGTGCAGGGGCGGGGCTTCCTTGACACATGGTGGGCTGGGTGCCATTATTTTGGGGACTTTTTTCCTCTTTTTGCCGACATTTTAAGGAGGTTTCGATGCCCTCAGATAAGAAATTGCTCATCCTGCATGTTACCTCTGAGGTGGTTCCATACTCAAAAACTGGTGGGCTTGCAGATGTTTTAAATGGACTCCCCAAGGCCCAGGCGACGCTTGGGCACAAAGTTTATGTCGTGTCTCCGTTGTACGACGCAGTTGACCGTGCACGCCATGGCATCAAAAAACTTGGCAAATCCGTTTCTGTTACCCTCGGTGGGCGTTCGTTTGATTTCCAAATATCAAAGGCTGACATGGGTGATGGCGCTACAGCCTTGTTTTTACGCAATGATGACCTGTTTGGCCGACCTCAACTGTACGGAAATGGCAACCAGGATTATGAAGACAATCACATCAGGTTTGGCTCTTTCAGCGCTGCCATTTTTGAACTGGTTCGTGAACTGGGATTGGCACCAGATATTATTCACTGCCATGACTGGCAGACAGGGTTGGTTCCAGCCTTTAACCGCTTGAATTCGCTGAATGTGGCCCCAACTGTAACCACGATTCATAACCTAGCTTACCAAGGTCAGTTTCCGGCCGATGTTTTGCCTGAGCTTGGTATCTCCTGGGATGTGTTTAATCCGGAAGGCCTTGAATTTTATGGACGAGTCAATTTCTTGAAGGCTGGCATAGTGTGGTCTAACAAGATAACCACAGTTAGCCCCAACTACGCTCAAGAGGTTTTAAGGCCTGAATTTGGTGCTGGTCTCGACGGTGTTTTAAGGGCAAAAGGTGGTAACTTTACAGGGATTTTGAATGGTGCTGATTACAGCATCTGGGACCCAAGAAACGACCCCTACATTGCATCATCGTACGGACCAGATGACCTGTCTGGAAAGCAAAAATGTCGTGAACACCTGCTGGAAAAGGTTGGCTTAAAAGGGGTAATAGGCCCAATATTTGGGGTGGTTGGGCGTTTTGCCTCACAAAAGGGGTTTGACCTGATAGCGCAAGTTATCCCAAGCATAGTTGCCCAAGGTGGAATCGTGGTGGTGCTTGGCAGCGGTGAGGAGTCCATCCAAAAGGCAATGTCAGTCGTGGCAGATGCCTTTCCAAACAGGGTGGCCTTAAAGATTGGTTATGATGAGGAGCTTGCACATCAAATCGAGGCTGGTTCAGACTTTTTCCTGATGCCATCGCGTTATGAGCCTTGTGGTTTAAACCAAATATATTCATTGCGTTATGGAACTTTGCCAATAGTTCATTCGGTGGGTGGCTTAAAGGATACAGTGGTTGATTTGGGTGCTGATCCAGAAAACGGAACAGGATTCGTGTTTCATTCGTTTGATGCTGGAGCCTTTTTACAAGCAGTATCAAATGCTTTCGGGATTTACAACGACAAGCCCCGACTTCTGGCGGCCCGGTTGCGTGGAATGGACAAAGACTTCAGCTGGGGTCAATCTGCAAAGGCATACCTACAGTTATACAGACAAGCCATGAAAATGTAAGCGGATTTCCTGTTCCTGCCCCTGCCCCTGTCCCTGCCCCTGTCCTACGACTGCCTGTTAATATGCAGCTCAATATGTTTGCCGGAAATTCCACGCTCGGCCGTCGTCACTACATAGGAGTCCTGCTTTTTAACCCCTCTTGCAACCATACAGAGGTGAGTCGCACAGATAGCCACTTTCACACCCCTGGCCCCAAGGTGGTCAGCCAAGCAATCAGCTATCTGGGCCGTCATTCTTTCCTGGACCTGCAGCCTTGCAGCAAAATGATCAACAATTCTGGCTATTTTCGAAAGTCCAATAATTTTATTCCCAGGCAAATATGCCACATGAGCGTGCCCAAAAAACGGCAGCAGATGGTGCTCACACATACTGACAAACTCGATATCCAACACTTCGACAACATCGTTATGGTCTGTCAGATCCTCAGTAAAGATTCCGCCTTCTAAAATCTCGGAAATATCCTCACGGTTACCCCTAGTCAGGTACAGCATAGACTCCAAAACCCTTTGAGGGGTCTGCTGCAGCCCAGGGCGCTTTGGATCCTCGTCAAGCAACTCTAAAAACTGGCGAAATTGACTGTTAAACTGTTCATCCCGGCTCATAAACACCCCATTTCGAGCGGACCCATTCTAACCCAACCACCACAATTATGGGTAGCACCCCCGTTAACGGTACAACCCAAGCGATAATCCGCAGTTTTCAAACTATCACCAGACATCCGACCAAGCCCCATCAAACCCATCCCAAGACCCCAGCAAAATCCAAATGTGCCAAGCAATGTCCGGCAATGTTATGGCAATGTCCGGCAATGTCCGGCAATGTTGTGGTAATGTTATGGAAATGTCGGGCAATGTCGGGCAATGTTATGGCAATGTCGGGCAATGTTGTGGTAATGTTATGGAAATGTCGGGCAATGTCCGGCAATGTTGCACACAACTGCACTAGAACAGCGACAGGGGGATGTTCTAATGAAGATAACCGAATTGTTTCCGGACGTAATAACAGAAGATATGGAATGTGAATTCAAAGCGGTACTTAATTCGGAAAATCCTGTTAAGTGGGCCAAAACGATTGTAGGTTTTGCAAATAGCAATGGAGGCATCCTGTTTGTTGGGGTCTCTAACGACTTAGAGGCGTTTGGAATTAACCTAGATGAAATTGATAAGACGAAAAACCTTGTGGCTCAAATCAATGACCGACACATTTTTCCTCATGTAAAGCTACGCTACATGATGCGAAGTGTTGATGCTAATGCAGAGCGTTTTGTCCTTGCGATAAATGTTCTTCCTTCGGAATCCATTGTTCGATATCGTGAAGGTGACTTTAAAGAGACCGTATTTGTAAAAGGTAATGGGAATGCAACTCCTGACACGCCGGAAGACATCATTTCCTTATCAAGGAGAAAGTTGGGTGTGGATAACGAAACAAGTGAGGTTCTTTACATCGAAACTGAGTGGACAGGCTATGCTGCACTATGTAGGGAGTTTAGAAAGGATTCATCTGAGCCTACAATAAAGGAGTTGCAAAACGAAGAGATTGTATCCAAGGACGGATACGCAAAAACGGGCTTTTTGATGTTTAAAGACGGGTATGACGGTGATGATACGCTGGTCTGCTGCCGTTTGTGGAGAGGTAAAACAAAAACTGGAGCTGTGCTTGATAGCGGGAGGTTCAAGGGGCCACTGCACACTGTTTTTAAGGAAACGCTTACATTTATTGAACGAAATACAAAGACTGGCTGGAAGAAGACTGAAAACGGCGGTCGCGAGGAGATTCGTTCATATCCAAAAGAAGCTTTGCGTGAAGCACTGGTAAACGCAATTGCACACAGAGACTACTCCATTGCCGGAACGCAGATAGATGTAGATATCTTTAGCGACCGAATTGACATTGTTTCGCCGGGCTCGTGGTTACTGCCAAGGCCTTATGAAGACTATCCCATAGGTTCAATCCCCTCTGTTCGCAGAAACACAATTATTGCCGCGTGTTTAGATGTTGCAAACCTGATGGAGCGAGGGGGCACTGGGTTCCAGGCTATGATTAACAGTTACGAAGGCTATGGCGATGATAAACAGCCGGGAGTATTAATTTATCCTGGCTTTTTGGATTTGCGTTTGTTTGACCTTCTTTTTCAGGAGGAGTTGTATCCTGAAGAATTGACGGATATAGACAAGGTAATTGAACTATTAAAGGAATCCCCTAAGTCGGTAAAAGACCTTCAAGCAGTGACTCGGTTTAAGAGCAGGAGCAGATTTTTGGCGGCGATACTAAATCCTATGATAGAACAAGGAGTTGTCTACCGTGAAGGCAGTGCAAGATCACCAACCTCAGTAATAAAACTGAAGGAAAAAGAACAGGAATGATAAGGTGATTCAAATGCCGGGTTAGGGACGCACGGTTTTACAATTTTCGCTTTCAAAAAAACAAAATTATTAGTATTTCGAAAGTCGGCGATATAATAGTTTCGAAAGAGAAACTTATTTCAAGTTTTGAAAGCGAGGCCTCAAATGAGATACATAGAACGGACAACGTATTTAAATAGGCTGAAAGGTTTAAGAAATACTCCGGATATCAAAATAATTACAGGAATAAGGCGTTCAGGAAAATCTGAGTTAATGCGGGCCTATATCAACTATTTACGTGACACGGATGATAAAGCCAATGTTATTTACGTCGACTACTTTGATTTAAAATATGAAAATCTCAAAGATTACAGTGCGCTTCATGAACACATAGAGCGTCAATATCAACCAGGTATAAACAATTACGTTTTTGTTGATGAGGTTCAGCTATGCCCTAGTTTTGAATTGGCGATAAACAGTTTACACAACAGTAAGAAGTACGACATATACCTGACCGGTTCAAATGCCTTTTTATTAAGCTCGGACCTTACTACTCTGTTTACGGGCAGATTTATTGAGATACCGATTTTCCCCTTTAGTTTCCAAGAGTTTTGCCTCTATTTTTCCGACGAAAGAGACAGAAGAAAACTGTTCGATGACTATGTTTTGATGGGAGGACTGGCCGGCTCGTACGAATACCCTTCAAATCAGGACAGAATCGCGTATCTAAGGGACGTTTATAAAACTATTGTTAATAGGGACTTGGTGGATAAATATCGCCTCCCTAACACAGTTGTGTTGAACCATCTGACAGAGTTCATGATGGATAACATCTCCAATTTGACATCACCAAACAACATAAGTGAAAAATTGGGCAAGGCTTCGCATGTTACCAACCATGTCACCATCGGCAAATACATCGACCATCTTTGTGATGCCTTCATGTTTTATAAAGTAAAACGCTATGACATAAAAGGGAAAAGGTATCTTGAAACACTGGACAAATACTATCTTTGCGATTTGGGCATGCGCTATGCGGTCCTTGGGCAAAGAAACATGGATTATGGCAGAGCGTATGAAAATTTAGTCGCCATAGAATTATTGCGCAGAGGATACGAGGTTTATGTGGGAAAACTGTATCAAAAAGAAGTTGATTTCATCGCTATAAAACAAAGTGAAAAACTCTACATTCAGGTTTCTGACAATATAACAAAGACTTCGACTCTGAATAGTGAGGTTGCACCACTTCTACAAATAAGGGATGCATACCCCAAGCTTTTAATAGCAAATACAGGTCATCCTGAATATCTGCATGAAGGCATCCGCATCATAGACCTTTCGAGGTGGTTGTTAGATGTTTAAGAGTGCCAATGAACGGTATGACCGCTGGGGATGGAGCGGCTTGGAACAGCTAGTTAATGGGAACGCTCCCAATTCTAGGAGACGTCTTGGCTGATTTGGCCAGAGTAAACGGTAGGCATGGCAAGCAGAAGAGTTTACATGTCACACAGTTGGGTTATAACGTAGTGGTTAAGGACTTCATTCGATGAATACGATGAGGTAATGTCATGAGTGATGGCGGAATTGGCTAAGTTCATAAACAAGGAGATGGGGGCGTGAAACTGAAGGATATTACAATTGAAAACTTTCGTGGTATTCGCTTTCTAAATCTTCCACTCGATAAGTTGACGGTCCTCATTGGGGAGAATAATACTGGAAAATCAACGGTGTTAGAGGCCATCCGGCTCGTGCTGACTCGAGGTTTTGGCGTACGACGAGATGGCGGGTTCACCGAATACGATTTTCATATGAAGGATGCGGCTGCCACGCCACACACTGCAGAGCCCATTTCGATCACTCTGCATTTTGCGGAGGACGAGAAGGATGAGTGGCCCCCTAGCGTTGTTCAGCAGTTGTTCGAGGTTTGCCAACCGGACGGCGGTCTGAATCATATCTGGTTGCAGGCGAAAGGGAGCTACCATTTGGAATCAGGTTCTTTTGAGACCAAAAGGGTCTTTCTTAACCACGAGCGCTCGGAGCTGCCCCTCAAGAACACCGCACCACTCAATCTGATTTCAAAGATTGTTCCACTTTTTTCCTTTCAGCACTGCGCGATGCCAATCGGGAATTTGGCCAGAGCGGCCAGTTTTGGAGCGGATTTCTCAGGTCCATCCAACTTCCTGATGAGCAGCGTAAAGAAATCGAGAAAACGCTCCAGGAGATTAATACATCGGTTATCGGCGCTAACACCGGGCTGGCAAAGGTAACGGAAAAAATAGCTGACGCCGGGCGACTTGTTCCACTGGCTACCAAGGATCCCGTGGTGTTGGAGGCGATTCCGACCCGAGTCTTCGACATGGTTGGCAAAATTCAGGTACATCTGAAATCAAGTTACGGTGCGAAACTTCCCTTACATAGGCATGGGGAAGGAACCCAGAGTCTTGCCGTGCTAATGCTCTTTCAGGCTTTTGCTGCAGCCAATCTAGCCGAATTCTATGCATCGGAGTCCATGCCAATTTTGGCACTGGAAGAGCCCGAGGCTCACCTCCATCCATCAGCGATTCGTTCTCTTGGAACATTTCTGGAAACAATGACGGGACAGGTTTTGGTTTCCAGTCATTCTGGCGACTTGGTCTCGCGAGTTCCAGTCACTGCACTAAGAAGGCTATATAAGAAAAATGGAGAGTCCAGGGTTGGAAGAATTGATCTGACGACCTTAACGGATAAGGAGAAACGCTATTTTGACTACCATGTAAGAGTCACCAAGGGGGCTAATCTCTTTGCTCGATGTTGGCTTTTGGTTGAAGGGCTGAGCGAGTTTTGGCTTCTTAGGCATGTTGCATCTCTTATGGGTGCTGATGTTGATGAGAAAAACTTTGCAATCATTGAGTTCAGCCAAGGAGGAGGCCCAGCCCCATTTATTAAAGCTGCTAAGGCATTGGGCATTGAGTGGTTTGTAGTCGCTGATGGCGACGATGCCGGGAAAGGGTATATTGACAAAGCAATGGATTGTCTTGATCCCGATGAGGAGCAGAGTCAGCACATGTTTCAGTTACAAAGCAGGGATTTGGAACATGAGTTCTGGCATAATGGCTACCGCAGCTTTATTGAAAACATGGTGTCGGATAAAAGCAAGCGTGAGATTCTGACTAAGACGGCAGATGACGAGATTGGAAAAGCGAAACAGCTGATCAAAGAGGCGGTTAAACAAGCCGGTGGAAAACCATCTTTTGCCGAAGCTTTGGCTGATGAGATTAAAGAACGAGGAGTTGAATCTATTCCACAGACAGTTAGAGATATTGTCGCCCGCGTTGTCCAATTGGCCGGAGGTTGAGAGGCATGATAGATTTATTATCACTTAATGAAAGCCAGCGTGCGGCGGTGCTTTGGGACAGGGGGCCTCTTCTTGTTTTGGCCGGTCCTGGTTCAGGTAAGACAAGGGTGTTGACTTATCGTATCGCTCGGATTTTGGAAGCGTCTGCTGGGCAGTATTTTCGGATTCTAGCGCTGACTTTTACCAATAAGGCCGCTGCCGAGATGCGTGGCAGGGTTGAGGAACTAGTTCCTAGCGAACTTAGCCGTGTTCGACTTACCACTTTTCATTCCTATGCTGCTGAGCTTCTCCAGCAGCATGGCAGTCATCTTGGCATTCGTCCAGATTTTCAGATTCTTTCGAACGAAGCCGACCGGGAAGCCCTGTTAAACGATGTTCTTCGCCAAACTGGGAAAGATTTGACCTGTTTTCTGCCGAGCCATTTCCAAGCCAGTCAGATTCTTCCTGCAATTAATAGGCTCCTTGAACAATGCGTTCCAGCGGACGAGGCGGAAGCTTGGCTCCAGCGGGAGAACGTGTTGAATGCCACCGTGCTGGCTAGAGTCTATACCGCCTATCGGGAAGAGTTACGCATAACAAACGCTCTGGATTTTCCAAGCCTTATTGCAGAGGCACTTGAGCTGCTTACTAAATATTCATTCCTGCAGAAACACATTCGCAAGGTTTATACGCATATTTTGGTTGACGAATTTCAGGATACCAACGGTTCTCAGTATGAGTTCCTTTTGCTTCTTACCGAGCCTGACCCAAGTACGCTTTTTGTTGTGGCTGACGATGACCAAATTATCTACCAGTGGAATGGTGCGAGTCCTGAACGAATTGAAGCGTTGCGGCAGAAGTTCCAGGTCAGGCAATTACAGCTTCCAGAAAACTATCGTTGTCCTCCGCAGGTCATTGAGATGGCCAATGTGCTTATTTCAAACAATCCCAAGCGTGCTGTTGGGAAACAGCCGTTGCAGGCTGTTAAGCAGGCTGCAAGCTGTGGTGTTGTGCGGGCGTTTGATTTCCCCACTTTGGACGATGAAGCTAGGTGGATCGCGCAAGACATTTTGCAAAGAAGTCCGGATGAGCGGAAAAAGTGCGCTGTTTTGGCCCGAACAAATAAGCTTCTGGAGGAGGTTGGTCAAGCTCTGGATAGTGTTGGAATTCCAGTATATTACGCCGCCCGTAAAGATGAATTTGAAAGTGCACCCTTTAGGATGCTGCACGCTATTCTCCGCCTAGTAAACACAAGGGAAGATAAACGGGCTCTAGCTCAGCTTTCCAGGGCGTTTTATGAACTTAAAGGCATCAATATTGATCAGGCCTCGGTACTTTTACGCGCATCTGCCGATGGAACGGATTTGCTGCGTTCTTGGCTTGACAAGGTTGAGCGACATGATGCCCTCGATGAGCGGACACGGCAACTACTTGGCATAGACATCATGCTTCTATT
>Ga0116145_1005245_pt1 | contig 9948 bp, 10 predicted proteins | sample AD_JPNHG1_MetaG_FD_89747 | JGI IMG/M metagenome (GOLD analysis project Ga0116145, IMG submission 89747) | Active sludge microbial communities of municipal wastewater-treating anaerobic digesters from Japan - AD_JPNHG1_MetaG | ecosystem: Engineered > Bioreactor > Anaerobic > Digestate | place... | reverse complement strand
TCGAGGTTGTGGGTTCGAGACCCATCACTCGCTCCATGCTTTTTATGGGGGTGTAGCTCAGTTGGTAGAGCAAGTGACTCTTAATCACTGGGTCCACGGTTCGAGTCCGTGCACCCCTACCATAAAGAGGGGCCGACGCGCAGTCGGTTTTCGTCAGTTTAGGAGTCGGGAAGCGGGAGTCGGGAGCTTGGCGTGGCGACATGGCCGATGGCGGACCCCTGAATCCTGGCTCCTGATTTTTGTGTGCCGGAGACGGTGTGGCAGTGATGAACGTCGTTATTCTGTTGGGAGGCCCGGGTTCGGGCAAAGGGACGATCGCCGGGCGGTTGGCCGCTGCGGATCAAACGTTGCGGCATGTGTCGAGCGGCGATCTGCTGCGTGACGCGGTGAGCCGGCAGACGGCGGCGGGGGTTGAGGCGGACGGCTACATGAAGCGCGGCGAGCTGGTTCCGGACGCCATCATCGCGCGGATGATCGCCGATTTGATGGCGGGCATCACCGGCCTGCACGTTGCTGCTGGACGGGTTCCCGCGTACGGTCGCGCAGGCCGAGATTTTGGATCATACGGTTGCGGAGTGTGGCGCGTCGCTGGCGTCGGTGGTGCTGCTGGAGGTGGCCGACGAGATTCTGGTCGACCGGATTGCCGGGCGCAGGATCTGTCCGGGATGCGGGGCCGGTTATCATGTGACCAATATTCCGCCGCGGGTGGCCGGTGTTTGCGACGCCTGCGGCAGTGCGCTGGCGGTGCGCAAGGACGACAATCCCGAGACGGTGAGAAACAGATTGGCCGTCTATCATGCACAGACCGAGCCGCTGATTGAGTTTTATGAGGTGCGCGGCGCGTTGCGGCGGGTGCAGGGGACTGGGCCGATCGACGATATCGTGGAGCATGTCAGGCGTGCGCTGAAATGAAAATCCCGTTGAAGAGCGCTGCGGAGCTGGAGGCGATGCGGGTGAGCTGCCGGATGACAGCCACCGTGCTGGCGCAGGTCGCGGCGGCGATTCAGCCCGGGGTGACGACAGGGGAGTTGGATGCGTTGGCCCGGCGGCTGATCGCGGGTATGAATGCCAAGCCTTCCTTTTTAGGCTACCGGGGGTATCCGGGAGCGATGTGTATTTCGATCAACGATGAAGTGATTCACGGCATTCCTGGGCGGAGGGTTGTTCTGCCGGGGGATGTGGTGAGTCTGGACGTCGGTGTGTATTACAAGGGGTTCCATGGGGATTGCGCCACGACCGTGATGGCCGGGGTGACCGATCCCGATGTGATCCGGCTCGTCGAGACGACGCGCCGGGCGCTGGATACGGCGTTAGCCACAATCCGGCCCGGTTGCCGACTCTCCGATGTTTCGCATACGATTGAGAGCGTCGTGCAGGCGGGCGGGTGTTCGGTGGTGCGGGATTTTGTCGGTCACGGCGTGGGGCGTCACCTCCACGAAGATCCACAGATTCCCAACTACGGGGCACCGGGGCACGGCCCCGTCCTCAAGCCCGGGATGACGTTGGCGATTGAGCCAATGGTCAATCTGGGACGTCCGGACGTGGCGGTGCAGGATGATGGTTGGACAGTTGTTACGCGAGACGGGAAACCGTCCGCGCACTTCGAGCACACCGTGGCCGTGCTGGAAGAAAGTGTGGAAATTCTGACGCTGGCATAGAGAATTTTCCATATTTTTAGGGTAGACAAGGTAACGGACTTTTGGTTAAATCCAACACCTTTTTCGAACGAGGAATAAAAAACCATGAAAGTTCGCAGTTCAGTGCGGCGCATTTGTGAGCGTTGCCGTGTGGTACGTCGCAAGGGCGTCGTGCGTATCATTTGTACGAATCCTCGCCATAAGCAGCGTCAGGGTTAACTGGAGAAGACAACCATGCCGAGATTGATGGGTGTGGATGTTCCGGGCAGAAAGCGCGTCGAGTACGCGCTCCGGTATATCCACGGAATCGGTCCCAAGCGGGCCAGTGACGTGGTCGAGCATTGCAAAATCGACCCGGCCAAGAAGGCCGACGATCTGACCCCGGATGAGATCCGACAGATTGTGGGCTTCATTCAGGACAACTACCGGGTGGAGGGGGATCTGCGCCGTGAAGTGTCGCAGAATATCCGTCGGTTGATCAGTATCGGCACCTACCGCGGTCTGCGCCACAAGCGCGGTCTGCCGGTCCGCGGGCAGCGAACCCGTACGAACGCGCGGACACGCAAGGGCGGCAAGCGGACGGTGGGCGCGGTGCGCGATAAGACGGCACGCGCGGCGCTAAAGGCCAAGGCTAAATAAACCCGGCAACGGCAGGGCGCGTGACCGGTCCTTGACGGGACGCTCACGATGCCGTGTCGGCCAAGTATTTCGAGGCTGAATACGCATGAGCGAAGAAGCTGTGAAGCAAGAAGAGCAGGCGGCGACCCCTGAGCAGGTGGCCGTGAGCGAGGCGCAGGCTGTGATGTCTGCGGGTGATGAGCCCGCCAAGGCCGCCGATGCCGCCAAGAAAAAAGGCAAAGGAAAGTCAATCCCCGCCGGAATCGCCTTTGTCCGGTCGACATTCAACAACACGCTGGTGTCCATCACGGATGCCCGCGGCGGCGTGATCGCCTGGAGTTCGGCGGGCAAAGCCGGTTTCAAGGGGTCGCGTAAGTGCACCGCGTTCGCCGCCACCATGGTGGCTCAGGATGCGGCCCGCCAGGCGATGGCCAAGGGCATGCACGAAGTGGAGGTCAGGGTTCAGGGCGCGGGCGCGGGGCGCGAGTCGGCCGTCAGGGCGATCCAGTCCGCCGGCATTCACGTCACGGTGATCAAGGACTGCACGCCGATTCCGCACAATGGCTGCCGTCCGCGCAAACGGAGGAGAGTCTAACATGGGCAGATATACAGGTCCCGTTTGCCGCATTTGCCGGCGCGAGGGGCAGAAACTTTTTCTGAAGGGTGCGCGTTGCTACATGGCCAAGTGCGCCATTGAGCAGGGGCATCCCGCGCCGGGCCAGCATGGCGCCCGCCGCAACCGCAAGATGTCGGAATACGGCGAGCAGCTCCGCCAGAAGCAGCGCCTGCGCCGCCAGTTCGGCATGCAGGAAGGCCAGTTCAAGCGCTTTTACAAAGAGGCGCTGCGCCGCAAGGGCGTCACCGGCGAGATGCTGCTGCAGTTGATCGAGACCCGCATGGACAACCTCGTCTACCGCCTCGGTTTCGCGCCGTCGCGCCGCGCCGCGCGTCAGTTCGTGCTGCACGGCCACATCGCGGTGAACGGCAAGAAGGTCTCTGTGCCTTCCATGATCCTCAAGGTTGGCGACGTGATCGAAGTCCGTGACCGCCCGCGCAGCCGGGATCTCGCCACGCGCAGTCTCGAGGCCGCCACCACGCAGCAGATGCCCGCGTGGCTCTCGCTGGACCGGAAGGCCTTCCGCGCGGAAGTTCTGAGTATCCCGACGCGCGAGCAGATCGCGCCGATCGTGGACGAGCAGGCCATTGTCGAATTGTATTCGCGCTAAGCGAATGTGCTGATGGCCGCGGCCCTTCGGGTTGCGCGGCCTGAAAGGACGGAAACATGCCGATTCGTTTGAGTCGTTTTGAAATGCCCCGCCGTGTGCAGAAGGAAGAGAACACGGCGACCGCCACCTACGCGCGTTTCATCGCGGAGCCGTTCGAGGTGGGCTACGCCCGCACCATCGGAAATTCGCTGCGTCGCGTTCTGCTCTCTTCGATCGAAGGTGTCGCGATCACTTCCGTCAGGATCAATGGCGCCAGCCACGAGTTCAGCTCGCTGCCCGGCGTGAGCGAAGATGTCACCGATATCATCCTCAACCTGAAGCGCGTGCTGCTCAAGAGCTACAGCCGCAATCCCGTTTGGCTCAAGCTGAACCGCAAGGGGCCCTGCGTGGTCACCGCCGCGGATTTCGCTGAGGACAACGCGGTCGAAGTGCTCAACCCGACCCAGCATATTGCCACGCTTGATGTGGACGGCGTGCTGGCGCTGGAAGCGGAGATCCGGACCGGTCGTGGCTTCTGCCCGGCTGAGGGGAACAAAGGCGACGAGCAAGAGATCGGGCGCATCCCGATCGACAGCATCTTCTCGCCGGTGGCGCGCGTGAACTTCCTGGTGGAGAACACCCGCGTGGGCCAGCGCACGGATTACGAGAAGCTGATTCTCGACATCTGGACCGACGGCCGCGTCTCGCCGGATGAGTCGCTGAAGACCGCCGCCGCCGTGCTGCGCCACCACCTGGACGTGTTCGTGGATTACAGCGAGGAAGTCTTGGAGTTCGAGGAGTCGGAGAAGAAGGTCGATGAGGAACGCGACCGCCTGCGCCGTATCCTGAACATGAGCGTGAACGAGATCGAGTTGAGCGTCCGCGCCGCCAACTGCCTGAACAACGCCAACATCACCACCGTCGGCGAGCTGGCGATGAAGACGGAGGCGGATATGCTGAAGTATCGTAACTTCGGCAAGAAGTCGCTCAACGAGATCAAGGACAAGCTGACCGAGCTGGGGCTCTACCTCGGATACAAGTTCGATCCGGAACTGCTCGAAAGCAACAAATAAACAGTTTGAGGTTTTGAAACATGCGTCATAACAGAATCGCAAAAAAATTCGGGCGCTCGCCGTCGCACCGCAAGGCGCTGATGAGCAGTCTGGTGACGAACCTGATCATCCAGGACAGCATCAAGACCACGCTGCCTAAGGCTAAGCAGGCGCGCCGCGATGCCGAGAAGATGGTCACCTTGGCCCGCAAGGGCACGTTAGCGGCCCGCCGTCTGGCTGCGTCACGCCTGCAAAGCCCTGCGGCCGTGCGGAAGCTTTTTGACAGTGTGGTGCCGGCTATGGACGGCCGGGCCGGCGGTTACACGCGCATCTATAAGCTCGGGCAGCGCTCCAGCGACGGCTCCGAAATGTGCCTGTTGCAGTGGGTCGTGATGCCCAAGAAGCCCGAGGCGGTAACCGAAACGACCGCGCCGGCCGCTGAGGAAGCGAAGAAGGCCTAAGCGCTGCTTGTGCGTTGTACGCGTGCTGCGCGAGAATGGAAAGCCGGATGCCGCAAGGTGTCCGGCTTTTTTGGGTTGAGGAAGAGTCCGCTACGTCTGGGTGCCGCGAATGATCGAAGGGTCACTCTCAACGTTCAACTCTCGACTTTCAAGTCATGGACGGTGCAATGCTACGGTATGAGAAAGCAGCGTGGAAACAACGTCCAAGCCTTGTGCTGGCCGGCGTGGATGAGGCCGGTCGGGGATGCCTGGCCGGGCCGGTGGTCGCGGGAGCGGTCATGATGCCGCCTGATATCGCCGAATGTCTCTACGCAAACGGCCTAGCGGGCCTGACCGACTCGAAGCAGCTCAGCGCCGCTCGTCGCGAAGCGTTTTACCAGATCCTTACCACGACACCCGGCGTGATCTACGCCACAGGCTGGTGCAGTGCGGCCGAAATTGACAGGCTGAACATTTTGTCCGCCACGCATCTGGCGATGCGGCGCGCGCTGGAAGCGCTGCCCGTCATGCCGGATCTCGCCCTGGTGGACGGCCTGCCGGTCAGACGGCTGCCCTGCGAGTCAAACGCGATTGTGCAGGGCGACGCCAAAAGTTTTCTGATCGCGGCCGCCAGCGTGATTGCGAAAGTCAGCCGCGACCGCTATATGGTAGAAGCAGGGGCACGCTACCCCCTGTACGGATTTGCCGAGCATAAAGGGTATGGCGTGCACGCCCATGTTACGGCGCTCTTCAAGCACGGCTCCTGTCCAGAGCATCGCCATACCTTCCGGCCTGTCCAGGACGTTGATCAGAAACTTACGGGCTTTGAGTTCTGAGAATGAAGGATAAGCTCGATTTTGTCGTCAACGAACTGTGGAGGCTTGCGTGGGCCGGCTCTGTGCAGAGAACAAACCTGTATGGTGAAAAGACAGGCGGTGCTCTGTCGCCTCAACCGCCTTGTTGGGGATTGGCCCCATCCTAATCGCCATCGCTATCGGCCTCGGGATCAACAAGGTCCTCGTCGCAGGGCCCGGCCGTCTCGCCGTTGCCTCGACTTCATCCAGTGTTTTGCCAGCGACCAGGGCATCCCGGATCGCCGCACATGCCCATTTCTCGTTTTCCAGGTGCCCTTGTTGCCCGATCCCGATCCCGATAGCGATGTCAATAGGGATGTCAATAGCGATGTCCCGACACGACCTCGGTTCTCAAACCCCTTGCCGATTGCGATGAGATCGCGTCGGTCAATCGATCATACTCTTGGGAATACGGAAAATAAGCTCGCCCTTCCCGCCGATATTTTCACAGGGAAGCGTCAGCTCAAGATCGTCTTGTGAAAGATCGTCGCAGAGGAATAGAATCAGATCACAACAGGTCTCGTCCGGAAGCAGTTCCGATTTTTGCACCGTCCCTACAGGATCATTTTCAAGCCCATAAGAAACCAAGCTGTAGGACTGGCCGTCAGCCCGTTTCAAACAGGCACGCTTGGTGTCAATCAACGAATTGAATAGCCGCCAGGGCTGTATGCGGACTGGTTTTTTCCCGGTGTTCTTCAGCTCGACACGCACACAGCACACCGGTGTTTCGGTCGAGGCGGCACGCTGAAGCGCGGCCTGATAGATCTCAGGACAGCCCAAACGGATATCGGTGACTGCCACCGAAATGTCGACACCGTGAGCTTGTAACGCCTTCGGAGCGTCAGCCGTACGCCGTTGGGTGCCCCATGCATGGATTGCACGCATGCCCATCACTCCGCTTTCCGCCGCCTGGGGGACGGATGCTCGGATAGACACCTGCCATGCGACGGCAACACCTCCCGCTATCAGCAGAATCACGATCAGTCCAATCCAGCCGCGATGACGCGATCCGCCTGTACGACCCACACGATTTCCGTCGCACAATGCAGGTAACGTGACCGACGATTTGCAGAACGGGCAAGGTCTCGTTTTGCCCGCCTCTTCAGGCGAGTAGGTAATCACCTTACGGCAGAGATTGCAAACGTAAGCTTTGTCTTTAAACATGACGGCCGCCCTTGCTATTGGAGGGTGAGCAACGCGCCACTTTTGTCACGCAAGACTGTGAGCGTGCCGGTGCCGGTAAAACGCGTGTTGTCCACATACCGCGCGCCGGACCCAGATGCGCCCCAGGTGCCCGCGCGTTTCTGCGTGTCACCGAACCACAGTGTCTCCGCCGTGACGTTGACGCCGTTTGGAATGCTGATTACGCCGGTGCTGCCGGACGGGAACCTGACGGCCACGGTCGGCGAGAGTGCGGCGGCGTGCTGCAGTTCCAACGTTCCGCCTGCCACGATCACAGCGGGACAAGACGCGCCGACCGAACCCCCCGCGGAATTAAGGCGCAACACGCCGTTACTGACGATGAACGCACCACTGGTGTAGTTAGTCCGGCCGATGTCAAGCAGACCGCTGCCAGCCTGGACGACGGTGACCGCGCCGCGGAAATCGCTGTTGCGTTTGTTGAACGTACTGGTCGCTGAACCAATGAAAATCAGCGTCGCCGGGATCGCGCTGGTGATGCATTGGCGACCGGCCTGACTGTCTGTGAAGGCGTCATAGTGGCTCTCGGTGAAACGTGAGATGATTTGTGTGTGCCCGTTCAGATCCAAGTAGGCCTTGTTCGACAGATTGTTGTCGCTCTTGCCCATACTCACCGTGACGGTCTGCGGCAAGATATTGTCCGCGCCGAGTCGCAACGTGCCCTCGGCGATCTGGAAAGTGGCCATCACGTTGTTGGTGGAGTTGAGCAAGAGAATGCCGCTATTATTACGCGCCACCGTACGGCCGGGCAGATTGATGCGGCTGTTACAAACAATGGTGCCCAGTTCGCGGAACTGGATATCGGCATCGCCGCGGATGACGGCCTCGGTACCAGGCGTTCCGATGATCAGGTTGCCGTCCCGCTGATTGCAGTTGATGAAAGCGCGCGAACCGGGGGTGGTCACGATGTCGCCGTCCCACGTGGCAGTCCCGGCCGCGTTCGTGAAAGCCAGCGAGGACCGTCCGTTGCCTGTCAGGGTGAGTGTCTCGCCGGTGACGGTGATGCCAGGGGCGAGCGTCACACGATTGTGATAAGAATCATGCCCGCCGACCACTGTGGTGCCAGCCTCTGTGGAGCCCAGCGCGAGGTTATGGCAGACCGTGATGTCATGATCATGCTCGCCTGCGACACCGGCGATGGTCTCGCCGCCGTAGGTATTGGCGCCGCGTAACCAAGCTTTGCCCTGCACGATCAGCGAAGCCATATCACCCGCAATGACCGAGTCCGCATCTTGCTGGAGCACGGCGTTCTTACCGATGGTCATCGAGGAGGCTCCGAGCGAGCCCTTCAGATGAAGCGTGCCTTCCTCCACCGTAGTGGCACCGCTGTAGGTATGGGTGCCCTCCAGTATGAGTGTGGCGGGGCCACGTTTCACAAGCATGGCATCACCGGACAGACCGACGCTGCCTTCTGCATTCAGCGTGTAGGCGTTGTGGGTGGTATTGACGGTGACGGAGTTGGGCGCGACGGGTGCTGAAAGAGTGATAGGGGCGTCCGCGATGCCCGAATCGTCGAAAATCACGTTGAGCCCATCCGCATAACGCAAGCCTTCGGGTGCCCAGTTATCAGATGTGAAATCCCATAGGCTGGATGCGGCTCCGGTCCAGATGATGTCGGTGGCTGAGCCGGCAGGCACCACGGTGAGCGTCAAAGCAGTGGCACCGACCGTCAGAATCATATGGGGATACGCCTCCTGCAGCGCGAAGATACCTGAACGTGAGGCGTAGGTGGCCAGCGTGTAGATGCCGGCAGGCAGGCCTTCGGCGGGCATATTCAGTACAAGGGTGGTGGGCGCGGCGGTGTTGAAGGCACCGGTCACAATCAGCTTGTCGGAGGGGCCGTCCGCAGGGTCTTGCAGGTCGAAGACGAGTGTGGCGCCATCCAGTTGCGCCGATGCGAGTGTGAGCGTGCCGATGGCGTTCTGCTGGCCGGGGGCGAGGATGCCGCCGGCCGCGACCGAGACCGCACCGTGCACGGTGCCGGTGCCGCCGAGCGTGGCACCGGACGAAACACTGACCGCGCTGGCGGCTGCGGTGGAGCCGTCAATCAGGAGGGTGCCCGCCGTGATGCTGGTCGCACCGGTATGGACGTTTGCGCCTGCGAGTCGCCAGGTGCCGGACCCCTGCTTGATGACGCGCAATCCGGCCGGAAGGTCCGAGGCGATCACGCCGTCTCCCACACCGGTGAGCCAGATCGGGATCGCGGTGTCGACGGTCGCCTTGGTTCCGACGATGGTCGAGACCTCGCCGTTAAAAGTGATCGTGGTCCCGGCTGTGGCGTTTTCAATCTGACCGCCGTGCGAAAGTTGTGAAGATTGAAAACGGAGGCTACGGTTACACGAGACATCTGTATTGCCGATGTAGCGCAGACGGCCGGTGGTCTCCCAACCGGTTTGGCCGAAAGTGATCATGCTGCCTTTGCCGATGGAACAGGCGGTTCCCGAATCCGCCAGCGTGACTGCGATGATCGTGCCGTCCGAAATGTTCAGATTACCGGGAAACGTGTTGGCGGGATCATTGAGATACACGGTTCCAGTGTCGGTACGGCTAAAGCCGGAAGTGTTGGTGACTGGACCGTTAATGACGAGTGTACGTGAACCGCGAATGGAAGGCGTACCGGGGCCGCCGATGCCGCCGTTGAGGGTAAGATCCCCGCTGCCGGAGATGAAAAATTGGACGTTGTTTTCTATCCATAAATCGCGGTCCGTTTCACTGTTCCCGCCCCTGTATTCGACGATACTGCCCATGCGGATCATGCCGGCATCGCGCGAGGTCGGCGCACCGAGGGCGCACGCTTCGCCCAGATTCTTGAGCGAATTGACCGCGCGCGCGACCGGCCAGCGCAACACCTAAAGTTTTGAAAGCGGCCACGCGTTGAAGTACACTTCCTTCATGTGAGAAAAACAGGAAGGAGACAAAAGTGTCTTACGAACGCGTGACCG
>Ga0116145_1005244_pt1 | contig 9948 bp, 8 predicted proteins | sample AD_JPNHG1_MetaG_FD_89747 | JGI IMG/M metagenome (GOLD analysis project Ga0116145, IMG submission 89747) | Active sludge microbial communities of municipal wastewater-treating anaerobic digesters from Japan - AD_JPNHG1_MetaG | ecosystem: Engineered > Bioreactor > Anaerobic > Digestate | place... | reverse complement strand
GGGCTGAACCTCATAACTAAAATTGTAGCATTTTATTCAGGTGCTGACAACGGCTCAGCGGTGGCTTTTCACCTATGCACTTTTGGAGCCCTTTTTCTGCTTTTCTATTTTACCATAAACAGACGTCCCTCATCTGTCAACTAAATAATAACACTTTATTCATATTTTGACAATGACCGATCCTATCATTCACTTGACTTTTTATTGCAAAAATGCTGAAAAATATCATTGACATATCTGTGTTGAGCCTTTATAATGTAATTAAGATAACTGCGGAAGGGGGGAAGGTCGTGTTTATTTATCAGCTTGGCTGGCACTGGAAACATAAAGCGGATTTTGCTATCGAGCGTCCTAACGGACACTTCGGTTCACAGCTCATTCTTGTTCAGTCAAAGGGCAGATTATGCATGGGGGAGAATGAATACCATGTGGAAAAAAATACAGCCTTTATCGTCAAAAGCTGTATGCCTCACTGTATATACGGTGACGGCGAGGAGTACTGCGACGACTGGATAAGATTCAGTACCGAAAAAGAGGACAATGATTTTATCGAAAGCCTCGGCTTGCAATTCAATGTGCCAATAAAGCTTGAAGATAACAGCGTTTCAGAGCTTGTCCATGCCTGTGAGGAGATTTTTAATTCCGATATATCAAAGAAAAACGATACCCTCGACCATCTGATGCGGGCAATATTGCTCCATGTAAGCAGATACTGCTCACCAGTGCCAAATGAGAAGCATAATTACTATGACACCGAGCTTGAAAAGATAAGGTGCGATATCTATGGTTCTCCGGCAAAGGATTGGAATGTGCCGGATATGGCAGAGAAGCTTAATATATCCCCATCCCATTTCCAGAGACTTTATAAGTCACGTTACGGGATATCCTGTATGAAGGATGTCTGGACAAGCCGCATGGAATATGCAAAGCAGCTGCTCCTTAATACCGATCTTTCCGCAAATGAGATTTCATATATGTGCGGATACCAGAACTATGAGTATTTTTCAAGATCCTTTGTGAAATATGCCTGTGTTTCGCCTGTGAAATACCGCAGCAAATTCAAGGAATAAAAAAGCCGCACTTAGGTGCGGCTTTTGTGCTGCCATTGTATGATGAATATGTTACTCAGAACATACATCGTTCTGTTTATATCATTATTGTATTACGGGAGGAATTTTCCTGAGGCAAGATACAGCTTATACCAGTCATTATGAGAGAGATCTACCATTGAGGCCTCGCAGGTCTCTTTGATATGTATCGGATTCATAGTGCCGATTATGACCTGCATTCTGGCAGGATGGCGAAGTATCCATGCAATGGCAACGGCAGACTTCGATACTCCTTCACGTTCTGCGATCATGGCGAGCGCTTTGTTGAGCTCGGGATAATCCGGATTGTCTATGAAGGTACCGCCGAACATTCCGATCTGCAGCGGAGACCAGGCTTGTATAGTTATATCATTCAGCCGGCAGTAATCAAGAACGCCGCAGTCACGGCTGACGGACATTTCAGTGGTCTTGTTGTTCATGTACAGAGCCTGATCTATGAGCTGGGACTGCTCAAGTGAGAGCTGGAGCTGATTGATAACGAGAGGCTGTTCAACATATTTCTTTAACAGCTCTGTCTGCATGGGAGTGGTATTGCTTAATCCGAACCAGCGTACTTTTCCTGCCTTTTCAAGAGCAGCAAAGGCCTCTGCAACTTCCTCCGGATCAAAAAGAAGATCCGGGCGGTGCAAAAGCAGTGTATCAAGATAGTCTGTTTTAAGTCTGTCAAGTATTCCGTCAACACTGGATAGTATACTATCCTTTGTCCAGTCAAATTCTTTTCTGTCCGGATAGATCCCGCATTTGCTCTGAATGAAGATATCCTCACGCTTTATGCCTGTAAGCGGAAATGCTTCTGAAAAGCGGATCTCCGCTTCCCCGACTCCGTAACAGGTGGCGTGGTCAAAGAAGTTTACGCCTGCTTCATATGCAGTATTGATAGATTTTGCGGCCTCTTCTTTGGTGAGGGCAGGCATTCTCATACATCCCTGAATTATTGCAGAAACATTCTGCGGGCCATTTACGATATTCAGATGCTTCATGGTATCAGTCCTCCTTATTATTTTATCGTGTTCGGATATTTTGCAGGCTCACAGAGCCTTATCAGCTTACTGTGCCGGAAATGTATTTGCTTCCGATCTATGTGCCGAAGTATGGCACATGAGTTCGGGGGGATTAATTAGATTATACAATACTGCAAATTCTATGTCAACATTATTCCGGCAGTTATTGAGGGAAAACCTTTTTAAAAAGGGTTCTTCCCCGAGTAATTACCATATACTTTATATAAGTACCACGGTTATAGTGAACGTAATATACTGCCGTGCAGTCATTGAACCTGACGGCGGCTTTTTATAGATGGTATAGTCAATATTTCCGGATAAGCTTGAAATACATGAAGACCGAAAGGATAAGTGCAAAGGAAAGGACAAAAATCCATTTCTTTTCATCATAACTTCCGTTCATCATTGAAAAGATGCAGAAAATACCCAGCTTATCCCTTGCAATAAAATTCAGGATGTAACAGAGCAGCGAAGCCATATATCCTATGATGACGTTATTGCTCACACCTGCGGTGAAAAATCCTATCGAGCCAAGAGCCATTGCACTGGCGGCAGTTCCGGTAAAATGCCGGAATGTGACCTGTGAATGGCATTTTTTCATGTAAAGCACTGATATGCCGGTAAGTACTGCGAGGAGCAGGAGCCCTATGAGCAGCCTGATCATGCACGTTAAAAGATAAGGAGCTTTTTTTGAGCGGATCAGATCACGTATACTTTCATTCTGTTCCGGCATAAAAACAGGTGTCAGCAGGACAGTGCCGGTGAGCGATATTATCATCTCAAGAGGCTGAGCTGCCTGCCGGGAGTCAAGCTCGGAGACACTGAAAAAAAGCGGTGTGATAACAACGATGGCTGCCGCAAGGAGATAGTGCGGGAGAAAATTATGTCTTATGTCTGAATATACTGTCCTTGCCAAAAAACATAATGCCATTGAACTTTCCTCCTCTCTTCAGTTCGTATACAAACACCGTGAGCAAAACTGCTGCCAATGCTGCTGCGGTGTAGAATATGCGGCTGAATATAAAGTCACTGTAATGCTTCATGAACTCTGATCTGTAAAACAGAGAGTTATGACGGCATATAAAAGTAAATCTCCTTATATGTCCGTAAAGAGGCATTGAAGTCATCATCATGCACATGAACCAGGCTGCGAATTGTACCAGTATGGCCATGCCGGCGGAGAAAAGCTCGGAAATAAACATTCCCATAGCTGCTGCCAGCATTATATTCGGAAGGAGCCATTTGCCGGAGACTGCAAATGCTCCTGCGATATCCGGAGTACTGCCCTTGTACATATACATGATCCTTGCTGAGGCTATTGCTCCACATAAGAGGACGGGTATCACCATTGTCAGGACAAGTGCGGCGAATCTTGTGAAAACCAGTCTGAATGAGGAGATGCGGCGTGAATAGATAAGTTCGTTCATTTTTGTCCGTTTATCAGCCGTCACCAGAGCTGCGGCGACAAAGACAGGGATAACCGCCAGAATTATCCCAAGATAATCACTGAACAGTCTGCCGTAAGCAATGGCTATATGATCCTTTTCCATAAATTCGTCATACTGCTCCAGTATTTCCTCGTGTGTCATGGGTTCCTGTGAGAACTTGTATGCCAGGTCATCAGGCCGGTAGTCTGAGCCGCCGCCAAGTATATCGTCAACTTCTCCCATTATCTCTCTGAAACGTTCATAGGTGATATCCACGCTCAGCGGAACGCCTTTTACGTTATAGCTTTCAAGCTCGTTGGTGCCAACCTTGACATGGGAAATGGATGAAGCGGCTTTCAGCTCTTCCAGCTCGTCAGCATTTAGACTGCTCATTTCAGTAATGCAGTCTCTGATCTTATCATTGTCCCTGCTGTTGAGGTGGACTGCTTTGAAGAGACCGTATGGATAGCACCTGTATGTATTGGAGAAATAACAGCCTGTCAGTGAGTCAAGTGCTTTCGGCATTATCGTTTCAGGTTCGCCTGAGATCTTTGCCAGCTCATAGGAATCAATAGTGGAACTCGTTACAGGCTCATCCATTTCAGGCCAGAACTGAGTGAAAAACATCAGTATTACAGCTGCAAAGTATATGATAAAGGTAAGCGAGTGGAATATCTTCTTACATTCTCTGATAAACAGCATCATTCCTCATCTCCTTTTATGCCGCAGCCGCTGCTGTGAAGACAGTACATATATGCAGCTTCAAGATCAGGCTCCGTTAGTACGGCGTTAGGCAGATCAGGTTCGCTGTCAGATACGATACGCACAGTGGTATACTCCGCCTGAGTTATCATGCCGGTAACTATATATTCCTTTTTGAGCTGCGGCATGAATCTCCTTTCCACATTTGCAGTGTATACGTGGCCGATGGCATTATTGATGAGCTGACTGACTGTTCCCTGCCAGAGTATCTTTCCTTCGTCCATTATCGCGATCTGTTCGCAGGTGGCTTCAACGTCCCCTACGATATGGGTGGAAAGTATGACTATCCTGTCCTCAGCTACCTCGCATAAAAGATTGCGGAAGCGTATACGTTCCTCAGGATCAAGTCCGGCTGTTGGTTCGTCCACTATGAGTACCTGCGGATCATGTATAAGAGCCTGAGCTATCCCAAGCCGCCGCTTCATACCGCCGGATAGCTGTGCGACTTTTTTGCTGCGCTGCTCTGTCAGATTAACCTTGTGAAGGATATCGGTCACACGTTCCCTGAGGTCGGCTGCCTTCATTCCTGAGAGAGCTCCGAGGTATTCAAGAGCCTCATCGGTCTTCATTGACGGATACATTGAAAAATCCTGTGGGAGATAGCCGGTCATCGCACGTATTTCTCCTGCTCTTTCTATGGGCACTCCGCAGACTGTTATACTGCCGCTTTTTTTCTGATGAAGGGCAGCGATAGTCTTCATAAGAGTTGTTTTGCCGGCACCGTTCCGCCCCAGAAGTCCGAACATTCCCTTTTCTATTGTAAGGTTTATATCGTATAGTGCCTGTTTGCGTCCGTAGAATTTATTGACGTTTTTTATTTCGATCATCTTGTTCATTTTACCGCCTCCAAAAGAAATGACATGAAAGGTCTTGCCTTATCATGTCATTATGATAATATGTGAATTTCAACTTTTTATCTACTTTCGCACTTTTTTACAGAAAATTCCGCTGTTACCATTCCGCCGCCGTCTGATCCGTTTTTCACGGTAAGCTGACCGCCGCATTTCATGCAGAGGAGCCTGCATATGTATAGACCGAGTCCGAAATGCTCTTTGTTCTCTTCCTTGTCGTCACGGTAAAATGGCTGCCATGCTTTGCGGAGTGCTTCGTCTGAAAAGCCTTTTCCGTTGTCGGATACAGTTATGCTGAATCTTCCTGCGAGGAGCTCTGCTTTGACGCTAACACAGCTTGCAGTATATCTCAATGCGTTTGAAACGAGATTCTCAAAGACCTGCATTATCAGCTCCTGGTCTGTATAAAGTGTCGCATCAGGGACGTTTTCTGCTTCAAACACAAGATCTGTATCGCCGCAGAGCAGCTTTCCCGTTTCCCTGAGCTGGCACATTATCTCGGAAAGAAGCACTGTGTTTTCATCAGGGATAATATCCTCCAGCTTCTGTACGGAATTCATTTTTTCGGTATAGTGTTCCAGTCTCGATATCTGACTGCTCATTTTCTGCAATATCTCTGCCTGCTTTTCCTGGGAGAGCCTGCCGCTGAACTGACTTACCAGGTCTGCGCAGCCCTTAAGTACGGTTATGGGTGTCCGCAGATCATGGGAAAATGCGGAGTTAAGGCGCTTGCGCTCTTCAAGGGACTTCCACAGCTCATAGTTGCTCTCGTACAGGTTCTTACGCATTTCCTCAAAGGATACGCAAAGCTGACCAAGCTCGTTAGTGCAGCTGCTTTCCACCTTGAAATCCAGATCGTCTGAAAGTATCCTGTCTGAAGCCGCTTGCAGTTCCTTTATGGGCGCTTCAAGCTCCCTGCGGTAAAATATGCGGAATGTGGACCAGAAGCATAATGCCGACCACAGTGGGATAAGAATGTATTTACCTGCACTGATAATACAGAGCAGGGTATAATGCCGCTCATCTGTGATCTTCAGCTCATAGTATCCTGAATTGTTGAAGCGGCTTGCGGCATACCAGTTGTAGAGGTATTCCATTATGATATCTATTGCATAGCAGCCTGCCATACAGATCAGCATACATGGGAGCAGGTACTTTATGAGCGAGGCTCTTATGCTTTTTCCTTCTATTTTATCCATTTGTACCCCATTCCCCAGACTGTGACGATGTGGTGATCCTCGCCGTATTTTCCAAGCTTAGCCCTTATGCGGCGGATGTGTTCTGCAATTACTGAGCTGTCTCCTTCGGCATCATAGCCCCATATCTTCTCGTAAATACGCTCTTTGTCAAAGACCTGGCCGGCATTAAGTGAGAGCAGCTCTATTATCCGGAATTCCTTATTTGCAAGCTCAACTTCATTTTCGCCGATGCTCAGCGTTTTTTCAGTGTGATCTATGATCACATTGCCGTAGAAGCGCACATTCTTTGCTGTATTGTCCCTGTGGTCACGTCTTATGTGTGCTGCCACCCTTGCACCCAGCTCATCTAGTGAAAACGGCTTTATTATGTAATCGTCACCTCCGGCTGCAAAGCCCTCTATTTTGTCTGATTCCTCTATTTTGGCAGTGAGAAAGAGTATGGGGCAGCTTACATGATCACGTATCCTCCTGCATACCTCGAAACCGTTTCCGTCAGGCATATTTACATCCAGCAGTATCAGATCCGGAGAATTTGAGGCGGCTTCAACAGCCTGTGAACCGCTGTATGCTGTGTATACGCAGTAGCCTGCAAGCTCGAAATAGTCCTTCAGCAGGCTCACTACATCTTTTTCATCGTCTGCAACAAGTATCCTGTACATTTTCTGCCACTTCCTTTCGTTCTGATACTAACATGGGATTATCAATTTTATATCAACTTTCCGGGACAGCTTCATTTTCAGTCAGAGCGGAGGACGATGGGGAAGAGCTGTTATTCCCTTCAAGGTACTCTACTGCCCAGTCAAGCTCGTGATCCTCTTTATTACGGAAGATCTTCATGGCTGCATTATAGTCCAGCGGAATCCGCACCTCTGCAGGGTTACGGCTTATCCGGTCAGACCTTGTGTCGATATCAGGCTCTCCGTCTTCATTGAGAGTGAGCCCTATGGGAAAGCTGACGCTTACAATGCCCTTTGTGAGCTCACATATCCCGCCTGTGAGCTGACCGCTGCCGCTGGGATCTGTGATGCCTGCAAGGGTGACATTAGGCAGCTTTGACAGGCACAGGGCTGTGCTGTCGCCGGCACTTATACACTCATAGTTGGTAAGCGCGACTACCTCAAGATCAGAAAATTCACCGTCACCATGTATCCGGTATTCGTTCAGGCGTGAATAGCTGCCGTTCCTGCGGATCCCAAGTCCCGAAGCATACATATCTTCATCGGTAAGCAGCTCGCAGAGTGCATATCCTATAGCTCCGGTGCCTCCCATGTTGTTGCGGAGGTCGATGACAAGGTATTCCATTCCCTGTTCTCTGAGACTGCGGAGCTTTGTCCGGAACATCTTTTTTGCCCATTTGCTTTCACCGGTGTAAAAGCAGAGGTCATCACGCAGACTGCTGCCTGTTGTTTCAGCGCTTAGCTTCAGATATACGCATTTATCGTCCAGCATTTTGGCAGTATAATTTTCAGAAAGGAGTGTTTTTATACTCTCAGGCATTTGTGTGAATGCGCTGTATGCATCATCAAGAGTGTGTTCATTTTCAAGCTGAGGAAGAACCTTGGTCTTTTCATTGCCTGAGCTGTCAATGAACGTGACCTGCACTGTATCTCCGCCTGTAGCTGAAAGGTCAAATAATGCGATACGTTCTTCAGTGGCTTTTACTGGCTGGCCGGAGTCGGGAACGTCCTCCACGGCTGCCTTCAGAACTGGCTTTCCGTTCCATTTTGTGATAACGGTACCGTCTTCTATACCGAGCTTGTTTACCGATTCATCTGTACATACGGCAATTACCTCTCCGTTGTCGAGCCTGACCATTGACAGTCCGTAGTCATGCAGCTCGTGAGCGGAATGGTATTCTTTGTCTGTATACACCATGACATGACCGTCGTGAAGCTCATTACAGAATGCTGTCACGGCATCAGCAAATCCGGCAGGATCTTTTTCACGCTCTGCCTTTTCCACCATAGGCATATATTTTTCTTCAAGTTCGGAGAAATCTATGCCCTTCCACTCTTTGAGCACATAGCTCCTGTCCATTTCTTCCACTAATGCATGGAAGGAATCAGTGTAGCTTTTGCGGGAGAAATTGTGCATACTGACCGAGGAAAGACAGAAATGGACAGCAAAGATAACAGAAAACACTCCTGTCAGCGGAGCAAATATCCTGTAGCCTTTTTCCTGCTCCGCACACAGCATCGGTATGAATGCAAGCAGCGCAATAAGATACATGGGCGTGTAATTGGCCAGAAAGTCAGAGGCTCCGGCAACGTATATCAGGTAGTGTATAAATGTTATCAGGAACGGTATTACGCAGAGCTCCTTCCAGCGCTTCATCTTATCTGTATAGTCACGCCAGCGGTGGTGCAGTATGGCAAGTATGAACATTGTCAGCAGCAGCACTCCGCACCATATCATATGTATCTTGTTTGGCTTGGCAAGCATAAAGCGAAGAGTGCCGAAAAAAGTATCCATATATTCCCTCCGCTATTCTCGGATATGATCTGTTTCTATAATTGGATTATACAACATATATGCCTGTATGTCAACTTGTGTCAGCTCATAAAAACAGCAGGATAAAACCTGTTTATCCTGCTGTTTTACGTGTATTATGCCGCCGTTATGGCTGCATATCTCTCCGAGGAGAGTATTCTGTCCATTATTGTCTCAGGCGAACATTCGCCGCCTATGACCATATCGAATACCGCAGGTGAATAGCCTGATACCAGAGCCGCACCTGTTTCGGAACGATTAACAGGCACTGCATCGCAGCGTGCGTTTACGTTCCAGAATATGATCTCGGGCAGGATGTAGCCGTGATTATGATACAGCTTTCTCATGGCACGGAACAGTACATCGTTGTTTCCACCCACGATACAGCGGTCGAACTGCATATCGGAGATTATGTATATCTTCGCAGGCATATCGCTTGCGGATACATTGTTCCTCAATGCTGTCTTCAGTATCAGTGTGAATACCGCCTCCAGGTTGGTGTTGGCTATCTCGTTGAAGGTTCGGCAGTATCTCACCTTTTCAACGATATTGCTGCCCTTTATCTCAACCAGTCGTGGTGTTTCCGAGAAGGTGATGAAGTGGCCGGCAAATCCGCCTGTGTTGTGCTCGGCAAAGTATATTCCCAGCGACAGCGCCGCATCTATAGGACGTATACCTCCGCAGCCGCAGGTCATTGAGCCTGAACCGTCGATAACTGCTATGGCATTTTCATGCTTTGAAGCTGTCAGGTCAGGCATTGACTTCCATGCTGCATCCAGGGACATTACCTCCTCAGGGGAGATATTGCCTGCCATAGCCGCACGTACTATATCATATGGGAACAGCCTGTCAGCGTTCATATGTGTCTCGCCGCTGTTTACCATGTTCAGGAATTCAGTGTAGCGCTCACCGTCGTTGCGGATAAACGCTCTTCTGTACTTGAACATTGCACATGAGGGCTGAGCCTCGTATCTGAAGGTGTAGTCACGCTCACGGAGACGGTTCTCTATGATGTCGGTATATCTGCGGAGCATGGAAAGAGTCTTTCTGTAAGCACGCTCGCTCATCCCCAGCTTTGCGGCGATATGTCTGCCAATATTCCTTGTCTC
>Ga0116145_1005230_pt1 | contig 9961 bp, 10 predicted proteins | sample AD_JPNHG1_MetaG_FD_89747 | JGI IMG/M metagenome (GOLD analysis project Ga0116145, IMG submission 89747) | Active sludge microbial communities of municipal wastewater-treating anaerobic digesters from Japan - AD_JPNHG1_MetaG | ecosystem: Engineered > Bioreactor > Anaerobic > Digestate | place... | reverse complement strand
GCCTTTTGTAAAATCTGAGAGGACAATAGTGTGTCAAAATTCTGCAAATTGATTAATGTGTATTTTCTTGGAGTTCTTTTTCTTCGCCTTGTTTGTAACGGTTTGCGGCTTGGCGTAGTGGCGAATTTTTAGCACAAAAGTTCAATCGAAGAACTGCACTTGAACCTACCACAAAACTGTCATACGAAGCACTGCACCCGCCATTACGCCAAGCCGCTGTTGTGTGCTGCCCTTCTTATTTATAGTCTGTTTATCAGCCATTTAGTAAGTTTTTGTTAGCCTTAGCTAGGTGGCTCTTTTGCAAAACTTGTCTTTATCGTGGGCTTTTGAAATTTTGCTAATGTACATTTGTATTGGTTATCTCGGACCAATAAATCTGTCTCCATTAAAATGTATCATATGGTCTGGAGCTTCCATTAACCAAACTTCTGTCTCCCAAGCTATGTTGTTTGAATGTTTCTTAAACTCTGTCATATCGGGAAAAGCTGTTACATATATCTTACCAACTTTGCAGTTTTTTAAAAATTCTTCAAGCTCTAAAAGTCGTTTAGGCGAAACAGGTCCGTGTGATGTCACTGCTTCAATTAAAAACAACCATTTTCTTTTGCTATCATAGATTACAACGTCAGGTAGTTTGCTGTGTTGGTCAATTGGAATTCCTAATTTTTTTAGTCCTTTTTCGTCAACAAACAAGTCTTTTTTTGCTGTGTCGCCTAAGTAAAGAAGTGTTCCACCATTTGCAAAACGAGGAGCAAACTGTTCAACTATTGCAGCTTGAACTTCATTATGTTTCCCTGCGGATAGTTTGATTGTTTTACCGTTTTGAAGAGTGACGGGTATTTGATTCAGTTCTCTTTCTTTCAAATAGACTTCTGAAAGTTTTCCAACTTTTTCAATGAAGTTTTTCAAAGACTTCTTCCAATTTCTCGTTTTGTAGGTTTTTACGACTTCCAAAACCTCTGTTGTCAAAGCATAATGTGCTCTTGGGCTATTGACTGGTAATGTTGGATTGTCTGGATTGTAATCAACAATTCTTGCCTGAACAAATTGGTGAAGCACTTGCCTTCTAAATGTTTCTCTTGTGTTTGGAGCATATGATTTACCATAATTTTCATTAACGAAAGTCATAATGCCTTTTGTAACTCCTAAACTTTTACGCTTAGCGTTTGACCACTTGTCACTTTCTTTGATGTTGCAGAGTGCTAAAAATGTCAATGCTGCCATTTCATTATATTGTGCTGGGGGTAGCCCTAATGCTTTCAGTATCTCTTGTGCTTCTTTTAATTTACTCATATCAGTTCATTATTACTTCCAATTCAAATAACTCGTTAACAATGCTGTTTACATTGTTCATTGAGTAGTCGTTGGAAAGTATGATTTTATTACCGATTTCTTTTATGTTGGCTAAAGGTGGGAATTTCATTTCTCTTAGTTCTGTTGCACTTACATTTACGTTACCATTGAAAATTTGAAAGTAAGTGTCAAACAATTCGCTGTTAAGCAATGCACAAAGTCCAACTACTTCGTCACGGTCTAAGTGTCCGTCTTTCCTATAGATGTAGTTAACTTTGTTTTCAATTCCTATATAATTCGATTTAACATAGTTGCAGAAATAAGGGGCTGCTATTAGTCTGCTCTTGTCGTCTTTGGTGCTGAATCGTCTTAATAAAATGTAATTCTTGTTAGGAATCAGCAAGGATTTTGAATTGCTTTCTATTCTAATGTATTGCCCTTTTTCTTTTAGTTGTTTTGGCCATTCCAAAATCATTTTATTTACGTTATGCAACCAAAATAGTGGAGCCAAAAAGACTGCTCCGTTTTCGTATTCATTTTGAATAAAATCTAATGCACGGAACGAAACAACAGGACCTGTCGAAATCTTTATATTGAAATCGCTTAAAACATTTTCCCAAGTGGAAACTAAACTCAAAATCCTTTCTTCTTTGTCGCTTGTCGGCAAATGCAAAATTTTCTCTTTTGATTTTAAATCAATGAGATCAGAAGAATTAAAGTACTTAATTGTTGGCTCAAAAATATCTTTAATGCCTGCACTTGAAGAAACAAGCACTTTCTTGTTCGGATTTATTTTTTCTCTGATTGCCTTTATTACAACAGTTTCTTGTAAAACGTTATCACGATTGAAAGTGTCTTTTCGAGAATTGAATAAGTGTATCTTTTCTATCTGAACTGTATTGAAAAAATTTTCTCTAAACGCTTTGAAATAGTTACCTGATGCAAAGCTTCTAGGTGTGATAAAAATTAATTCGCCATTTTCAGTAAGTAGTTTAGCAGCAATTCCCATAAAAAATGAATAGATATTGGGTTGTCCGCTAACTAATTCTTGCGAAGCAATTACCCTTTTATCATCTTTAGAAAGCTTAAAATAGGGTGGATTCGAAATGATGATGTCGTAATTTTTATCTACGAAATTTGTTTCCTCAAATAAACTTGGTAATCTATTTTCTTTAAGAACAGTTGCATTTTCCAAAACAAAGTCGGTGCAGTGCAAGGTATAGTTTAATTGTATTCCTTTATTTAAAAGCCAATCTTTAAGGTAATTAAGTGCTTTTTGTGAATATGGAATTAATTCAAGATCGGTCTCATAAACCACTAAGTCAATTATCTCAATTCTGTTCTTTGATTCTACTAAATGTTCAATTAAAGCACAAGATAAAATAACTGTACCGCAACCAGGGTCTAAAATTTTAATTCTTGCTTTTGAACAGTCGCAAAAGGAAGCTAGAAGTCGAGCAATTGGAATAGGTGTGAAGAATTGTCCGTTGGCTTTCTTGTGAAAAGTGGTTACTTGTTGTGTATAATAAATACCTAACCTGTCTGCAAAGTCACTTGGTAGTTCTTTTTTGAATGGTTCGATATTTATTATTCTACTCATTTCGCAATGTTTTGATGTATGCTACTTTTTCTTCTGCGACTTTCAGAATATTCAAGTCTGCATTTTCGTCCAAAATTTTGTAAGCAATTTGGTCACTCAAAAATTCTTCGAGCAATTCCTTCTCGTTGACTTCAAAAAAGTCAGCGATATTTTTGATTAAATGTTTTGTCGGCTGTCTTTGGTTACGCTCAATCTTAGCAAGTAGAGAAGGGTCAATTTCAATATTTGCAGCAACTTCTCTCAAGGTCATACCAGCATTTTCTCTCAGTTGTCTGAGCTGTTCTCCAAATGTTGTATGTTTTTTCATGGTTGTCATTAAGGACAATTTATGTCCAAAGATAAGAATCTTTTTTGAATGGACATAAAAAGTCCACAAAAAGTTTTATACATCTTTAGTTAAACGTTGGAAAATTTTAGCTCTTTTGGTTTTGTGTGGGATAGGTTTGTGTGTCGGGTAAAACTAAATGTGCTAAAATGTGCATTGGCTTTTCTAATTCATTCATTCGTTTCTGTCGGTCTGGTCTATTTTTTGGGTTGCACACAACGGTTTGCGTGTATGGTGTCGGTTGGCGATTCAAAGCACGAAACTGTCAAAACGCTACAAAGTTTATTAAATGCACTACCCTTGAAATCAGAACAATCCGCCAACTGCACTATACACGCTGTTACAAGCTGGCCTTCTTTCTTGTCAAGCGACATACCATTATAATAATCAATCAGTTCTGTCATGCCGTTTTTGTCTTTCGGGTTGTGTGATGGCAAAGTTTTATTTTTCTTTAAGGGGGAAGATTTTTTGTTTTTTCTCAGGGTTGGAGTAAGCAAGCTCTTTTGCAAGCTTTGGTTTGTGTCATGGCTTGCAGCGGCTTGCAAATGTGCTTGCTTTAGCGTTGAATGTTTAAAATGCTTCATTTTTTGAACTTGGTATGGTGCTGAAATTTCCATGTTGTTGAAGAATAAGTTCATATGTAATTATCTGACTATACAGATGAATGTAATTGTCCTTTGTTACACTTTCATTTGCTACAAATCCTCCTTTTAAATAACTGCACGAAGATGATGGTATTTGTTTGTTAGGATTCCATCCAGTTCCCGAGTAAAAGAATACTTGGTAACTACCATCAGGAACATTAAATGTGAATGAGTTTCCACCTTTAATATATGCGTGTCTTACTACTTTGCCATAAGAGTTTTTAATAGAAACCAACACATCTCTGCTACCTCCTGTTATTACTTCTATTTGTGAGCAACCCCAACCACCACAAGAATTACTTGAACCGTAGCAAGAAGCATAAGGCATTGCCCCTGTGCTTAAAGAATTGTATTTCCATTGTTCTTCAAAAGCATCATCAACTACACTTTGAAATGCCGGCTTATTAAAACTTGTTCTTGTTATGTTGTAGCTTATTATACCAAGTGTTGGTGAGTTGAATGTTTTACTCTCTGCTTTTGTTGAAAGAATTTGGGATTTATTGCTTGAGAGATGTGTATCAAAGTAATTTATGACATTACTATTAAGACTCCTTTTTGTTGATGAAACATTATTCAAGAATTGTGTTTCTGCTAGTTTGCTTAGAGTTTCTGCTGCTTTTATTTCACTATCGTAAATCTTTAAAAATTCTTCAAACTCAATCCAAGCGTCCTTATCGTATGAAATTTCGTATAAGTCAGAATAGAAATCTGAACAGTTTCCAATTCTATTTGTCTTTTGCAATAGTTTTTCATCTTTTAATTTCGGATACCAATATGTAAATGTGCTTCCAAATTTCTTTTCAAGCTCTTTTTCTTTTAATGTGATTTGTTTCTGTGCTGCTTCATTTTGTTTTTCTATGATGCACTTTTGATGCAAACAGTCAAAGTAATCTAAACGTCCCATTTTGTATTTTACTTTTTTAGTCAAATACAAAAAGGAAAAAGCTGTGTCCTTTTCAATTAAAGATTTACTTTCTTCAAAGTATTTGTTGAAAAGTTCTGCCAAGCCTTCATTTGAAAATTGAGCAATCTTTTTTTCTTTTTCTTGTTTAAAATATGCCAACTGCTCTTTTTCATAATTCTGAACCGATACTTTAAACTCTTCAAATTTATTTTTGAAAATAAGTCTTACGGACAATAAAAGCAATGCCAACAACACAACAATTCCTATGAGTATTTTATTTTTCATTGGTTAACTTATTTTTGAAAAATATTGAAACTAATAAACCGAGACCAACAATAACATCAATAACATTCCAAAGCTCTCTGCCTAAAGAAATTTTAAAAAATGGTTGAAACAGTAGAGCTAATGCGCCATAAATAATTGTTTCTGTCTTACTGTTTTGTTTATTTGCTTGAAACGCAAGAATTGCGAAGCCAACCAAACCAATGAATCTTATTAGCTGATAATATCCGTATGGCATATCTGCCAGACAAAGAAAGAATAAAATTGCTAAACCTATTTTAATAATTTTGTCCATTAGTTTTTCACTACAATAATTTGTGCAGGTCTGATAAGTTCTTTTCCTCTGATATATCCGTTTCTTATAACAGATATTATTTCGTCATTTTTTCTATTACTGTCTGCTTCGGTTTCTACAACTTCGCAAAGCCCAACAATTAGTTTATTGTCTGGAAATTCAATTTTTGTGATACCATATTCTTTTAACAATCCTAAAAGTTTTCTATGTACAATCTTAAACTTATTAATTGTTCTTTTAGCTTCATCAACTTTATTCAGATCATTTGCAATCACCCATTCTTCACTATTCTCGAAAGAATCAATAACATCTATTATTTTCAGCGATATGCTTTTTAGTAAATCGTACTTTTCGTTTTCTTTCTTTTCAATCTCATTTTTCAAATGATTATTCGATTGAAGGGTTTCGATAATTATTTGATTTAGTTGGGTTCTTAGTGAGATTAAATCTTCTTTCATAAGTCATTATTTTAAAGAATCAAATGCATCTTCATTTATATTGTTAATATTTATTTCCTTATAGATAAGATTGCTTTTAATAGGTTGTATTCTTTTAGCTTTAATTTTAGATGGGAACATAAAATCTGCGGCTAGTCTTTTAGCAGGATCAAGTAGCTGCTTAGCTGCAATCGCTATTTCTTGTAAAGAATACTCTTTCTTTTTCATAGCAATCATTTGTGCCTTCATTATTTCGGATTTCTCAGCGTCTTGACTGACACCTAATATTGAGTATGGATTTTTCATTGTTCTTGTTTTTAAAATGGTAAATCATCGTCTAAATTTAGTTGCTGACGCAATTGCCTTAATCGATCTAATGGATTAATCGTATCCAGGCTATTGCCCAAATCCCTTAAATAAGTTAGAACCTTCTTCATTTTTAAACCTTGTGAATTAAGGGAAAGGACTGATAGAATAGAAGTTAAATTATTATCATCGAATAATGAAATATCCACACCGTTTGCCTTAAGTTGACCTAATATTTCTTTCCTTGCATTATTTAGTACACTACTATTTTGTTTGTAAGTTTGGGACATATTCCCTTTAACCCAATCCAAGATTTCATAAATATCTGATTCCTTATTAGTCCTTTCATTAAGGATATCCATTAAGTTGAATCTTATAAGTGTGATAAAGTTTTTACAAATTCTCGGATTATTAGGGGAATGCAAATAAGCACTTTTCATTAATAACAATGCTTTGTAATTGTCTATATTTTCCTCATTTACTTGAGAAATACAATAGTTAGCGACATAATTTGAATATTGATACTTTAACTTTTCGTTATTTTTTGAAATAGATATACACTCTTCCATTATGGAAATTAGTGTCTCGTTTTCATCATCATCAGAGATTTTTAACGATAACTTGTTATAAAGCCTGTCTTCAACTGTAGTACTTATTTTATCAAATTTTTCGATCCAAGTTTTATTCTCTTTTGTGTTAAGTTTCTTTATTGCTGCTAAATTTACATCTTCAATAGCTGATTCAATCCTTTCTATTAAGTCATTTGCAAAGTAATATTGATAAACTATTGATGACGTTGAATTTTTAATATATGGTATACCTGCTTCTAATGCCTCCTCATCAGAATATTCTTCATAATAATCATCAAGCTCTCTTATTATTTCATTATTAATGCCATTTAAGATTGCAAAGTAAGGTGTAGGAAATAAAATATCAGTTGCCAGAATATTTATAACTTTTTCTAAGGCCTCCTTCTCTTTATCGTAAAAGTTGTTGACTAGGATACTTAATTGAGGGTCTTTTATTTCTTTGTGTATAATTGTCTCGAATTGTTTCAATAATTCTCTTTGTGTTGCCCCAATGGAAATATTACTTTCAGATATTTCATCATAGTTTACATTTTCTGGTATCTCCTTGTGTTGTGAATAATTAGACCCAATTGATTCTGCTAAACTGAAAGTGTAATTATCATCCCAGGACGTATCTTCTAGCGATTTTAAAATTACTTTATCAGAGTATACAGCAGTCAACCATCCTGAAATGACAATTTTGTAATTTTTTTCCGTTAGCAAACCTTTAGAGGTAAATCCATAACAACAAATACCTAAGTTTTTCAAAAGCTCAGGACTTTCCCAGAAGTTTGGATATTTTTGAATTAGATTAATAGCGTTGTCATATTGTTCATTAGTAATATAATTTGTAAGTAAGCGATTAAATAAAGTTGGTTTAATCGCTAAAACCTTTTCAGAAAGTTCAATGTCAACACTTTTCAAGTGTGAAATGATTGAATCAAGACTATTATAAAAAGTGCTTATTTCCTCTGTACTTAATGAATTGTTATAGAGTTGTTCAATTTTTTGGTTGATTTGAGTAATTTGATTTAAAGCCATATTTGTTTTTTCTGCTTTCAAAATGTCTCTCAACTTTTCTATATGAACAGATTCGAAATTTAAGTATGTAGAAATTATTTTTTCTGCCTTTTGAAAGTCCTTTTTCTTCAAGAGATAAACTGAATACCTATAAAATAAATCCTTTTGATATTCCTTATCAGACTTTTGAACTTCTGAAATTTCTTTTAGGTCAATGTTTTCATTAAGTTTTAGCCGACATATCAAAATTCTTGCAGCTGCATTGTGTTTGATTCTTGAATTATACGATTTTTCTGAACATTCTATGGCCTTTTTATAAACTTGAATCGATTCAGGATATTTGTTAGACTTCTCTATTTCGATTGCTTTTTTAAAATAGCTTTCTGATAATTGATAAAAGTGCTTTGTTCTTAAAGAATTAAAATCAGTCTCTAAACCTTTTTTGTTAGCATTATCAATGAATTTCAAGTTTTGATTTAGCTTATCAATATCTGCATTAGATTCTTCATATTGAATTTTTGCAATTTCAAAATATGCTTTTGCTTCAATATTTTCATACTTTGCAATTGATGAGGTATTTTTAATTCTTTTCCTTAATTCTAAAATCTCATTGAATGCTTTTAGTTTTTCCGAATTTTCTTTCAGACCTAGCCCTATAATTAATTTACATTCCGCAAATTTTGCAGGTGCTTCATTGTGTTTGTCCAAAATCTCATTAAATATATTAATTGCCTCAATGTAATTCTTGGCAGCGAAATGAGCTTGTGCCTTTTCAAATTTTGTATTAGGTAATGAATCGTATATCAAATACCCTATGATACCTAAAATTATCAGTATAATTACTACTTCCATTAGTCCTGTGAAATTTTGATTAATAGAATTTGCCCAACTTTAAGTGTGTAGGGTTGGTGAAGGTTATTATCAACCTCTATTTTTTTGTACATTTTTCCATCACCATAAAAGAATTGAGCAATTTTGTAAGGATAGTCACCTTTCTTAACAACATACTTAACAGTTACTTCTTTGCTTTTGATTTTAGATAGTTCTTCGTTTTGTCGTTTTAAAGCTAATTTTTCACTCGTCAGAGTTGAAATACTGTCCTTCAAAACAATGTTTGTAGCAATAATTTCTTTTTTAGCAATGTTTATTTTAATGAACAAGCCTAAAAACAAAATTGCCAAAAGAGACAATCCTACTAAAGCAAAAATTTCAAATCTACCTTTTTTGGGCGATGAAATGGAGTCTAAAAGAAAGAAAGCTTTCAAATCTGAATTACACTGGTGACAAATAACGTGTTGTTTTGTATAGTCAGGTAAACCTGCTGCATTACATATTGGACAATTATGGCTCATATTCTTTGAATTTTAATTTTTTTTGAGGTCAAAACCTCTGCCAGTTATATCTCCGCCACCATAGTTGTTTCTTAAATCAATTGCTTTATCCAACAATTCAAATGCTTCATCTCTCCTTCTGTGTCTAAAATGATCTACTATCTGATCGTGCATTTGAAGCAGTCGTAAGCCATCGCTAGGATTAACTTTAGATGCTTTATCAGAAGTCATTTTAATTGTAAACAATGTAATCAAAACAGGATATTTATTAGTTATTTCTTTTAGCTTTTGAGTTGCTTGAATTTTCTCCAATGGGTCGTCCTCGTTTTTAACTTTGGTTAAAAGCGTTCGTATTCTATTAGTGTCTTCTGTTCCGATTAATTCAGGATACTCATTTATTAAAATTGTCGCAAACAAAATTGCCAATTGATCTTCATCTACTGATTCAGTTAATTCCTCGGTTCTTTCAAAATTTGTAAAAATGGTAGTTCCAATTTCATCCCACTTTTCTGAATCGTGGTCATCTACACCTATTTTGTTTATCTTTTCAATTTCTTTCTTTGCACTTTTAACAAAAAAGTCTTGCTGTGCTTGAGTATAATCTCCGTTAAATATTTTCTCTAAACAATTTGCTAAAAACTCAAGAGTTTTAGAATCTTTTCCTCCTCTTCCTAAAACAATTTCCCTCCTTTTTGATTTGTTTACTCTGGGATAAGCAAAAACTTCAAATATTTCATCTAAATCTAAATAGAATTCAAAAGTAATTTCACTTCCAATTGGCAGTTCTTCTTCAATTGTATAAAAACCCATTGTCATTTTCTCCATTTTTCCATCTTCAACTTGAGCATAAATTCCAATTCTTACAACTTGCTGATTATTTACAGTAGTTTTATAGGTTTTTGTTGAACTGTAAGGCAATGGCATTTGCTTTTCAACTATTCTATCGTAATCATCT
>Ga0116145_1005229_pt1 | contig 9961 bp, 7 predicted proteins | sample AD_JPNHG1_MetaG_FD_89747 | JGI IMG/M metagenome (GOLD analysis project Ga0116145, IMG submission 89747) | Active sludge microbial communities of municipal wastewater-treating anaerobic digesters from Japan - AD_JPNHG1_MetaG | ecosystem: Engineered > Bioreactor > Anaerobic > Digestate | place... | reverse complement strand
TGTTCACCCTATTTTATCTGATAAAACCTTTTCTGATTTAAAAAATATTCATTTTAATAAAATTTATTCTACTAATAGTCTTGAAAACAAATATTTTAATTTAGAGATAGTTAATGTTTTAAGTAAATTTTTTAAAGAGAAAGAAGGAGATATCACTACGTGAATTTTCAATGAAAAGATCTTAAAAGATTTAAGATTTAAGATGTAGATTTGAGATTTAATTTTTGAGATTTGAGATATTTATGAGATCCTTCGCTTCGCTCAGGATGACAGCAATCTGTCAATTTTCAATGAATAATAAATAATTAAGCAAAAATACTTCCTATAAATTAATGGATAAAGAAACTACTCTATTTTTAAAAACTAAAATCTTAGACCTTAAAACTGGTCGGAGTTGGATTGTGGTTCTCCACGCGAATGATGCCCGGGAAAATGGAATTTATGCCGGTAATAAAGTGGTTTTAAAATGGGGGAAAAAAGAAACAGAAGCCACTGTTGATTTAACTACTGATTTAGTTCAGCCGGGTGAAATTGGTTTATTAAAAGATGTTATTGAAAAGTATCCTATTAAGGAGGGAGAAATAATAGAAATTTATTTGGCTCCTTCTCCATCTTCTTTAGAAGCTATTAGGAAAAAAATTAAAGGAGAAAGATTGAGTTATTCGGAGATTTCTTCGATTGTTTCTGATATTGTGAATTATCATTTAGATGATATTCAAATTGCTTTTTTTATTGCTTCGGCTTTTGAAGAAGAACATTTTTCCTTAGAAGAAATATACTATTTAACTAAAGCCATAGCTGAAACCGGAGAAAGATTTTATTGGGATAAAGACATTGTTGCTGACAAGCATTCTATTGGTGGCTTACCGAATAACAGAACTACTCCTATTGTAGTTTCAATTATTGCTAGTTTGGGCTATTTAATTCCAAAAACATCCTCCCGGGCAGTGACTTCAGCCTGCGGAACAGCCGATGTCATTGAAGCTATTGCTCCGGTTGAATTTAGTTCTCAAAAAATTAAAGAGATAGTCAATAAAACTAATGGCTGTTTAGTTTGGGGCGGGGCTTTAAAACTGGCACCGGCTGATGATCGTCTCTTGAAGGTCAGTTATGAATTAGGGATTGAACCTCATTCAAAAATGATTACTTCTATTATGGCAAAGAAAGTCGCCATGGGCGCTACTCATTTGGTAATTGATATGCCAATTGGTAAGGGTACAAAAATTTCTTATTTTTCTGATGCCTTGAAAATCAGAAAAATTTTTTTGGCTATTGCCAAAAGATTTAATATTAAAACCGAAGTAATAGTCGAGGAAATAAAAGATCCTATTGTTGGTTGGGGAGTAGGTCCTCTTTTAGAAATTAGGGATATTTTAAAAATATTAAATCAGGATGAAGATCGTTCTTTGTATTTGGAAGGTCGGGCTTTAAAATTGGCAGGAATACTTTTGGAATTAATTGGCGCCGCTAGAAAAAATCAGGGGCAACAATTAGCCAAAAAACAATTAATATCAGGTGATGCTTTTAATAAATTTCAAGAAATTATTAAAGCCCAGGGAGGAAAAGAAAATATCTCTTTAAAAGATATTAAATTAGGAAAAGTTCAAAAAGAAATTAAATCCAATAAAAACGGGTTTTTACAAGAAATTAATCCTCTTGAAGTGAATCGTTTGGTCCGCCTATTGGGCGCGCCAGTAATTAAAGAAGGAGGAATTTTATTTAAAAAAAGAGTTGGTGACAGTTTAAAAGAAGGAGAGCCAATTTGTGAACTTTATTCTAATAGTGAACAGAGAATTCAATTAGCTCAGCAAGAAATTACCAATGATGATTTATTTATAATTAAATAATGCTTAAAAAACCATTAGCCCGGCCTTTATGGCTGGAGATTAATTTAAAAAATTTAGATAATAATATTGCTGTTCTTAGAAAGGTTATTGGAAAAAACAAGAAAATAATTGCTGTGATTAAAGCAGATGCTTATGGCCATGGAGCCGTAAAAATTGCTCAGAGATTAGAAAAATTAAAAATAGATTATTTAGCGGTAGCCAGCCTAGAAGAAGCTATAGAATTAAGAGAAAATAAAATTAAACTACCAATTTTAGTTCTTGGTTATATTGACGATTGCTATTTAAAAGAAATAGTGGCTTATCAAATTACTCCTACTATTTTTTCTTTGGATTTTGCTAAGAAATTAAATCACTACGCTAAAAACCAAAATCTTAAAGTTAAAATTCAGATAAAAATTGATACGGGAATGAATCGATTGGGTTTTCCTTATGAGGAAGCAGGAGAAATAGTCAAAAAAATTTCGAAATTAGAAAATTTGAAAATAGAAGGAATTTTTAGTCATTTAGCTTGTTCAAAAGAAAAAAATAATAATTTTAACTATCTTCAATTTCAAAGGTTCAAAAATCTGCTGGAGGATATCGATAAAATAGGTATTAAAATTGAAATGAAGCATTTAGCTAATAGCGGCGGAATTGTTAATTACCCGGAATTTATTTTAAATACTGTTCGACCCGGGGAATTGCTGTATGGTTTTTCTGATTTTTATTTGACTTCCAAGAATAAAATTGGGGAGAAAGAGAATAAACTTCTCCCTCTAAAACCTTTGCTTTCTTTTAAGAGTAAAATAATTTCTTTAAAAAAGGTAAAAAAGAATGAAAAAATTGGCTATGACCAGACTTATCGAGTTCTAAAAGATTCCACGATTGCGGTTATCCCTGTGGGTTATGCTGATGGTTATCCTCGATTGTTGTCTAACCTTGGTGAAGTTCTCATTAAAGGTCAAAGAGCAAAAATTGTTGGTATTATTTGTATGGATTTAACGATGGTTGATGTCTCTAATATTAAGGGATTAAAAGTATTGGATGAGGTAATTTTAATTGGGAAAGACAAAAATCAAGTGATTAAGGCGCCAGAGATCGCTCAATTAGCTCAGACAATTCCGGATGAAATTGTTTCTCGACTAGGAAAAAGAGTGCCAAAGGTTTATCTTGACTAAATTATTAATATATATTATACTAATTTCAGTTCTTTTAAAACAAAAGAGAGGTGAGAAAGTTGGTAATTTCATTTTTTAGTCCGTTGGAAAAAGTGAAGGTCTATTTTTCTACTTGTTACCATGGGAATATGGCCATAAGGAATGTAGAACCAGAAGAAGATTTAAAAGCAATTAATAATCGTCTGTCTTTTTTTAACGACGTAGGGGTATTTGCTGATGATGTGTTTGTGATGAAGCCAGTGTTTTCTGATAAAATTAAATTAATTTCTCATAGGACTCAAGAATGTTTAAAAGACAATAATATAGAAGCAGATGCCCTGGTAACATATTATCGCGGTATATTTTTAGGTTGTTGTTTTTCTGATTGTTTGCCAGTTGTCATATATGAAGAAAAATATCAGGAAATTGTCGCTTTGGTTCATGCTGGAAGAAAAAATTTGACTAAGATTTTACCGAAGACAATAGAATTTCTAGAAAATGAGTTTAATCTTAGTGGTAAAAATTTAGAAGTAGTGTTTGGACCTTATATCCACAAAGAAAGTTATGTTTTTGATAAAGGAATAGGGGAATCAGTTGTTCAGGAACAATTGAGAATTGATCCTCTCTGGAGAAAATATATTTTTCAGAACAAAGAAAAAATTCATCTTGATTTAGGAGGATGTGCAGAGCATATAATTCATTCTTATCAAATTCCTTCTGAGAACATTTTTAAAATAGATATTGATACTTATAAAAGTCGACACCTTTACTCTTATCATTCTAAACAAGATGGAAAAATGTTTTTAGGAATAACTGGAATAGAAAGGAGGTAACAAAATGAAATGTTGTTGTGGAAAAAAAATCAAGAATAAAGATTTAGTAATCAAAAAATCAACAATAGAGGAGGTAGCGAAAGAGAACCCTCAATTGACCGAAGAAATAATGAAATTTTTTAAAGAAGAAAAAAATTTTTTGGCTGATATCGGTTATTGTCCAAATTGCGGCAATGTTCTTAAAATCATTATTCCAACAACAGAAAAGAAGAAATGGAAAATCAAAATGATAATTAATTAGACCACAGCCCCGCCCAAGGCGGGGCTCATTTTAAAAAAATTTTAATGGCGAAAATAAAAACAATAGATTTTAAAAAAATTAAAAAAGTTCATTTTATAGGTATTGGCGGATCAGGAATGATTTCTTTAGTTAATTTATTAATGGAAAAAGGCGGGATGGAAATTACGGGTTCTGATCAAAAAGATTTTCCGTTAAGAAAATCATTGGAAAAAAGAGGAATAAAAATTTTTATTGGCCATCGAAAAGAAAATATTCAAAATCCTCAATTAATTATTTATTCGTCTTCAATTCCAAAAGATAATATTGAAATCAAAGAAGCTAAAAAAAGAAAAATTCCTATTATTCATCGCTTTGATTTTTTAGTAAAATTATTAGATGATAAAAAAGTTATTGCTGTTTCTGGTTCTCATGGTAAAAGCACTACCACAGCGATGATTGGTTATTTATTGGAGAGTTTAAAATTTAACCCAACAATTTATTTAGGCGCTAAAACCAAGCAATGGCCATTAGGCAGTCGTTGGGGAAAAGGGGAATATGCCGTTATTGAAACCGATGAACATGACGCTTCTTTTTTAAAGGTTCAGCCTTATATTTCAGTTATTTTAAATGTTGATAATGATCACTTAGATCCCAAAGGACCATTTAAAGGTGATTTTTCTTGCTTGAAAAATGCCTTTTTTAAATTTGCCCTCAAAACGAAACATAAGATTATTATTAATAATGGAGATAATTTTTTGAAAAGTTTTTTGAATCGGAGAGAATTAAAAAATAAAATTTTTTCTTTTAGTTTAAAGCCGTCAAAAGAAGGAATTTTTGCTAAAAAAATTGATATTTATCCTTTCAATTCTGACTCAAAAGAATTCAAAATAAAAAGTGAAATATTTTATCAAAAGAAGAAATATCAGCTTAATTTAAAAACTATTAATAAAATAAATGTTATCAACGCTTTAGCTGCTTTGTCGGTTTTGTTAGAATTAAGTATCCCTTTAGAAAAAGGAATAAAGATCCTTGAAAATTTTAAGGGAGCAAAAAGAAGATTTGAACTTGTTTATCAAAATAAAGTGATTGTTATTGACGATTACGCTCATCACCCAACAGAATTATTATCAACGTTAGAAAACATTCGAACATTTTTTCCTCAGAAAAGAATCTTTGTTGTTTTTGAGCCCCATCGTTATTCCCGGGTTTTTCTGCTTTCTAAAGATTTTGCCAAAGCTTTTTCTCTGCTAAAGAAAAATGACTATCTTTTTCTGCTGCCTATTGATTCAGCAAACGAAATAAATTCTTTTAACGCTAGTTCAGAAATAATTAGAAACGAAATTATCAAAAAAAATTATCTTGCCCTAAATCAAGTTTTTTTAATCGATTATCCAGATTTGGAAAATAAAATTTTTAATTTATTAAAAAAAGAAGATGTTTTAATTTTTATTGGGCCGGGGAAAATTGCCAATTACGTAGTGTATTTTATTAAAAAACTGAAGAAAAATGGATATTAAAGAATTTGATTACCCTTTAGACAGAAGTTTAATTGCTCAAGAACCGATTGAACCGCGAGACCATTCGCGTCTTTTAATTTTAAATAGAAAAACTCAGGAAATTTCTCATCACTATTTTTATGAAATTACTAATTATTTAAGTGATAATGATGTTTTGGTGTTAAACAATAGTCAAGTTTTACCAGCGCGATTATTAGGAAAAAAAGAAAAAAATAACAAACCAGCAGAAATTTTGTTGATTAGACCAGAAAATCAACCATTTTTTGATGCTCAAATTTGGCCGGCAAGATGGTTGGCTATTGGCGGTCCAAAATTAAAAAAAGGGGACATCATAAATTTTAATAATGAATTATCATTAATTATTAAAGAAAAACTCAACTATCAGCTGGTAGTTGAGTTTAATCAAAAAGATCAAAAATTAAAAGAAATAATTTACCAGCTTGGCGAAATGCCGCTTCCTCCTTATATTAAAAATCCAACTGAAAAATCTTTTTTAAACTATCAGACTGTTTACGCTCAAGAACTTGGTTCTATTGCTGCTCCGACAGCCGGTTTTCATTTTACCAGCCAATTAATTGAAGAAATCAACAAGAAAGGAGTAGCAATAGAATTTATTACTCTTCATGTTGGTTTGGGAACCTTTTTACCGATTAAGAGTCAAAAAGTAGAAAATCATCAGATGGAGCGGGAATATTTTAGAATTTCTCCAGAAACTGCGTCTCGTCTCAATCAAGCCAAAGATAAAGGAAAAAGAATTATTGCTGTTGGTACTACGGTAACGAGGGTTTTGGAAACTATTAGCCATGAAGGAAAAATTACTGGCCAGGAAAATTGGACCGAATTGTTTATTTATCCTGGTTATCAATTTAAATTTGTTGATGCTTTAATCACTAATTTTCATCTTCCCCAATCAACGCCGCTTTTATTAGTTTCTGCTTTTGCTGGTAAAAATTTGATTTTTAAGGCCTACCAAGAGGCCCAAGAAAAAAAATACCGGTTTTATTCTTTTGGAGATGCGATGTTTATTATTTAATTTTAAAATGTAATTTACGACAGGTAATTCACGACATCGCAAGTCGTTAGAAATTATTGAGATCGCAAGTTGTTAATTGGCTTGCGATGTCCAAACATTCTTGTTGGTTATTTTGTTGTAATTAACCCGTTAACTAAATAAAAGGTTTATGTTATATTTATGTTATAATTTAAAAAGTGAATATGAATAAAAATTTAGAATTAGCCAATATTTTTCAGAAAATGGCTATTTATTTGAAAATGGATGATGTTCCTTTTAAACCAGAAGCTTATCAAAAAGCAGCCTTAGGATTACAAACTATTAGTGAAAATGTTGAAGATATTTATAAAAAACAGGGGAAAGAAGGTTTATTAAGTATTCCCGGAGTAGGAGAAAGTTTGGCGGATAAAATTATTGAATATTTAAAAACTGGTAAAATTAAAGAATTTGAGCAGCAAAAAAAGAAAATTCCAGTGAATCTTGATGAATTGATGCTAGTAGAAGGAATTGGTCCAAAAACCATTAAAGCCCTTTATGAGCATTTGAAAATAAAAAATCTTGAAGATTTGGAAAAAGCAGCTCACGAGGGGAAAATCAGAAATTTGGAGAATTTTGGAGAAAAATCAGAAAAAAATATTTTAGAAGCCATTGAATTTTTAAAAAGATCAAAAGGACGATTTTTGATTTCTGAAGCGTTAATGGTGGCAGATAAAATCATCCAAGAATTAAAAAGACTGAAAGAAGTAGAAAAAATTTCTTTGGCTGGTTCTTTAAGGCGGAGAAAAGAAACAATTGGCGATATTGATCTTTTGGTCACTGTTAAAAAAAATTATCCCAATGGCGCTAAAAAAATAATGGATGTTTTTACTAATTTAGAAGGGATCATTAAAGTTTGGGATTATGGTTTAACAAAATCGTCAGTTAGATTTGATTTAGGGATTGATGCTGATTTGCGGGTGGTAGAAGATTATGAATTTGGGGCTGCTCTTCAATATTTTACTGGTTCCAAGGAGCATAATATTGTTCTAAGAAAAATAGCTTTAGAGAAAGGTTTAAAGCTTAATGAATATGGTTTATTTAAAGGCAGGAAAAGAATTGCTGGTGAAACTGAAGAAGAAATTTATCAAACTTTAGGCTTTGCTTATATTGAACCAGAACTTCGGGAAAATACCGGGGAAATAGAAGCGGCTTTAAACAATCAATTGCCGGAGATTATTGGCTATAATGAAATTAAAGGAGATTTGCACTGCCATTCTAACTGGGATGGAGGAGAAAATTCAATTGAAGAAATGATTGAAGCAGCGAGGGAAAGAGGCTATCAGTATTTAGGAATTTCTGACCACACGAAATTTTTACGCATAGAAAATGGATTAAATGAAAAACAACTTTTAGCTCAGCGGAAAGTAATTGAAAAATTAAACTCAAAATTTCAATCAAAAAAATTTAAAATCCTTCAGGGATGTGAAGCCAATATTTTGAATGACGGTTCCTTGGATATTGAGGATAAAGTTTTATCTCAGTTAGACTATGTTATTGCTGGAGTTCATTCTCGTATGAAAATGACGAAAGAAGAAATGACCGAAAGGATTATCAGAGCAATAAAAAATCCTAATGTTAATATTATTTCTCATCCAACTGGCCGCTTGATTAATCGGCGGGATGAATATCAAATAGATTTTGATAAAATTCTTAAGGCTGCCAAAGAATATCAAGTAGCCTTAGAAATAAATTCTTTTCCGGACCGCTTAGATTTAAATGATAAAAATATTAGAAAAGCAGTAGCAATGGGAGTGAAAATGATTATTAATACCGATTCGCACCATAAAAACCAATTAAGATTTATTGAATTTGGGATTGCTCAGGCAAGAAGAGGGTGGGCAGAGAAAAAAGATATTATTAACAGCTGGGAAATAGAAAAAATATTGGCATTTTTTGAGAAAAAGATGAATTATTCACGACATCGCAAGTCGTTAATGAACTGGTTAAGGTAAAGAGTTTAGGGGTTATAAAGCCAGTATGGTGAAAAGGTAAGGTTTAGGGTAAAAAATCCTTTTAACCTTTGACTCTAAACAATACGGGCTTCATTACCTTTCAACCATAGACCATACCCATTTTATTTTAGTTGTTAGTTATTTCAATTCGTTAACTCGTTAACCCGTTAACTCGTTAACTAAATAAAAGGTTTATGTTATAATTTAATGAATGCAACCAAGAAGAACTGTTCTCTTTTAAAATTATAATTAATAAATTAAAATTATGTTTATTCGTTGGTTTAAAGATATTTCCATAAAAGACGTACCTTTAGTAGGAGGGAAAAATGCTTCTCTTGGCGAGATGTATTCTCATTTATCTTCTAAAGGAATTAATATTCCCAATGGTTTTGCCATTTCAGCCCAAGCTTATTTTGAGTTTTTGGAAAAAAGCGGAATTAAAAAAGAGATAGAGCAAATTTTAAAGGCTTACAATTTAAAAGATATTAAAGAATTACAAGTTGCCGGTAAAAAAATAAGGCAATTAATTCTTAAAACTCCTTTTGACAAAAAGCTGGAGAAAGAAATTATTGAAGCTTATTGGGAATTGTCTTCTCAGTACGCAGAAAAAAATGTTGATGTGGCGGTTCGTTCTTCAGCCACAGCCGAAGATCTTCCGAGCGCGAGTTTTGCTGGTCAGCATGAAACTTATTTAAATGTCAGGGGAGCAGAAGAATTGTTGAAAGCAGTTAAAAAAAGTTATGCTTCTTTGTTTTTAGATCGGGCAATAAGTTACCGGATAGAAAAGGGCTTTAATCATTTAGAGGTAGGAGTTTCCACTGGAGTACAAAAAATGGTTCGTTCTGATTTAGGTTCTTCAGGGGTTATGTTTACCTTGGACACTGAAAGCGGTTTTAGAAATATTATTACCATTAACGGTATTTATGGCTTAGGAGAATTAATAGTGAAAGGGAAGATTACTCCTGATGAATTTTTGGTTTTTAAACCAACTCTTTTACAAGATTATCCGGCAATAATCAGAAAAGATTTAGGCAAAAAAACAATAAAATATGTTTATAGCTCAAAGGGAGGAATTAAAAGTGTTAAAGTTAGCTCTAAAGATCAATTAAAATTTTGTTTAAACGATGAAGAAATTTTAACTCTGGCAAAGTGGGCTCTAATTATTGAAGATCATTATTCTCAAAAGAATAAAAAATGGACACCGCAAGATATTGAATGGGCAAAAGATGGACGCGATAATAAACTTTATATTGTGCAATCCCGGCCAGAGACTGTGCATTCATTAGTTGACGGGACAACTTATGAAGAATATTTTCTTCAGACAAATAAAAAACCAGTTTTAACTGGTATTGCCATTGGCAATAAAGTTGGTTATGGCAAAGTGAGGGTTATCCATTCGATTAAG
>Ga0116145_1005185_pt1 | contig 10041 bp, 8 predicted proteins | sample AD_JPNHG1_MetaG_FD_89747 | JGI IMG/M metagenome (GOLD analysis project Ga0116145, IMG submission 89747) | Active sludge microbial communities of municipal wastewater-treating anaerobic digesters from Japan - AD_JPNHG1_MetaG | ecosystem: Engineered > Bioreactor > Anaerobic > Digestate | place... | reverse complement strand
GGCCCATTCGTCGCTCAACACGAACGCCCGCTCCGTTTCGCGGTCGATGACGACCAAGACGAAGTTGCCCGTCAGCCGCAATGCCGCGCGGGCCGGTTGCCCGGGGTCCGCGCGCAGCGCGGCCACCGCGACCGCCAGGCTTTCCTCGTCGAAACGGGCGTCGGGCGCGTCCAGCCGCCCGCCCCATCCGAAACAGACCGCCACGGTTTCCCGCTCGCCGGGCGGTTGCACCCGCGCCACGCGGCAATCGTGGTCGAGCGCATCCACCGCCAGCCGCAGGCCTGGCGCGCGATACTCGAAACCGGCGGGGCCCGGCACCGGCACGCCGGCCACGGCGGTGGCCGCGTCGAATTCCGGACCGATTTGGAGGATGAACGCCATGGTCGTTGCGGTTTTGGCCGGAGGGGCGCGGCACGCCGGTCCGCGCCCCGGCGCGGCGGTCTAGAGTCTTCCGTCCACTTGCGAGCGGTCGAGAAAAGCCTTGAGATCGAACGTCACGCCGTTGGCCTTTCCGAGCCGCGCCAATTCCAGATCCTTGAATTTCTCGTGGGCCACGGCCAGCACGACGGCGTCGAAGCTGCCGGCCGGCGGTCCGGACAGCAATTCCAGGCCGTACTCGTGGCGGACCTCGTCCGCATCGGCCCAGGGATCGAAAACCGCCACCTGGCAACCGAATTCCGCCAGTTCGCGGATCACGTCGACGACGTGCGAATTGCGGATGTCGGGACAGTTCTCCTTGAAGGTGATGCCGAGCACCAGGACCTGCGCGCCTTGGACGCGGTGGCCTTTGCGGATCAGCAGTTTGACGACGCGATTGGCCACGTGGGCGCCCATGTTGTCGTTCAAGCGCCGGCCCGCCAGGATGATCTCCGGGTGGTAGCCCAGCGATTCGGCCTTGTGCGTGAGGTAGTACGGATCGACGCCGATGCAATGCCCGCCGACGAGTCCCGGCCGGAACGGCAGGAAGTTCCACTTGGTGCCGGCGGCCTCGAGCACGTCCTGCGTGTCGATGCCCATGCGCTCGAAAATGAGGGACAGTTCGTTGACGAACGCGATGTTGATGTCGCGCTGGGAATTTTCGATGACCTTGGCGGCCTCGGCCACCTTGATGCTCGGCGCCAGATGCGTGCCGGCGACGATGATCGACCGGTAGAGCGCGTCCACCGCCCGACCGATTTCCGGCGTGGAACCGGACGTGACCTTCTTGATCTTCGCGACGGTATGCACCTTGTCCCCGGGATTGATGCGTTCGGGGCTGTAGCCGCAGAAAAAGTCCCGGTTGAACTTCAAGCCGCTGAATTTCTCGAGGATGGGCACGCAGTCTTCTTCCGTGCAGCCCGGATAAACCGTGCTCTCGTAGACCACCACGGCGCCGGGCTTGAGCGCCTTGCCCACCGTTTCGCTGGCCTTGACCAGCGGCGTCAGGTCGGGCCGCTTGTGCCGGTCGATGGGCGTGGGAACCGTGACGATGAAGACGTCCGTCTGCTTCAGATCGTCGATGCGGTCGCTGTAAGCGAGTTTCGCGGCCGCGCGCAGTTCCTCGGCCGTGGTTTCCAGCGTCCGGTCGTGGCCGGCGCGCAGTTCGTCGAGTCGGCGGGCGTTCACGTCGAAACCGACGACGGGATAGCGCTTGCCGAACTCCACGGCCAGCGGCAGGCCGACGTAGCCGAGGCCGATGACGGCCAAGCGGGCTTCGCGCGATTCGATGCGGGCGATCAGGTTGGCAGGGGTCGTGTTCATGCTTGTTCGTTCCGGGGTTCGGCGTCCGCCGGGGCCGCGGTCGCGGCTTCCGCGTAGGCGCCGTAATGCTTGCGATAATGGTAATAGGGACCGTAGCCGTGGTAGGCAAACTTGGAGTGGTCCACGTCGTTCATGACCACGGCGACGTTGCCGACGCCCACGTCGCGGAAACGCCGGATCGTGTGGCGGACGGCGCGCTTGCGGCTGGCGGCGGGCCGCGCCATCACCAGCACGCAATCCGCCAGGCCGCCCAGAGCCAGCGCGTCGCTCACGATGCCCAGCGGCGGCGCGTCGATGAGGACGCGATCGTAATGCTCGCGCGCCCACGCCAGCAGATCCGCCACCTTGGTTCCGCCGACCAGTTCCGCCGGCCGGGCATGGCCCACCACCCGCGAAGCCATGACGCTGAGGTTCTTGCAGCCGGAGGGGTAGACGATCTTGTCCGGCGCAATCTCGGCGCCGGCCAGATATTCCAGCACGCCCTTCTGGCCCGGCGGCATCGGGAAGATCCCGCCGATGCGCGGCCGGCGCAGGTCGAAATCGATCAGCAGCGTGTTCTGGCCGTTCAGGGCGCACGCGATGGCCAGGTTGCAGCACGTGGTCGTCTTGCCCTCCTCCGGCAGCGAGCTGGCCACGAGGATCACCTTCGTGTGCGACCGGTAGACCGCCGAATCGAGCACCGAACGCAACCCCGCGAACGCCTCGGCCATTTCCGGGAACCGGTGCGTCAAGGATGCCGTGGCGATATCCCGGCGTTCCTGCGCCTGGACGTGCGGAATGATGCCGAGGATCTTGATGCCGGCGCCTTTCTCGATGTCCGCGGGACCGACGACGTGGTCTTCCAGCACGTTGGCCAGGAACGCGAGGCCGAATCCCAAGCCGGCGCCCAGCACGAGCGCCATAAACAAACTCCGCAGCGGGCGCGGATGGATCTGGATGGCGCGGCCGGCCGGTTCGACCAGCTTGACCGTCGCCGTGTTTTCATCGGCGGACAGGCGGGCCTCCTGGATGCGGAACAGCACGCCCAGGTAGGAGGAGTCGGCCGCGCTGCGCGCCCGGTCCAGCGCCGCGATCTTCATGCTCCCGTCGAGGATGTCCCGCTCCAGATCCGAAGCCAGCTTCAGCTGGTCTTCCTTTTTCTTGCGCAAGCTTTCCGCCTGTTCCTTGTAGAGCGCCAAATTGGCCGAGGCCGTGCTGTGGGCGCGCCGCAATGCGGCCATGGCCTGGTTGCGGTACAAGGCCACGGCCTTGTCCTGAGCCTCCACCGCCGGATGCTTCGCCGTGTAGCGCGACAGCAGGGAATCGCGCTCCGTCACGGCGGTCCGCCAGCGCTCGATGGCCACGCCGACGTCGGCCGCGCGCGGAATGTCCGCCGGCAAATCCCCCGCCTTTTCGGGGTCCAACTCCACCGCGCCCAGCGCATCCAGCAACTTCTGTTCGAGCGCCGCTTTGCTTTCGATCTGCGTGAGCGCTTCGTTGAAGGAAAGCAAGGATCCTTGCACCGTCTGGCGCTGGCCTTCCAGCACGTCCATCTGGTATTTCTGCCGGGCGTCGAGCAAGGCCTTGTCGGCCGCTTCGAGTTCCTGCTTCTGCGCCTTCGCCTGCGCTTCCAGCCAGGCCACGGCGCCGTCGGACGTCGCCCGGTTTTCCGCCCGGGCGCTGGCCTCCGCTCCCGCCGCATAGGCGTTGCAGGCCCGGACGGCGAACTCGGGATCCGGGCTTTGGAAAGACACGCGCACGAGCCGCGTCCGGCGCACGAGCGAGAAATTGGCCCGGCTGTTGAGCATGTCGGCCAGTTCGCCGTCCGGGATCCGGTCTTCCGGGAAAAGCAGCCGATAGCTGGCCACCACGTGCGGCAGCATCGATTTGCCTTTGAATTTTTCGATCTGGGTGTTCAGCGTGTCCTCGATCTGCATGATCGCGGCCGGATCTTCGATCATCGCTTCCTGCTTGTTCAGGATGCGCGGCCGGCGCACGCTCAGTTCGATGGTGGCCTGGGCCATGTAGATGCGGGTGGCCTTGCTCAGATAGAAGATGGCGGCCCCGACCACGAACAGCATCGTCAGCAGGATGGTCAGCCATTTCTTCCGCGCGATCAGCAAAAGCTGCAAAGGATCCAGCGCGTTCAGGGGCCCGGCATCCGCCGGGGATTCTCCGTAGTAGGCCGGTCCGGGGCCGTAGTAGGCTGGCGGCGCCAGGCCGTACACCGGGGGATTTGGCGCGGACGGGATCGGCGCGGGCGCGGGATTGGCAGGAGTCGTGTTCATGGATTCATCCTCGCGATGGAAACTGCGGACGACGGAACGGGACGGACTGCCCGGCTGGCGTCGGCGCGCCAACCAGGGGCATGGCCGACAACAACGCCACCCAGGTATACAGGATGGCCGGACAACGGAACGGGATATCCACGAGGCTGAAGACCACGGTCAGGAGCAAGCCGGCGGTCGCCATGGCGCAAAACGCGTCGCGCCGGCCGCTGCGCGCCGCCAGGACGTCGCGAACCATCGCGCCCAAGGCCGCCAGCAGCAGGCCCATCCCCACCGCGCCGAATTCGGCCAGGAACTGGAGTCCATCGACGTGGGCATTGGCCCAGCCCCGGGTTTGCAGGGCCGGCCAGTATCGTTCCGGCACGTGGTCCGCCACCAGATAGCGGTAGCCCCACCCGCCGACCCCGAACCACGGGTGTTCCCGCCAGATGGCCCAGGCCGCCCGCGCGAACGCCGGTCGATGACCCAGTTCCAAGTCGATGCGTTCCCAGGCCGTGTGCAGGGTTTCCGGTGCGGCCGGCCGCAGCATGAACTCCTTGCGAATCCCGTGCTCGCCGAACCCGGCGACGAGAAAAAACAAGGTCCCCGCCACGCCCGCCGTCAACGCGGCCAAATTCAGGCGCCCGGCGGCCGTCAGCCGGACCCAGGCCCGCTTCCACAGGTATCCAGCCGCGAACAGCCCGAGCGCCGCGTTCAGGAGGATGCCCGCCCGGCTAAAGCCCATGTTGGCGCCGACCGCGCAGAGCGTTGCGACCAGCACCAGCCCCGCCACCCGCCAGGGATGCCGCAGCCGCATGGCCGACGGCGTGTCCGCATGCCCGCGCCGGGAATCCAGGATTTCCCGGAACAGCAGCCCGAGCGCCACGCTTTCGGCCAGCACGAAAAACGGCCCGGCGTGGTTTCCGTAGCCGAACGAAGCGAAAAAATGGCCGTCGAGCGGCTGCCGCCAATAGATCGCCCGGGTTCCGGACGCGTACTGCGCCAAGCCGAACGCGGCGAGCAACGCGGCCGAGCCGGCCACGAACGCCAGCAGGCCGCGCAAGGCCCGGCGCGCCAGCAGGCGCGACCGGATCGCGACGGCGATCGTCCATGCGGGGAAAAACCACGCCAGCATCTGCGCGGCTTCCGGGCGGGAAAAGGCAAAAGGCCAACCGGGCAACGGCGGATCGGTAAACGTCCAGCGCCGATAAACGATATCGAAATACTGCTCGCGCCCCGCGTTGAACCATTGGATCGCCAGAAAGGCCAGGAACGCCAGTCCCAGGTAGAACACGGGGTCGCGCAGCACGACGCGGAAAACCGCGGCGCGGCCTTCCAGCGCCAGCGCCGCCAGGACCGCCGCCGCCAGCCCCACGCCCGCGCGGTGGAACGACGGTCGCAGTCCGCCCCATACCCATGCCGTGTAGGCGAGCAACGCTCCCAACGCCAGCCAGGTCCATATGCCGCGCGGCCGGACCGTTCCGCCGGACCCGGGCATGGTGGCTGGAGTCGACATCGCGGACACGCCTTGACCTAGAACATCGCTTCCGGCACGTAGACCACGTCGTTGGCTTCCAGGACGATGTCGTCTTCGACCCGGCCCGCCGCGCCCACGGCTTTCAGATTCACCGTGCGCGATTCCGTGTGGCCACCCGGCAACGACCTCGTCACCAAGATGGCGTTTTCCTTGGCGCTCGGGGCGAAGCCGCCCGCTTTCTGGATCGCGCCGCTGACCGTCATGTCCCGCGTGGCGGGCACGGGCACGCGCCCGGGCGTCTTGACCCGCCCCAAGACCGTGACGAAACCCCAAGGGGAGCCGCCCTCGGTCCCGGCATCCCGGGCGAATTCCAAGATGACTTGGGGTTCCACGAAGAACTGCCGATAGGATTTGGTCAGCTTGTCCTGCAACTCTTCCAGGCTTTTGTCGGCGACATCCAGCTCTCCCAGCAACGGCAGGACGATCGTGCCGCTCTCCGAAACCCGTTTGGCCGGCTCGTCGATTTCCTTTTTGCCGGCCACCAGCACCGTCATGCCGATCATCAAGCCGGGCTTCAGCTTGACCGAATCGCCGGTCTTGCTCGGCTCGGGTTGGCTAAAGGTCGGCGTGCTGCGGCACCCGGCGCCGCCGGCCAGCAACCCGGCGATCAGGAGGCAAGACCCGATCCCGCTCCGAATCGCGCGACCCCAGTTGAATTGCTTTGAAATCATCTTTACCGTCCCCGTCCGTTCCGCATGGAAGACCATCGCCGAATTGCTCCACGCCGCTGGCAACTCGCGCCGGCCCGGCGCAAGCACGCAACGCGTTGATGTTCATGATGCTACTGCTACGTTTCCGTGTCAAGGGCCGGCCCCGCGCCTTACAAGACTTCCACTTCGCCCGAGGGAACCTCGACGGCCACGCCGCCGCCCATCATTTCCACCTGCAAAAGCAGCCTTCCCGCTCGCCCTTGCCGCTCGAACTTGGCCTCTACTCCGGCCAAGGGACCCGACATGATCCGGCAGCTCTCGCCGACGGCCAGATTCCGCACTGGCTCGACATAGAGCCCGCTGGTCAGCCCCCGCCACACGTCGCGCAACTCGCGATGCAACCGGGCCGCTTCCTGCGCTCCGCGCGGACGCAGCACGTAGGCGACGCATCCCGTTGCCGCAAAGTCTCTTTTACTTAAATCCCCCTTCGCGAAAACGAATCCCGGGAACAAAGGAATCTGGCTGGTCCGACGCTTGCAGCCGCTGACCGTCTCGCGCCGGAATACCGGCATGAAAAAAGGCCGGCGCCGGGCCAGCATCCATTCCGCGAATTTCTTTTCCCAGCGCGGCCGGGTTCGGACGCACACCCAGAAAATCTCGGGACCCGGCCCTTCCGGCTCGAAAAGTTCCGCTGGATGCAAAAACGGTTGCGGCACAGGCTTGTCCTGCCCGCCCGTCCGCTTCATGGCCACTGATCCGCCCATCGGCATTCGTCTTTCGATCTCGCGCTCGCGCCCCGGCCGTATTTCGTCCGACCGGATGGGCCGCCGGCACGATCACCGGGAAAAAGTAGTCCTTGGTGTTTTCGATGGCAAAGGAATTCACGTTCGGATTTCGTTTCTTGCCTCCACGCCCCGAATTTTCCAAGCCGCCCGCTTGACAATCGCCCCGTCCCCGTGGTTGATTACTTCGCGTGAATCTTAAGCGGTATTATTTTAGCTTCATCTTTAGGTCGCCGGACGCACGGTCCGGAACGACCCGGTGAGCTTGCCGCCGGGATTCCTTCCGAAAACCGCGTGTCCGGCGAAAACGGATGCGCGGTTTTTGCGTTCGTCCCCCTCCGCGAAAACCTCCTGCCCCCCGCCCCCTGAACTCTGAACCCCAGGATGCCTCCATGATCATCGTCTTGAAAAGAAACAGCAGCGAGACCGACGTCGCCACCGTCAGCGACATGGTCTGTTCCCTGCGCTACCAGCCCCGCGTCATCCGCGGCGTCGAACAAACCGTCGTCGCCTGCATCGGCGACGAATTGTCCCACCAGTCCCTCGAAGTCCTGCGCAACCTGCCGGCCGTCGAATCCGTTTTCCCCGTCCAGAAGAAGTTCAAGCTGGTGTCCCGCGAATATCACCGGGCGGATTCCGTCGTCGACGTCCGCGGCGTGAAAATCGGCGGCGGGAACGTCGAGATCATCGCCGGCCCGTGCGCCATCGAGTCCTACGACCAGTTCCGCGCCGCCGTGCAGGACCTCGTCCGCTGCGGCATCCGCATCGTCCGCGCCATGCCCTTCAAGCCCCGCACTTCGCCCTACGACTTCCAGGGCCTCAAGCAGGACGGCCTCCAGATCATGCGCGAGGTGAAAAAGGAATTCGACGTCGCCCTGATCTCGGAAGTGCCCGGTCCCGACAAGATCGAGCCGCTGCTCGGCCTGGCCGACATGTTCCAGATCGGCGCGCGCAACGCGCAGAACTACGACCTGCTGGAGCAGATCGCCAAAGCCGGCCGCCCCGTGCTGCTCAAGCGCGGCCTGGCCAGCACCGTCGAGGAATGGCTCACCGCCGCCGAATATCTGATCGTCAACGGCTGCACCCAGGTGGTGCTGTGCGAGCGCGGCTTGCGCTCGTTCGACCCGAGCACCCGCAACCTGCTCGACCTGGGCGGCGTGGCCGTCGCCAAGCAACTCTCGCACCTGCCGGTCATTGTCGACCCCAGCCATGCCGCCGGAGCGCGCAAGCTCGTGCCGCCGCTGGCCCGCGCCGCCCTCGCCGCCGGCGCCGACGGCCTGATCGTCGAAGCCCACCCCGACCCGATGAATGCCTTCAGCGACGCCGCCCAGCAGCTTGAAAGCGCGAAATTCAAGCAGTTCCTCGACGATCTCGCGCCGTGGATCGAACTGGCCCGCCGCGAACGCCAAGCCCCCAGCCCCGTCTGAACCGGAAGGACCTCCCCATGACCACCCCCATCCTGTATCTGGGCCCCCAAGGCACCCATTCGCACGAAGCCGCCTTGCGCCGTTTCGGCGCCAAGGCCACGCTCGTCCCCTGCCTGTCGCACTACGAGATTTTCTCGCGCCTGGGCGCCGCCCGCGGCCGGGCGCGCCCGCTGGCCGTCGTGCCCGTGGAAAATTCCAGCGAAGGCCCCGTCACCCAGACGCTCGACCAGCTCGCCGCGCATCCCGGCGTCGGGATCCGCGACAGCTTTTCGCTGCCGGTGCGCCAGCATCTGCTGGCGCCCGCCGGCGTCCGGTTGGCCGATGTCCGCCGTGTCTACAGCCATCCGCAGGCCCTCGGCCAGTGCCGCGGCACCTTGGCGCGCCTGCTCCCGCGCGCCCAGCTCGTGGCCGATTCCAGCACCGCCGCCGCCGCCGAGCGCGCCGCGCGCGAATCCGGCGCCGCCGCCGTCGCGTCCGCGGCCGCCGCCGCGCTCCACCGTCTCGCCATCCTCCGCAAGAACGTCCAGGACGGCGAAGAAAACGTCACGCGGTTCTTCACCCTCGCCGTCGGGCGCGTCCCGGTCCCGAAACCGGCCAAGGGGCTGCGCTCGCTGGTCCATCTCGTGATCGGCAACCGCCCCGGCGCCCTGCTGCACGTGCTGGCGCCGTTCGACGCCTCGGAAATCAACCTCACCTTCATCCAGAGCCGGCCGCTCCCCGGCCGCCCGTGGGAATACGGCTTCTTCATCGAGGCCGCCACGGACTGGCGCTCGCCGTCCGCCCAAGCCGCCTGGCAGCTCGTGCGCGCGCTTTCGGAGTCCGCCCGCCAAATCGGCACCTACCCCGTCGCCTGACCGCCATGGACGCCCTCTTCCATCTGCGCGACATGATCGCCTCGCTCGACGTCCCGCTTACGGACGACCTCTGCGCGCGGGCGCGCCTGCCGTGGAACGAAGACCTCTACGCCTTGAAAGGCGCGGCTGCGCCGGCCCTGGACGAGCTGGCCGGCGCCTACGCCGGCTCGACCACGCTCGCCGGCCGGGTCCTGCTCCTGCGGCCGTTCTACGTCCGCGCCGTGCTGCCCGCCCTGTGCGCCCCCGGCGGCGGCGAGGCCGACCGCAACGCCTGCATCGCCGCCGACACGGCCTGCCTGAATTCGCTCGCGCGGCGGCTGGCGCTGTCCATCCACGTCGCCGTCCGCAAGCGCGAAGCCCTGCCGGACGTTCTGCAGGCCGCCCTCGGGACCGGCGACCCCGGCCTCGTCGAAGAGGCCATCACCAACCTCTCCGTCGAGGCCGGCGTGATCGCGCGGGTGGAAGCCCGCGCGCGCAAGAACGGGGCGGACGAGGCCACCGTCCGCCGGCTCGCGGGCCTCTACGCGGACGTCCTCATCCCCCTCTCCCGCAAAATCCAGGTCCACGGCCTGCTGGCCGACGCCTGATTCGACCTCTCCGGGCGCTTTTAGGCTTTTTTCCGCCGCTGCGGCGTGGCATCTTTGACCGGTTATGAAAAAGACGATCACCATCACGCTCGAAAGCGGCCAGAAAATTCCCTGCCCTTCCCAGACGCTCGTCGGCGAGCTGCTGCACGAACCGGCCGATCCCGCCACGGGCCTGCCCTATCTCGGCGCACTGGTGAACAACGAACTCGTGACCTTCG
>Ga0116145_1005163_pt1 | contig 10077 bp, 8 predicted proteins | sample AD_JPNHG1_MetaG_FD_89747 | JGI IMG/M metagenome (GOLD analysis project Ga0116145, IMG submission 89747) | Active sludge microbial communities of municipal wastewater-treating anaerobic digesters from Japan - AD_JPNHG1_MetaG | ecosystem: Engineered > Bioreactor > Anaerobic > Digestate | place... | reverse complement strand
TCCATATCCAGGTAGTACATAGTGCGTACATATGGCAGGGGCTTGAATACAAAGAGGTTATCCACGTAGAATGTATTCTCCGGGAGCTTAAGGCCGCATTTCTTCAGCAGAGCGGTGCGGAAGACCACCGAATGCATGAGGATGTAGCTTCCCTTTACCGGACGCCTCATATCCTTCCAGCTATAAATACGGTTTTTAGGGAGAAAGGTGCGGTATCTCATGGTGGTCTTCTTGTTCTCGTCCTTGTTATCGTAGAAGAAATTGCTTATCATGAGATCAAGAGCAGGCTTTCTTCCGGCATATTTTTTCAGCAGGCCGAGTATTTTCAGGTATGCTGCCTCTTCAAGTCTGTCATCGCTGTCGACGACCTTGAAGTAAAGTCCCTTAGCGGCCTTAAGGCCAGCGTTGACGGCAGAGCCGTGTCCGCCGTTGGGCTTGTGGATCACACGGACGATTCCGGGGTACTTTTCTCTGTACGCCTCAGCAATGTCGTAGGTTCCATCGGAGGAACCGTCATCCACTATTATTATCTCCACATCCTCTCCGCCGGGGAGGAGGGATTCGATGCATCTTTTCATGTAGTCCTGCGAGTTGTAGCAGGGAACTGCGAAGCTGATAATCTTCATTTACTATCTATCCTTTTGCCGTATGAACGGCGGTCGTCTTTTCGGAGCTGAATGCTCCTGCAAAAATCCAGATACTATTATACCATATATTTGACCGCAGGTCAAGTCTAAAAACAACGTATTTCAGCCTTTGTAACCATTTTTTGCCACAGTGAACTGCATTTTGCATGGCGATCGGGCTTTCCGGACTATGCCAGATCTTCACCGGAGCTGATATCTTCAGGGAAATGTACATTTCCTGAGGTGAACAGCTGAGGAGAATCCTTGACTTAAAGCGGAAATGATGCTATAATTAAAAATAGTGTATTTTGAAAGGAACGATTCTATGGATCTTAAGGAAACTATAAAGGTGCTTGCAGAGACTGCCGGTCCTTCCGGAAATGAGGATGCAGCCGCTGAGCTGGCGCTTGGTATGCTAAAGGAGTACTGTCCCGAGGCTGAGATAAAGAACGGTAACGTTATCGGCCGTTTCGGTCAGTTTTCAGATGAAAAGCCTTCGCTTGTACTGGACGCACATATCGATCAGATCGGCATGATCGTTACATATATCACCGACGAGGGCTTCATAAGAATGGGCAATCTTGGCGGTATCGACCGCAGACTGCTTCCGGCACAGCCTGTTGTGATCCACGGCAGCCGTGATATAAAGGGCGTCATATGCTCTGTTCCGCCGCATCTCAATAAGGGTGACAGTGAGGTGCTTAGCTTTGACAATGCTGCTGTTGATACAGGTATGTCAAAGGTGGAGCTTGAAAAGATAGTTTCTGCCGGAGACAGCATCACCTTCGATGTGAAGTGCCGTGACCTTATGGGAAGCCGTATCACCGGCGGCGCACTGGATGACCGCTGCGGCGTTGCAGCAATACTCCGCGCTCTTGATATGCTGAAGGGACAGGAGACTGCCTTCAACGTGACAGTTATATTCTCCACACAGGAGGAGCTGGGAGAGCGTGGCGCAAAGATAGGTGCATTTGAGATAGATCCGGATATCGCCATTGCAGTTGACGTAAGTTTTGCATATGCAAACGGTGAGAACGAGGAGAGCTGCGGATATCTTGGCAAGGGACCTATGGTAGGCATTTCTCCTTCACTTTCAAGAGAGATATCCGACAAGCTCATATCTGCTGCAAAGGCTTCGGATATACCATATCAGATCGAGGTCATGAGCGGGATGACTTCAACAAATGCAGACCGCTATTCCGTAAACCGCTGCGGTGCTAAGACCTGTACAGTGTCCATACCGCTGAGGAATATGCATACCCCTGTTGAAGTGATAGACACCGCAGACGTTGAGCTGACAGCGCAGCTCATCGCAGAGTACATAAAGGAGGGTTGATAATGAAGGGATTACTGAAAGAGCTCTGCCTTATAAACGGCGTTTCAGGGGATGAGACTGCCGTAAGAGAGAGTATAATTGAAAAAATAAAGGATGTCTGCGAATACAGAGTGGACAATCTCGGCAGCATAATCTGCTTCAAAAAGGGCAGAAGGACTCCGGAGAAGAAGCTGATGATATGTGCTCACATGGACGAGGTGGGCTTCATCATCACATATATCCGCTCAGACGGTACCCTCAGCTTCGGTGCTGTGGGGGGTATTGATCCGTCAGTCATCATCGGCCGTCAGGTCATGGTGAAGAGCAGCATCACCGGCGAGACTATTTACGGCGTTGTCGGCACTACTGCTGTGCATAATCTCTCAAAGGAGCAGAGGGAAAAAGCTCCGAAGACAGACAGCCTCTATATCGATATCGGTGCCGCTGACAAGGCTGAGGCGGAAAAAACTGTAGCTCTGGGCGACAATGCATATTTTGTTTCAGAGTTCACTGAGCTGGGTGAGACAAAGGTGAAGTGCAAGGCTATAGATGACCGTGCAGGCTGTGCGATGATGATAGAAATGCTCCACGAGGAGCTGGAATACGATACTTATTTTGTGTTCAACGTTCAGGAGGAGATAGGACTCCGGGGTTCAACTGCCTCTGCATTTGCCGTTGCTCCGGATTATGCAATAGTCCTCGAAGCGACTACTGCCGCTGATATAGACGGCGCATCAGGTGCAAAGCGTGTATGCGAGCTGGGAAAAGGTCCCGTGGTATCATTTATGGACAGGAGCACAATGTATGACAAGGAGCTGTACAGACTGGCATTCAGCATTGCCGCAGAGGAAAATATCCCCTGTCAGACAAAGACTATGGTGGCAGGCGGAAATGACGCAGGAGCTATCCATGTCAGCGGAAAGGGCGTTCGTACTATCGCAGTTTCAGTACCGTGCAGATACCTCCACTCTCCTTCCTGTGTTATAGATATGGCAGACCTTGATGATTCGCTCAGACTTGTTAGAAAGCTGGCTAAGAGGATAACAGAGATATGATAAAACTGATCGAATATGAGCACGAGCTGGACAGCAAGCTGCTCAATCAGAGCCTTCTCGGAAAGAAAATGCTGTCGTATATGAAGGCTTACGGTCCGAATTATGAGTTCTGCCGTTTTTATAAGATCACTGATGAATGCGGCACGGGTTATATGTTCATTATAAACTCTACCCTCATAATATGCGGCGACGGGGACTACCGTCCTACCGAGGAGCTTGACCTGTTTATCAGCATGAATCAGCCCTTCCGTATAGAGGGAGATATGAAGATAATCGAGGGCATAAGCCGTCCGGAGCAGTATCAGGTAATGAATCGCACTATATTTGAGCTTATCCCGGATGATTCCCCGCTGGAATCGATCGAGGAGTTTGTGGACTTTGATCCGAAGCTCACTGAGGTTTATAAGATACTGAATGAGGGCTTTCCAAATATATCGGATTTTTCACTGTGGTATACAGATACCTCACATCGCTGCCGTCACGGTATCAGCAGGGTGTTCACATACAGAGAGAGTACAACTGCCTCTGTTGCATTTGATATCGGCAACACCGTCCTGATAGCTCAGGTGGCTACGAATAAGGCTGCCCGTGGACGTGGTTACGCAAGAGAGTTCCTGAAATGGCTGGCAAAGTTCTTCAACGGGCTTGGAAAGCGTGCATATCTCCTTGCTCTGGATGTACGAGTAAGCTTCTACGAGGAGATAGGCTTCAGGATAGCAGGACGTGAGATCGTTCTTGAAAGAATAGATGTTGAAAAGGACAGCATTGCGAAAGGAAAACTTGAAGATGAACAGTAAGATAAACGAGTTATATGATTTTTCACCAGAGCTCATGGAGCTTGCCATGAAGGCCGAGGAGAACTGTGCCGGAGCTTTTCAGCGTATCTCTGAGGTGTCAGAGTACAATGGAGCAAAGGTGCTGAAGGCCTTCTCTGACAACAAGGTCAGCGAGCCCTGCTTCTACGGATCTACAGGCTACGGTTACGGAGATATGGGTCGTGACGTAATAGATAAGGTATTCGCTCAGGCTCTCGGCACTGAGGACGCACTGGTGCGATTCAATTTCGTTTCCGGCACACACGCCCTGTCTGTGGCTCTGTTCGGTGTTCTCAGGGCAGGGGACAAAATGGTATCCATAACCGGAAAGCCATACGATACCCTTGAGGAAGTCATTGGCATCAGCGGAAATAAGGGCAACGGTTCACTTATGGATTACGGCGTTGAGTATGCACAGGTGGATCTGAACGAGGACGGCACTCCGAAACTCAGCGAGATAACAGAGGCAGTAAAGGGCGCAAAGATCGCATATATACAGCGTTCCAGAGGCTACTCCCTCAGAGGTGCATTCACTGTTGACGACATCGGAAAAATGGCTGAGGCCGCAAAGAAGGGCAATCCCGACATTATCGTAATGGTCGATAACTGCTACGGCGAGTTCGTTGAGGAGAGGGAGCCCTCGGCTGTGGGAGCGGATATAATGATAGGCTCCCTCATAAAGAATGCCGGCGGCGGAATTGCACGTACAGGTGGATATATAGCCGGAAGAGCAGACCTTGTGGAGCTTTGCTCGTACCGTCTAACCTGTGTCGGCATGGGCAAGGAGGTTGGCTGTACTCTTGGCATGAACCGTGAGATACTTCTTGGACTTTTCTTTGCTCCGGATGTAGTATCAAATGCCATAAAGACATCAGCTTTTGCAAGCGAGCTTTTCACCATGCTGGGATTTGAATGCTCACCGAGGAAGGATGATCCGAGGGGAGATATAATAACTGCTGTAAAGCTGGGCGATGAGGAACATCTTACAGCCTTCTGCCGTGGTATTCAGAAGGGTGCTCCGGTAGATTCATTCGTTACTCCGGAAGCATGGGATATGCCCGGATATTCCAGCCAGGTCATTATGGCGGCAGGAGCTTTCACCAACGGAGCTTCCATAGAGCTTTCAGCAGATGCTCCTATCCGTGAGCCATTTGCGGTCTGGATGCAGGGCGGTATCACATATACCAGCGGAAAGCTGGGAGTTATGCTTGCAGCTCAGGAAATGATAAAGAGCGGACTTATAAAGCTATAATAACGCCGAAGACGGCAGAAATGGGATCCCAAAGGGATTATATCCCTTTGGCAGGGAGGTGTACGAGGAGGGACAGCGTCCCTCCTGAAAAGCAGTCCGGAAAGCAAAGTGAATCCGGACGGCCGCTCTTATTTTCTTGCCCCGGCTTGACCGGCACAATAACTGATATATACAGAAAAGGTTTTGATAAGTTTTCCTTATCAAAACCTTTTTATCTGCAATGTTCTTATCTGGCAGGCCGGGACATAAAAATACAAACCGGCCATTTAGTATTGCTTGACCTGCTTCATTATGAATTTGATACAGGCTTATCCTTCACCTCAGTAGTAGCGTCCTGATCCTTTTTGTGCTTCTTTCCCATGACGATCACCTCTTTTCATATGGCAGACGAAAAAACATCCGTCAATACCGGTCTTATGACTATTATTGACGGATGCTCGTTATTTATTCATTTTTTGTCAGCTTATTTTCGTGAATCTTCTGACGTCGCCGGCTTTTCCGGTGAACATGGTCTTAGGTCTTGCCCAGACCTGACCGTCCTTCAGTGATCTGTATATTACAAGCTCCTCATTATTCTCGCTGTGACGGGCAACAGCTAAAAGCTCATATTCCCCGCCCTTGAAATGACGGTACTTAGCTCCCTCAACGAGTTCGGTCTCCATGAACTCCTCAGGCTCAGGCGATGCTGTCTCCTCTTCGGGCTGATCGTTTACGATATCGTCAGCTACGATTATCATAGAGGAGTACGGCGCCATTTTCACATAAGCATTGCCGTTTCCGGTCTGTATTTCCTTACCGCCCAGGACATCAACAAGAGCAGGGAGATGTGTTCCGAAGTTCAGGTCAAACTCATAGTCCGCCAGATTCAGTGCAACATACACAGTCTGATCGCCAAGTATCTTCTTGAATAGGAGCTGCTGATTGGTTATCATTATCCTTTCATAGGTTCCTGTACGAAGGGCAGGATAAGCACGGTAGATGCGTCCCAGCTTGACGATATGTTTGTAGAGGGCAGTATTCTCACGCTCCATATCCGGCAGGAAGAGGCAGGGGCGGAGATTGTCGTCGGAGTTGTTTTCCTTGCGTCCCTGTATGCCGTATTCACTTCCGTAGTATATAGAAGGGATGCCCGGCATTGCGTACATGAGAGTATATATCAGCGGCAGATAGGCCTGATTGTTGACAGTGCTTGCAAGACGGTTCACATCATGGTTGTCGACAAAGTTGTAAAGGTTGATGTTCCTGTAGATACCGCCGTTTGCACCTGACTGGCGGTTTATGGAATAGTCTATCTCGAAGTAGTTCTTGTCGTTGTGGGAGGAGTAAAGTCCCTTATAGCACTCATAGTTTGTGACGCTGTCCAGCATCTCCGGATTTGCCCAGCGGTTGTAGTCGCCGTGGATTATTTCTCCCATGAGCCAGAAGTCGGGACGTTTTCCCTTGCAGAAGCTTCTGATACGCTTGAAGAAGTCAAAGTCTATGCAGTCAGCAGCATCGAAGCGTATTCCGTCGATCTTGAATTCCTCGATCCAGTAGTTTATTGCATCGATGAGGTGGTCGCATACCCCTACGTTGCGGAGATTGAGCTTGACGAGGTTGTAGTGGCCGTTCCAGCCCTCGTACCAGAAGGGATCGCCGCAGGGTGAAGGGCCGCCGAAGTTCAGGTTCTGAAGCCAGTCGCAGTAGCCGCTGGACTGGCCTTTTTCCTGTATATCAACGAACTGTGGGAATTTTCTTCCTACATGGTTGAAAACGCCGTCCAGAATAACTCTTATGCCGTTGGCATGGAGCTCGTCGCAGATATGGCGGAAGGAATTGTTGTCACCCAGTCTGCGGTCGATCATTTTGTAGTTAGTTGTGTCGTAGCCGTGCTCTACGGATTCAAATACCGGGCCGAAGTAGACAGCGTCCACGTTCATTTCTTTGAAATGTGGGATCCATTCCAGCACCTTATCGAGACGGTATACAACTTCGCCGCCGTCGTTGAACTTCGGGGCTCCGCAGAATCCGAGAGGGTAGATGTGATAGATTATTGCGTTATCGTACCAATTCATATAAAAACTCCTTTATGCAAATTATAAACCAAAAAGATAAAAACGCCGAAGGCGGTAAGAAATGGGAGTCCAGAGGGTTGTTAATCCTCTGGCAGGGAGGTGTGCGAGGAGGGACAGCGTCCCTCCTGAGAAGCAGTCCGGACAGCAAAGCGAATCCGGACGGACGTTCTGTATTTCTTCCCTCGGCTTGACCGACATGAAGAACTTCTTATTTATCGCTTCCTTCAAGGTAATAAGAAGCCTCCATATCTGCCACATTCAGTGCCAGCGCCAGCGGATACATCTCCAGTGCTTTTCCTATTGAATTCTTATCCTCAATGCCGGAAAATCCCATGTGATAACGGATAGCAAATGCCTCCTCACGGGTAAGTCTGTCCTCACCGTAGAAAAATCCTGAGAGTATGTAAACTGACTTTTCACCATGTCCGTATGGCAAAGTGTCATTTATTGTATAGTATGGCACCTTTTCCCATACTCCGGTCTCATCATTCTTCTTGTTGCGGTAATCAACGCTGTAGAAGTTCACCTTGCATACATCGTGCAGAAGAGCTACAAGCGCTATTGTCTCCTCGGAATAGTCCATGCCGTAGAGTTCCTTTGTTCTCGGACGGGAAAGGTAGTCCTTGAGGCAGTGATACACATTCAGGCTGTGCTGTACAAGACCGCCCTCGTAGCTGCCGTGGAATCGTGTGCTGCTTGGGGCAGTGAAGAAATCTGACTTAAGCAGGTATTCCAGAAGCTTATCAGCTCCCTTGCGCTTGATATTCTCATTGTATATCGATATGAACTCTTCTTTTGCAGTCATAAAATACCTCCTTGAAAAAGCTATACTTATATTATATCATTTCTGTACAGCTTATTCATTAGCATATCGTGAATAAGTATAATTATTATATTGACAAATCAGGCAGGGGAATGTATAATCTATTATAGAAGAAAACACCGAGGGCGGACTGACAAACAAAAATTTCACCTCACCGGCTTTGACCGCTGAAGTGATGAATTATATAAAGGAGTTTAAACTATGATTATGCACAAGCTAACTGCATTTACCGCAGCTGCACTGCTTACCCTCACGGCAGTGAATGCTCCGGCAGAAAGAGAAGTCTCTTGTCAGGCGGCTCCGCATCAGGAAGTCTGGTACAGGGATATGGATCCCTCATTCAACGGCGGAGAGCCTATCCGAGGCGTTGATGTCTCGTCAGTCATATCCCTTGAAAAGGCCGGCGTCAAGTTCTACAACGAGAATGGTCAGGAACAGGATATCTTCCGCACTCTCTCCGACCACGGCGTGAACTATATCCGTGTCAGGATATGGAACGAGCCCAACGACGGGCAGGGACATACCTATGGCGGAGGCAACTGCGATTTGGAAAACGCAAAGCTCATTGCAAAAAGAGCTGCAAAATATGGCATGAAAATGCTTGTCGATATCCATTATTCCGATTTCTGGGCAGATCCTTCAAGACAGACACGCCCTAAATACTGGGCTGAGCACGACCATGAGAAGCTGAAAGGTGAGATATACAAGTGGACTACATGGGTGGTGAAGTCAATAGCAGAGACCGGTGCTGAGATAGGCATGGTACAGGTTGGCAATGAGACAAGCTGCCTTTTCTGCGGCGAGGACGATATGTATAAGATATGCGATCTCTTTTCCAGTGCCAACAAGGCAATAAGAGACTTTGACAGGAATATCCTCATCGCTCATCACTTCCCGAATCCTGCTTCCGGTCACTATGAATGGTATGCCAAGGTCATGGACGAGTGTCAACTGGATTATGATGTTTTTGCGACTTCTTACTATCCCTACTGGCACGGCGATCTTGAAAACCTGACCTCCGTATTAAAGACTATCGGCGACAGGTATAATAAATATGTAATGGTGGCTGAAACTGCTTATCCATACACCAACGAGGAGGGCGATGCTTATCACAATGATGTTTCAGCAGCAAATGACTCATTGCCTTTTGCTTATGATATTTCAGTTGACGGACAGGCACAGTGCCTGACGGATGTGTTCAGAGCAGTTTCGCAGACCGGAAAACACGGTCTGGGTGTGTTCTATTGGGAGCCGGCATGGCTGGGACTTCCTGATCTTTCGTATGAAGAGCAGAAACGCCTATGGAATGAGGCGGGTATCGGTTGGACTTCCGACTACGCTGCCGGATACGATAAAAACGTGATCTCAGCAGGCGGATCCGGCTTCGATAATCAGGCAATGTTTGATTTCTATGGTAAACCACTTGCATCGCTTGATGTCTTTGATAGCATCTATCCTCAGAAGAAAAATGACAAAAGGCGCCATGACGGTGATATAGACGGCGATGGCCTGGTCAATGGATTTGATCTGACATTGCTGCGTATAACTGTCCTGGAAGGCGGTTTTTCAAAGGCTGCCGACTTCAACAGGGACGGCAACGTTAATGTGGCAGATGTTGTGTCACTCAACCGTTTCATCCTTGGAAAAAATAAATAATGACCGTTCACCAGACAGGAGTCGGGAAGATATACTGACCACTCGGGGAAAACCTTTCTGAGGAAAGGTTCTTCCCCGACCCTGAAGCATATTCTTAGGGAAGTATATTGTTTACTATGTCTCCGAGGGAGTGTTCCCTCGGAGATTTGCTTTATACGGCTATATTTTAAATGTCTCGATCATAATACCGTCGAGTTTGATTTCCTTGTCAGCTAAGAATGAGAAGTGTACCGTTATATCATTTAAACAAGTTCTCGAACGCTTTTCCGCCTTTTCATGTACTTCAATTCGCCATATGAATGCTCTGAGGAGCTGCGGAGTAACTTCCGCAACATCAACGTATTTCTTTGCATTATTTATGAATTCTTTGACGCACTTTTATTTCATAGCCATGTAGTTCGTATGCGAGTCGAGCTCCTGAAGCTTTGCTTTCAGTTCAGCCTGTTCTTTCTCATAGCCACCTGCAAGACTGTCGTAACGC
>Ga0116145_1005156_pt1 | contig 10085 bp, 7 predicted proteins | sample AD_JPNHG1_MetaG_FD_89747 | JGI IMG/M metagenome (GOLD analysis project Ga0116145, IMG submission 89747) | Active sludge microbial communities of municipal wastewater-treating anaerobic digesters from Japan - AD_JPNHG1_MetaG | ecosystem: Engineered > Bioreactor > Anaerobic > Digestate | place... | reverse complement strand
GGATAAACTGTTTCCCGTACCCCGCTATAAAGAGTAAAAACAAAGGATAGGATAATAACTTCTATGGGAAAGGAGTAAAAGCGATGAATACGGGTTTCCGCCAAAAAGCGCGTCGGATAAACTATATCTCGTACCTCGCTATAATATGAAGGAGATAAAATGAAAGTTGAAATAATAAAAAAATCAGAATTAGGTAGAGAATTAAATTTTATAGTTGAAAAGGAAGTTGTTGATGAAACAAAAAGGAAAATATTGGATGAAATAAAAAAAGATGCTGAAATAGATGGATTTAGAAAAGGGAAAGCACCAGATGACTTGATAGAAAAAAGATACTCTTCAGCAATTCAGGAACAACTTTTGAGAAAATTAGTGACAGATTCATATATAAATGCAATAAAAGAAAATAATCTTAATTCTATTGTTGAACCAGATATTTATGATGTTAAATTTGATGATAACGGGAATTTATTGTTTAAAGCATATATAGAAGAAAAGCCAGATGTGAAAATAGAAAAATATAAAGAAATACCTGTAAAAAAAGTAAAACCAAAAGAAGTTACAGAGAAAATGGTTGAAGATGTTCTTAAAGAATGGGAAAAAACGCCTGAAATGAAAGTTGCTCTTATAGACATGGAAAAAAGAAAAGCGTGGAAGGAAAAAGCAAGAGAACAATTAATTGCTTATAGTAAAGCAAGAGCAGAGATGGAAGAAGAGAAACAGTTATGGGATGAACTTATGAAAAATATAAAGTTCCCTGTTCCTGAAAAACTTGTAAATGAAAGAGCAATAAGATATACAGAAGAACAATTAAAAGCAATGAATCTTGAGAATAAATCAAAAGAAGAAGTTGAAAAAATAGCAAAAGAGATTTTTCAAAAAGTAAAACCAATGGCAGAAGAAGATGTAAAAAAATATTTTATTTTGGAAAAAATCAGCGAATTAGAAAATATAAATGTTGATGAAAAAGATGTTGAAGAAAGAATTGAGCATATAAGCAGGGTTATTGGACAACCATATGAAAAAGTAAAAGAGCAGATAGAGAAAAATGGTGAAATGGAAAATTTAAAAGAAGAAATAAAAATTGATAAAACATTCAGGTTTATAAAGGAAAATGCAAATATGATAGAAAGAATTATCTTACCAGGAGAAAAATAAAATGGAAAAGAAAAATGAAATAAAAAATCAGGTTATACCATATGTTATTGAACAAACAGAAAGAGGAGAGAGAGCATATGATATTTATTCTCGACTTCTAAAAGATAGAATAATTTTTATAGGTACTGCTATAACGGATAATGTAGCAAATGTTGTAATTGCACAATTTTTATTCTTACAGAGTGAGGACTCAGGAAAAGATATACATCTTTATTTAAATACGCCTGGCGGAGCAATTACTGCTGGGCTTGCAATTTATGATACAATGCAGTTTGTTTCCTGTGATGTTGATACTTATTGTATTGGACAGGCAGCAAGTATGGGAGCAATTTTACTTGCAGGTGGAACAAAAGGAAAAAGGTTTTTATTGCCCCATAGCAGAGTTATGATTCATCAACCATGGGGAGGAGTTGAAGGGACTGCAACAGAAGTAAATATTCATACCAGAGAAATATTACGGCTTAAAAAAATTGTAAATGAAATTTTATCTTTACATACAGGACAATCAATAAAGAAAATAGAAAGAGATACTGAAAGAGATTATTTTATGAGTGCAGAAGAAGCAGTGAAATATGGAATTAGTGATAAAATTATACAATCAGAAAAGGTAAAGAAACTATAAAAATAAAAAATGGCTATAATTAAAAAGAAAATTATTAAAAATAATAATCCTGCAATTCCACTAAGAGACCTTGTTATTTTTCCAAATATGATTGTGCCTCTTCTTGTTGGAAGAACTCGCTCATTAAATTCAATTGAAGAGGCATTAAATAATGACAAATATTTAATTGTTGTTTTTCAGAAAAGTCCACTTATTGAAGAGCCAACATTTGATGATATACATTCAACAGGAGTTGTTGTGAAAATTATGCAGAGTATAAGAGAACCAAGTGGAACGATGAAAATTCTTGTTGAAGTTATTAAAAGAGTAAAAATTAAAAACTTTATAAGTAATAAAAAATATTATATTGCAACAGCTGAAGAAATAAGGGAAGAAACACAGGTAAAAGATAAGGAAACAGAAGCACTTATGCGCCTGCTGCTGGAACTTGTTGAAAAATATATTGACCTAAATCCTTCTGTTCCAAAAGAAATCTATAGCACAATATCTGTAATAGAAGAACCATCAAAACTCTGTGATACAATTGCAGGCTATTTACCATTACAGGTAAAAGATAAATTAAAAGTTCTTGAAACTATACCAGGAAAAGAGCGATTGAAGGTTCTTATTGAAATTTTCAATAATGAAATTGGTATACTTGAAGTTCAAAAACAAATTCAGGGAAAAGTTATTAAAAAAATTGAGGAGACACAAAAACAATATTTTCTTACAGAACAATTAAAAGAAATAGAAAAAGAGTTAGGACAGGAGGGAGAAGGTCCTGAAATAAAACAATTAAAAGATGCAATAATCAAGGCAAAAATGCCAAAAAATGTAGAAGATAAAGCATTAGAGGAATTATCCCGCCTATCTAAAATGATGCCTATGAGTCCTGAGGCAACAGTTATCAGAACATATTTAGAATATCTTATAAATTTACCGTGGAGTGTTTCAACTGAAGATAATACAGATATTTCAAATGCAGAAAAAATATTGAATGAAGACCATTATGGACTTGAAAAAGTAAAAGAGAGAATTTTAGAATATCTTGCAGTGAAGAAAAAGACGGATTCTTTGAAAGGACCGATTTTGTGTTTTGTTGGACCTCCTGGAGTAGGAAAGACATCATTAGGAAAATCAATTGCAAGAGCTTTGGGAAGGAAATTTGTAAGAATTTCTTTAGGAGGTATAAGAGATGAAGCAGAAATAAGAGGACATAGAAGAACTTATATAGGTGCTTTACCAGGTAGAATTATTCAGTCATTAAGAAAAGGTGGAGTGAACAATCCTGTTTTTTTACTTGATGAAATTGATAAAATAGGAACTGACTTCAGGGGAGACCCGTCTTCTGCACTTTTAGAAGTTCTTGACCCTGAACAAAACCACTCTTTTTCGGACAATTATTTAGAAGTAGAATTTGACTTATCTAAAATTTTATTTATAACAACTGCGAATAACCCATATACAATTCCAGCACCACTTCTTGATAGAATGGAAATAATTTCTATTGATGGATATACTGTCTGGGAAAAAAAGGGAATTGCAAAACATTTTTTAATTCCAAAACAAATGAAGGAACATTCTTTGGGAGACGACGAAATAAAATTTTCTGAGGCATCTATAATTAAAATTATAAAAAATTATACAAAAGAAGCAGGTGTTAGAAATTTAGAGAGAGAAATAGCAAATGTTTGTAGAAAAGTTACAAAAAAAATAGTTCAGGAAAATAAAAAAAGGAAATATATCATAACTTCAAAAAATCTTGAAAAATTTATTGGAATTGAAAAATTTACTGAAACAGAAGTTGAAAAAGAACCGAAAGTTGGAGTTGCAACAGGTATGGCTTGGACTGAATATGGTGGAGAAATACTTTTTACAGAGGCGTTAACAATGAAAGGGAAGGGGAATCTTATTCTAACAGGACAATTAGGGGATGTAATGAAAGAATCAGCACAGGCAGCATTGAGTTATGTAAGGGGTCATGCAGAAGAATTTGGAATAAATCCTGATTTTTACAAAGATATAGATATTCATATTCATGTACCAGAGGGAGCAATTCCAAAAGACGGACCTTCAGCAGGAGTTACAATAGTTACCTCTCTTGTTTCTGTTTTATCAGGAAAACCAGTAAGAGGTGATGTTGCGATGACAGGAGAAATAACTTTAAGGGGGAAGGTTTTAAAAATTGGTGGACTTAAATCAAAAATTCTTGCTGCTCATATTTCAGGAATAAAAAAAATAATAATACCAATAGAAAATAAAAAAGACCTTATTGACCTACCAAAAAAAATAAGAGATGAACTTGAAATAATACCAGTTGAAACTGTAAAAGATGTTCTTGAAAAAGCACTAATTCAATAAATATGACAAAACAACCATATAAAGAATTTTTGGAAAGATTTAAAACACTGATAAGTAAAAATCAGCATCTTATTAAAATTACTTTGAGTAATATTTTTACAATGCGACTTATAGGAAATAAAACACATGGAGATTTAGCAGAAATAGCCCTCGCAGAATTTATTAATCAATATATGTATGACTATAAATCTGAACATATTGGAAAGCAAAAATTCCGAGCGAAAGAATTTGAAGAAGATATAAAAGTAATTAATGAAATTAACAGAGAAGAATTTTTAATAAGTATAAAAGCATATGGACATGGTCCTCTTCAATTATCAACAGATAAAGAGTTCAAAATGTTCCCTGCTTTGCAAAAGGTTTTTGGAATAGAAAGTCAAATTAAAGGGAATGATAAAATTTTGCAGATTTTAGAAAGCGAAGAATTTTCAGGACTTAATGATTTAAATATTCTACCTTTAATCTATGACGAAAAAAATAAAAAATGTAACATAATGGTTTTTGATTTAGATAAAGCAAAAAAAGAAGTAGAAATAATAAATTTAGAATCAGAAGGAGCAGGTAGAAAATATCCTGTCTTTAGATTTTATAACAATAAAAATGAATATATCTGTGAAGTTAGATATGGTGGAAAAGATGCCAATGCTCTTCAAAGAGGATTTTGGACTAATACAAAAAATGGAGAAAATTACTTTGATAGTTTAACTAATGGATGGATAGATTATTCTGATAATGAGATACTTGTTAAACTATTTGGGTATGCCTTAGTTTCTTCTCAAAAAGGGCACGAACAAGCCATTAAAACTTTAGAAAACGATATAGAACAATTGAAAAAAGAGGAAAAATAAAATGCAAAACATTTTATTAACTAACAATTTATTTAATGAAATAGTAATTGATAATATACGAACAGAGGGAATAAAATATGTTGGTTCAAAGGATAAAATCATTCCTTATATTATAAAACTTGCTTATAAATTACAACCAAAAACTGTTCTTGATGGTTTTTCTGGAACAACAAGAGTTTCCCAAGCATTTGTGAAGATGGGATATAAAGTTATTTCTAATGATATTGCTCTTTGGTCAAAAACATTTTCTACTTGTTATTTATTAAATAAAAAAGATAAAGGATACTATAAAAAAATTATTGACTATCTTAATAAACTGCCTGGAAAATATGGTTGGTTTTCAGAAAATTATGGTGGGGACCCAAGCAAAAAAGAGTTAAAAAGACCTTGGCAAGTCCATAACACAATGAAATTAGATGCTATAAGAGAAGAAATTGATAAAATAACAGATGATGAAATTGAAAAGTCAGTTTTATTAACCAGTTTAATCATCGCACTTGATAAAGTAGATAATACTGTTGGACATTACTCTTCTTATTTAAGAGAATGGTCTCCGAGGTCCTATAAAACAATGAGATTAGAAGTACCAGATTTTATTGTTAATGAACAAAAAAATGAGGTCTATCAAGAAGACATTTTTAATTTAATTCCTGAAATAGAAGTAGATTTGGCATATTATGACCCTCCTTATGGTTCATCAAATGATAAAATGCCACCATCAAGAGTGAGGTATCAGGCATATTATCATATCTGGACAACAATTATAAAAAATGATAGACCAAAATTATTTGGAACAGCAAATAGAAGAATTGATAGTTCTGATAAAATTAGTTATTCTCCATTTGAAGATTTTCGTAAAGGGGAAAATGACAAATTTATTGCCTGTGAGGCGATAGAAAAAGTAATTAAAGAAACAAATTCAAAATATATTATATTTTCATATAGTTCTGGTGGTCGTGTTCCCTTTAAGGAACTTGTTAATGTTTTTGCTACAAATTCTAAAATAAAAGAAATACAAGAAATTGACTATAAAAAAAATGTTATGACTTTTATGCGATGGACAAATAAGTGGGTAAATAAAGAAGAAAAACCACATAAAGAGTATTTATTTTTATTGGAAAAGTGAATTCTTAACAATAGAAAACAGAAGTAGACAGAGGAATTGTTGCAAAGCATTCAATTTCAACTAACCATCCAGGACGACAAACAGAAGCATAACATATAATTAGGGGAGTATCTGAAAATTTTTTTCTTATTTTTTTCTCAACGATTGTATAGTCAGATGGGTCTCTAATGTAAACAACCAAAAGTGATATATCATTTAATTGAGCATTTGCTTTCTCTAATAGTGCCTTAATATTTTCAAGACATCTTTCTAATTGCTTTGTAATATCTCCGTGGTATAAAATTTCTCCCTTGTTATTTATACTTGCAGTTCCAGATATTATAATGTGTTTTCTGTCTTTATAAGAAATTGTTACTCCTCTTTCAAATGTAACACCATAAAGATAAGTTGGTCCTAAGTGTTCCGGTGCAGATAAATATTCAATCTGTTCTTTTAAAATACCTGATATTGAATATGCATCCATAACAACTTTTACATCAGAGTTAAAATATTTCCCTTCAACACCTGTGCTTGCAATAAAATGTGTATCTTTTGTTAACCCGTTTTGAGCATAAAATTCTTTTCTTGCATCAACAAATTCCTTATAATTTAAGTCAATATTCTGTATAAAAAACCATGTTCTTATAACATTATTTAAAAGGGTCATTTTATTTTTTGAAAGGAAATTATTATATTTTTTTAGGACTCCAGTTGTTTGTTCATAAACTGTTTTTCCTTCTGGATAAGTTATACCCGTTGTCAAATTATGAATAATATTTCCCCTTTTTAAAGAAAAATTATTATTTTTTAACTTCTTGTTTGTTTTATTTAATTTATCTTTTATATGATATGACCATAAAGCAACTTTTCCCCAAGGACCTGGTGGTTGACAGATATATGAAGTGCCACAATTTGAGAAATTGAATAAATTTTTATTTTTTAAATAAATTGCCTGATTGAATAAATCACTGCAATAAAAACGTTTGAATACTGATGTTTTTTCATCTAAACCAATATATTTCAATGTTTCTTTGTATGCAGTGTATACCCACTTAATCTGGTTTTCAAAATTCTCATATTTTTCTGGTATAAAAACTAAATGGTATTCATCAATGTCAGATTTACCACAAAAATGTGAAAAATTTATCATTACAGGAATTTTTGAAATTTTATAAGAATAATTTTCCATAAATTTATTTAAATAATTTCAAAACTAATAGCAGGTAAAAAACCAATAGAAATTTTTTCTACTTTTTGAACTGGTTTTTCAGAAGTAGAACTTTTATTTTCTTTAAAAACCTCAATAATAAGATTATCAGCAAACCCTGAGTTTATTTCTTTCCCATTTGCTCTTAAATTGAAACTTAAAATCCCATTTTCAATTTTTACATCTTCAATTGAAATTCCTTTTGGTGGCTCCTTTAATTCTAATGATATTTCATCACTTTTGAGGTTTTGTAATATCTTTACTTTAACATTGACAATTCCATCTACTGGAATTTTTAAAATATTTTCATCAATCAATTTGAAGTCAAATTGAGAAATTTTTCCTCTACCAATAACATAACAAAAATTTTTTTCAAAAGGAACTAAATGAAAATAAGCAAATGCTTGCATCATTTCTTCTGCTGGTATAGCAAGCCTTTTTAATTCTTTCCCATCAATTAATGCATAACCTTCTATTTGAATATCAAATGGGTTTTCAGAAGGTGATTTTAAAGATGAAATTGTTATTCTTATATTATCTTTCCCTTTAGGAATTCTCCCTCCATTTAAAATAAAGTTAGGATTAGGTTCTTTTAATGAAATTTTTATTTCTCCATCAAACCCATCTTTTCTAAAAGCATAGACATTTAAGACAGTGTTTCTACCTGCTAAAATGTTCACACTTGAAGGAACAACAAATAGTTTAAAGTCAGGGTTTGGTTTTTCAATTCGAATATAATAAAGATAATCATCTCCTCCATGGTTTTGAATATCTAAAATTTGCAAATAATAATATCCATCCTTTGGAACTATAAAAGAAATATATGAATCTGCGCAATGAGTGATAAGTCCATAACTTTTATCTTCATAATCATCATTAAATTTTAATGTCTTTCCAGAACTATCTAAAATGCGGATAAAAGAATCTAATGGATAACCAAGTTGTCTACTATAAACATCAAAAATGAAATCTTCTCCTTTTTTCCCTTTAAAACTATAAGTATCAATATCACCTGGTTTTTCAATAATACCTTTTATAAGTTGAGGCAACATTATATAATTTGAACTATTGAAATTGTTATTTGGCTCTTTTTCACAAATTTCTGGTAATTTACCTAAAATATCTGGACCTAGAACATTTCTAATTTCTTGAAAATTATTTTTAAATTCATTCCTTTCTCCTATAAATAACCTATAAACAAAGTCCTCTCTTCCACGGAAAAGAGCATCTTTGACTTCTATTATATATTCTCCATCCTCTTCAATTTCATAGAAAATTATGGGGTCTGGATTAAAATAATAATCATCAGCATAAAATATTTCTTCTTCTTTTGAATTATAAAGAGTTAAAACACCCTGAAACCATCCAGGAACTGCATCAGCCATATAAGGAATAATATCTCTCGCTTTTAACTCAATAAAAAGGGATTGTCCTTTTTTGGCATTAAACCAAAATCTGTCAACATCACCGGGCATAATTCTACCATTTACAATAATTGGTAAATCAAGAATATTTTTCTGTTGTTCTACTGGACCATTTGGTTCTTTTTCATTTATTTCATTAAATGTATTTACTTCAAAAAAAAGTGGATTTGTAAGTCCTCTCTGTGTTAATAATCTTATTTCATATTTTTTAGGTTCAACATCAGAGTCAATTTTTAAATAAATTAGGACTTTTTCCTGAATAGACCTTTTAATTTGAACTCTCTGAATTGGCATTAAAAAAATTTCAAAGATTTTATCTAATTCTTCCGAACTTAAATTTTCCAGATTTTTTAAAAGAGGATTATCTGGAAGTTCAACAATCTCGTTTTGTCTTAATTTTGTTTCTTGGTAGATACCTTTGTTTTTTCTTTTTAATTCAGAAATTTTTTTTAAAAGATAGTTTCTTTGCATATTGTTCAATACAGGAATATAAATAATTGTTTCTGCATTTATTCCATCTGATGAACAATATATATCTTTAACACCTCTTAAATTCTGCCCTCCAACTAATATCTGTACAGAACTTCCTTTTTTGCCTCCTGATGGATAAATATAACCAATTGATGGTTGAGATACACTTTGTGCTATTAAGTTAAAAGTAAAAATAAAAATGAAAATAGAAATTACCTTAATTACTCTCATTTATTATCTCCTTCAAAATTCCCTTTCCAGTTTCTTTTTCAATTGGTGGCAGAACTCTTATTTTCCCATCACCTATGTTGGGAAAAGTTCCTTCTGGGTCAATTCCTAATAAATAATAAATAGTTCCAAGTAAGTCCTTTGGATAAACAGGCCTTTCAATAACATACTCTCCTTTTTCATCACTTTTTCCCAATACAATACCACCTTTGAAACCACCTCCAGCAACTAAGACAGAAAAACAATTTCCATAATGACCTCGTCCCCCATTCCATGGGGGTTCCCATGATATTTTTGGCGTTCTTCCAAATTCACCAGAAACCCATATAATTGTATTTTCAAGTAGTCCTCTTTCAGAAAGGTCTTTTATTAATGCGGAAAGTCCCTGGTCAAATTCTGGTAATTTTTGTCTCATCTGTTGGAAATGATTACTGTGTGTATCCCATCCAGGATAATTTATTGTTACATATATTACTCCGTTTTCAATAAGTTTACGCGCCATAAGACATGATTGGCCAAATTTGTTTCTTCCATACATATTTTTTAAATCATCTGGTTCTTTTGATAGGTCAAAAATTTTTTTACATTCATCTACAATTTTGTATGCTTCTTCTTTAGAAGAATTAAAAGATTTAAACTCTTCAAGAGGTGCAATTGAATCAAGGGTGTCTAATGAATTGAGAAG
>Ga0116145_1005148_pt1 | contig 10099 bp, 8 predicted proteins | sample AD_JPNHG1_MetaG_FD_89747 | JGI IMG/M metagenome (GOLD analysis project Ga0116145, IMG submission 89747) | Active sludge microbial communities of municipal wastewater-treating anaerobic digesters from Japan - AD_JPNHG1_MetaG | ecosystem: Engineered > Bioreactor > Anaerobic > Digestate | place... | reverse complement strand
TCGATGCTATTGAAAAAGCAAATATAGATGAATTTACCAAAAAAAGAGATCTTGCAATGTTTGAAATACTTTATTCATGTGGTTTAAGAGTAAGTGAATGTTCCCAGTTAAAATTTAATCAGATTAACTTTGAAGAAAAATTCTTGATAATCTATGGTAAAGGAAGAAAAGAAAGATTTGTTCCATTTGGGAAAGAGGCATATAACAAGCTAAAAGAATACATAAACTTTAGAAATCTTAATATTGATATAAAATCACCATATCTTTTTATTTCTAGAGTTAAAAAACCAATATCAAGGGTTGGGATCTGGAAAAGATTAAAAATCTATGGAAAACTTGCAAATATTCAAAAAGAAATATATCCCCATATATTAAGACATTCTTTTGCTACGCATCTTATAATGAATGGTGCAGATCTTAGATTTGTTCAAGAACTTTTAGGTCATAGTTCTATTGTCACAACAGAAATTTATACTCAAATAGATTTCACCCATTTGAAAAAAATGTATGATGAATATATTTTCAATCTTGATTTATAATTTTAAATTTTTTATTTTCCTCTTCAATTAAATTAAAAAGCATTTGAAGGTTATCTGCTTTCAAAATAGGCTTATTTCTTTTATCATCTAAAATTTTGCCTGCATAATCTTTACTTATTCCATCTATCCATCCACATGCTATTATTGGTTTATTATATTGCCATGCAAAGGTTAATTCTGATAATGTTCCACTTTTCCCTCCAATGACGACAACAACGTCAGCACTTGCAACTGTAATACAATTTCTTGCAAATCCTATAGTCGTGGGTATAACTATTGAACTATATATATTTGCTTCATCTAAAAATGAATCTGGAAGTATTGCAACCGCTATTCCACCAGAATCATTGGCTCCTTTTGAGCTAGCCTCCATGACACCACTTCTACCGCCATTTATGAGAATCCAGCCATTTTTAGCTATAAAAGATCCTACTTTATAAGCTGTATCGTATTCTATTGAAGATGCTTCATTACTACCAATAACGGTAACTTGAAATTTTCTTGCATTTTTCATATATAATGACCTTATTGCAAAACTTATTTAAGATAAATTATATCAATTTATCTACTTCAAAATTATTTTGATTTTATCTTTTTTTATTTATCTTATTGGTTTTGACCTTTTTTATTTATTAATTTTTTGTTTTATCTTTACATTATTCTTTTTATCTTTAGCTTTTTATTTTTAACCTTTTTTTATTTATTAAATTTTGTTTTTATTTTATATTTGATCTTATTCTTTTTCTTAATTTCTTGGTATTTATTATTTTTTATTGTTCTTGATATTTTATGAACCTTATTAATTTTTTTTATTTTTATTTTTATTTTTTGATTTTTAAATTTTTAATTTAAATTTTTATCATATTTTTCTTTCAACATTTTATTAACAATATCAGGGACCATTTTTGAAACATCTCCGTTTAAGCTTGCGATCTGTTTTATTAAAGAAGAAGAAAGATAAAAATATTTTTCATCTGTCATTAAAAATATTGTATCTACATTTTTTGCTGAAAGCCACCTGTTCGCAAGAGCCATTTCAAACTCGTATTCGAAGTCAGAAACAGCTCTAAGTCCTCTTACAAGATAGTGGATATCTCTTTTCACCAAAAAATCTATTAAAAGGCCATTATGAAATTCTACAGATACATTGGGTATATCTTTAGTCAATTCCTTCGCAATAAAAAGTCTTTCTTCCAATGTAAAAAGCATATTTTTTGAAGGATTTGAACTTATAAGAACTATCAAATTATCAAACAATTTTGAAGAACGATTAATAATGTCTAAGTGCCCATTTGTTATAGGGTCAAAAGAACCAGGATATACTCCAACTTTCATAAATTACCCTTTTTTATAAATTTACATAAATTTTAAGTTTTTCAAATTTTATTAAAAACCTATTTTATTAAAATATTAAATTAAAAAAAACCAATTTATAAATTAAAAGAATTTTTAATAGAAAAATTTTGATAAAAGACTTATTGATTGATAAACAATTTCAATTATAATTTGTTTAGATATATGAAAAAACAACTAAAAAAAAATTATTTAATTTTATCAATAATTATTTTATTTATAATTTTTTTAATAGAAATATTTATTATTTTCATAAAGCATAACTACTCTTTTTCTGAAATTCATTTTCTTAAAATTAGAAATTCTACTAAAATTCTTTATTTTTTCTTAATAATTCTTCCATTTTTAATTTTCTATCTTTTAATAAAGAACCATTATTTTATTGAAAAAACTTATTTTTTTGAATATATCTGTCATTTTACGACATATCTTCTTTTTGGATTCCCCTTTTTAATATTATCTTTTCTTATAGATTACCTTTTTAATAATAAGAATAAAATTAAAACTATTTTCATTATTTTACTTTCACTTTTATCTTTTATTATTATTGACTATTTATTGATTTTCCTTAGCACTCCAGGATATTTACTTTCAGTTATTATATTGATATTGGTATCATTTTTATTAAATTATATCGAAAATGAAAAATTTATTTATCTATCTACCATAATTTTTTCATTTTACTCAATATTTATCTTTTCAATTCATTTTTTACATAGTATTAATGGATTAAAAGAAAATTATTATATTTCTTTTTATTTATCTACTTTTATTTTTCTATATCTAATTAATATTTTAACTATGTATTACAATTTAAAATCTGAGATTGAGAAAAAAAAGAATATATTCTTAGAGAAGATGTTAGATTTTACTTTCAATGAATCCTTTTATCTGGACAAAGAAAAATACTTTTTAGAATTATCCAATTTTATTTCAAATTATTTAGATTTTGATTTAATTTATATAGGCAAATCAGATAAAGAAATGAATAATTTAAATATAATTTTTGCTCAGGAAAAAGGTAAAATAATTAAAGACCAAACTATTGCTTTAAAAAATACTATGTCATTTTTGACATTAAAGACGAAAAATAATTTTGTCTATTTCGAAGATATTTCAAAAATACCCAATACAATGTATGCAAGACTTGAAGGAAGCACAATAGAAACAAAATCTTTTTTAGGAGTTCCAATCAAAGATAAATATAAAAGAAATTTTGCTTTAATAGGTATTGAAAAAGAAAAGAAAGAAAAACTAAAAAGAAGCGAAATAGATATTTTTCTATTATTCACAAAACATATTCAATTTGTTTTAAATAAAGAAAAATAAATTTAGATAAATTAAATTAAAAAAAGTCTTTATAAATAAAAAAATTAGAAATTAAAACAAAATTATAAAAAAAGTTTTAAAAAATTAAAAATTATAAAAAAAATATTAAAAAGAAAAAATTAGAAAAAAAATAAGAATTAAAAAAAAGAAAAAATAAGAGATCAGATAAGAGATAAAATATGAATAAAAATTATATTTATGAAATTGAAGAAAAGAAAGTAGAATTATTAAAGCAATACTATGAAATAATTGAAAAATTACATAAATTAGATTTTGAAGATGAAAAATTTATTGAAAAAATAGAAAATTTTTTACCAGGATTAAGTTTTATAATGAATGAAATCAAAGAGTATAACAATATTTATCTTTCCTTAATAAAAGAAAATAGTGAGCTACTAAATGAAATTAAAAATCTTTTACAAGAAGAAGAAGTATTGAAAAATAATATAGACATTTTGTTATCAAGAGTAATCGAAAGATATTCTAATGAAAAAAATGAGATTAAAAATATAATTCAAAAGATAAAAGTTCAGGACAAAAGCCTTTTTTCGGAAAACAACCCAAAGTTCTTTGAGAAAAAAATTTAATCTAAAATAGTATAATATTATAAATGTTTTTCTTTAATTTTGACTTTTAATTCATCTTTAATTATATTAATAAAAGTATGAGTTGTTATAATTATTAATATTTTGTTTAACTTATTGGTTAGTTAAATATAATATTGCTCTATTTAAGATATGAAAAAAATAAAAATACTTGAAAAAAGGAGTTTATTATGAAATTTGGAATTTCTCAAAAAATAATTGTATTTTTTTCTTTAATTTCCATTGCTGTTTTTATAATATTTTCAATATTAATAATATCATTTGTTCAGAATAACTTTATTACCTATATAAAAAATTTAGGAATTGAAGTGACTATTAAAGCAAGCTATCAAATTGGAAATCTTTGAGCGGGCTACATTGATGAACTAAAGCTACTTTCTAAAAATAGAGTATTTCAAAGTAATGATTGGAATCTTATTAAGGATGAATTGGATTATCTTTCAGATAAAATGAATGAAGATTTTGAAATGCTTTTTTTTGCAAATATAAACGGAGATACTTATACTACCAACAAAGCTCAGGTTAATATAAAGGATAGGGGTTATTTTATTGATATTTTTGAAAAAGGAAAACCTTATGCAATTAGTGATCCAATAATTTCAAGGGCAACAGGTGCACAAATTTTTGTCATAGCAGTCCCTGTTTTTGATTCAACTGGTAAAAAGGTTGGTATTGTTGCAAGTACAATAACATTAAAAAAATTAACAGAAATCGCAAGTAAAGTCACTTTTGGAAAGACGGGATACTCTTTTATATTTGATGGGAGCAAAACAATAATAGCCCATCCAAATAAAGAATATATAATGAAAAAAACTATTTTAAATCTTGAAGATGAAGGATATATTGGTTTTAAATCTTCCGAAAATACCTTTAACTCAAATGAAAGTGGTATTATTATAATCAATAACCCTAATAAAAAGAAAGAAGATATTCTATTTTCAAAAATACCCAATTCAAATAATTGGGTTTTAGCTTTATCGATAGCAGAAGATGAGTTTAATTCCCCAATATATAGTATTATTAGAATTATTATATCAACTTCTTTAATTTCAATATTTTTAGTAATAATCGTATCATTTATTCTTGGGAGATTGATAACAAAACCAGTAAAAAATGTATCTAAATTTTTTATCAATATGTCTACCGGCGAAGGTGATTTAACTAAAAAATTGACAAATATATCAAATGATGAAATAGGAGAACTTTCTAATAATTTTAACAAATTTATTTCAAACCTTGCAAACATGGTAAAATCAATTAGAAATTCAACAGATAATTTAGAAAAAATTGGGGTTGATCTATCCAGTCAGATGACAGAAAATGCAGCTGCTGTTAATGAAATTTCAGCAAATGCAGCAAGTATAAAAAAGCAGGTTGAATATCAAACTGACTTTATAAATAATACAAAAAATAATGTGGATTCAATCTTACAGAATCTTGAAAAATTAAATCAAAATATTGAAAATCAATCAGCAAGTTTAATAGAGTCTTCTTCTTCGATAGAAGAGATGGTTAGAAATATTCAATCGACAAATGATATTTTGCAAAAAAACAGTATCACTGTCGAACAGATGATGACAGGAGCTGATAATGGTAAAAAAGGTATGGACGATGTAGCAGAGCTTGTAAAAGAAATATCTGTAAACTCAGAAGGACTTGTTGAAGCCGTTAATGCTATTCAAAATATAGCAGATCAAATAAATTTACTTGCGATGAATGCTGCAATTGAAGCTGCACATGCAGGAGAATCTGGTAAAGGCTTTGCTGTTGTTGCAGAAGAGATAAGAAAACTTGCTGAAAACTCAAATGATAAAGGTAGATCAATAACGAGTGTCTTAGGGCAGCTTAAAAAATCTATAGATCAGGTTTCAGAAGCGACAACAAACACTCAAAAGCTATTTGAATCCTTTTATGAACTTGCAAAACTTGTAAATCAGCAGGAATCAATCATTAAAAATGCGATGGAAGAACAAAATTCTGGTTCAAAACAAATTCTTGAAGCAATCAAGCAAATATCAAATATTACTTCCAATATAAAAAATGATTCTGCTAAAATGGTCAATGATAGTACTAAAATAAAACAGGTATTTGAAAATTTGGTAAGTGTTACTTTTGAAATAAATAAAAGCATCGATGAAATGAGTGTTGGACTTTCTCAGATTAATACCAGTATAAGTAAGATACAGGATCTATCATTAATAAACAAAGAAAATATATCTAAAGTAGCACAGGAAATGAATAAATTTAAAATAGAGTAATTTATTTTCCTTAGTAATTACTCTAAATATAGTTTTTTTGGGACTTTTTTTATATAATTATTAATCTTTTCTTTTAATTGATCCATATTAACAGCAAATGAAGGAGAAATTTCTACAATACAATTTTTTTCATCATCAAATATTACGCCCGATTTTTTCAACCAGATCTTAAACAAATTTGATATTCCTTCTTTGCAGGTTTGTATTGAATCCTCTCCTTCCTTATTTTTTAATGGTGAAAATTCTATTTCACGGATAGTTTCATAAAATATCGCATTTTTTGACATAGGTATAGAATCAAATACAAATTGTTCTAGCTTTATACCATTTGGTTTTTCGGGGTTTTTTATGGTACTTGTTTCATAATCAAAATAAGGAATCTTTTTCTTAGCAACATGATACGGAAGTTGCAGCTTATCTGTTGTTATTCTATCTATAAAGTCAACAGAAAAGATATGGATAGCAATTGAACCAAAATTAAATAATAATCTTCCATCAATATCCCTTTTTTTAGCCAAATCATCTGATAAATCCGAATATTCAATTATAGCTGGTTTTCCATCAACTATAGCAGCCACACCTACCTTTTCATCATATGATCTCTTTGGTAAAACCTTCGAAGAGACCTCACTTTTTTCAAGAATATGAAGCCCTAAAAAAACAGGGTCGGCTATGTTAACTAAAGGATTGTCTACCTGAAAATAAGAAAGATGCTTAATCCCCTTTTTTTTCATTAAATCAATCATTCCACTATTTTTTAGTGCTAACAAAGCACCACCATGACCATCTGGAGCCTTAAAAGGTGTCAATCGATCACTTAAAATTAGGTTTCCTTCCATATCAACAGATGGCAAATCTCTTTGTTTGAAAAAATGAACATTATTTAAATCTATCCATTCTTTTCCAAATTTATTAAAAAATTCTACTGTCTCATCATGATTTGTCGAACTTGTCATTATGAAAAATTCGGGAGAAAAACCATATAAATTACCAAAAGCAGATACTTTTTCAGCATGAATTTGAAATAAACTTTTTTGTAAAATTGGAGATATAGGAAAAAGACCTTTTGGATGTTCGAAGCCAAGACGAGATCCCTGTCCACCTGCTACCACAAAAAAGGCGACTTCTCCATTTGATAGAGCTTTTTCTCCTTCTTTTCTATATTTTTCAATATCAAATTTTCCCTGTTCGAAAACAAATGGTTTTTCTATTTTATCAAAAGAAAAAGTGGCGGATTTATTATTTTTATTTAATATTGAAAAATAACTTTCAATATTTAGTTCTTCTAATTCTTTCAATAATTTTTCTCTTTCATAATCTTTTAAATTATTTAAATAATTCAATAATTTCTTTTGATTATTTTTTTCTAAAACTTCTAAAATTTTTTTTTCATTCATAAAAGCTCCTTTACTAAATTAATCTTACTTTTTATACCATGTATAACTGAGCCAAAAGCTCCTGCTAAATCAGCTGATGAAGCATTATAAAACTTAACATTCTGGTATAAATATTTATTCGCATATTTTTCAGTATTAACAAAGATTAATTTAGCTAGATCTTCAACTTTTGATATTGCACCTGAAATAATAATTGCGCAAGGATTAAAAATATTAATTAATGTTGCAGATAAAGAAGATAAACTATCTATCCAGAACTCGGTAGTATCAATAATATCTTTATCTGCTTCTTTTCTAATATATAGATTTAAAGCATCTTCAGCAGTTAAATTCTTTCCTTTTTCCTTTAGCATTTTAATATAAGCACCAACAGAACCATATACTTCACTGCAATTTACCTTACCACAACTACAGGTTCTTTCCTTGCAATTTAATTTATTAAACCATAAAGGAAGATGCCCAAATTCAGCTGCCCATCCATTACTTCCTGCAATTACTTTATCTTTGGTAAATATTGCCCCACCAATTCCAGTTCCAAGTGCAATAAGAAGGGCGATATCATCATTAGAATTAAAAATATCTTTTTTTATTAGCTTTTCATAATAGGCTTGTGAAGTAACATCATTTATCAAGTTTAAATATATAAAATCAGATTTAAATTTTTTTATAGAATCTTCAAAATTAATTTTATCTAAAAATGGTATATTAAAAGCACCCCCTATTACTTTTTTTAATTTATTATCAGGAAAGCCAGGAGTAGCAAATGAAAAAGCAAAATCATTATTTTTATTAATATTGTTAGAGCTTATCAATTTATCAAAAGCTTCAATTAAATTTTTAATAAATTCAACTTCATCATTATCTTTTTCCTGAGTTTTTATTTTTAATGATTCAATTAATTTAATATTTATAAATAAATCATCCACATTAAAGCTTAATTCCAAATCGGTATCTTTTATTATTTTAGAAGAGTTATCTTTAAAATTTGTTTTCTCGAAAGACTTATCATTAATATTTACTTCAAATAGTCCTATTTTTGTAAAAGTACCACCAATATCTATGCCAAAAGAATAAAATAATCTGTTTTTCATATTCTATATTTATATTCTATAACCTATATTCTATTTCTATATTTTAAAAATTTTTGTTTTATAAAACCTATATTTTAAGCTTAAAATATTTATTAATTTTGTTGATAAATAAAATTATTTTTTGGGTTTAATAATTTCAATCCCATTCATATAAGGAACCAAAACTTTTGGTATTCTAACTGATCCATCAGGCAATTGATTCATTTCCAGTATAGGTATTAATATCCTTGGTGAAGCTATTAAAGTGTTATTTAATGTATATGGATAATAAGTTTTACCATCTTTAGTTTTTACTTTAATCTTTGATCTTCTTGATTGAAAATCATAGAAACTTGAACAAGAATGAGTTTCACCATAATTGTCTCTTGAAGGCATCCAGCATTCAATATCATTTTTTTTAACCTGACCCAATCCAAGATCACCAGTACAAACATTAACAACTCTATAAGGAAGTTCCAGTTTTTCTATAATCTCTTTAGAATTCTGTAAAATATAAGAATGAAAATAGTCAGATTCTTCTTTACTGTTTTTGCAAATTATAACCTGTTCAATCTTCTCAAATTGATGTATTCTATATAGTCCTTTTGTATCTTTACCATAAGTTCCAGCTTCTCTTCTAAAACATGATGAATAGCCCGCATATTTTAATGGAAGTTTATTTTCATCGATTATTTCATCATAGTGATATGAAACAAGAGGTACTTCGGAAGTACCAATAAGAAAAAGATCATCTTTTTCAATAGAATAGCTTTGTTCTATGCCAATTGGAAAATATCCCGTTCCAGTCATAGCAATATCTTTAACCAGAAAAGGTGGATAAAAAGGAGTAAATCCTTTTTGAATTAGAGTATCCAATGCAAATCTCATAATAGCCATCTGCAAAAGAACTCCTTCATTTTTTAGATAGTAAGTTCTGCTTCCTGCTATCTTTGATGCTCTATTAAAATCAACAATATCAAGAAGAAGTCCAAGTTCAATATGATCCTTAAAAGATTCAAACTCCTCTTTTCTTTTTATCTGGCCAACTCTTTCGATTTCAACATTTTCTGTATCATCTTTACCTATGGGAACAGATTCATCTGGTGGATTTGGTACTGTAAGTAAAATTTGATTTATCTCTTCCTTTATTTTATTAAGTTTTTCATCTAATTCTTTTTCTGTTTTAGATAATTTTTGCATCTCGATAAGTTTGGATTCTTTTTCTTCCTTACTAAGTTTAGGAATCTCTTTAGATATTGAGTTTTTAATGCTTTTTATTCTTTCTGATTCTGAAGTCAAACTTTTCCTTTGATTATTAAGTTCAATAAGTCTATCAATATCTACATTAAAATTTTTCTTCTTAATTCCAGATTTAACCAATTCAATATTTTCTTCTATAAATTTAATATCAAGCATAAACACTCCCATTTTATATATAAAGTTTTAACATGATAGAAAAATTTTCCAATAAAAACAGATATATATTTCATATAAATTTTAAATCTACATTTTAATAAATCAAATGCCGATAACTTAAAAAACTAATTA
>Ga0116145_1005136_pt1 | contig 10120 bp, 9 predicted proteins | sample AD_JPNHG1_MetaG_FD_89747 | JGI IMG/M metagenome (GOLD analysis project Ga0116145, IMG submission 89747) | Active sludge microbial communities of municipal wastewater-treating anaerobic digesters from Japan - AD_JPNHG1_MetaG | ecosystem: Engineered > Bioreactor > Anaerobic > Digestate | place... | reverse complement strand
GTGTGTTAAAATCTGGTTCACCTATTGTAAAATCATATACTTTTATACCTTTTGCTTTTAGATCCCTGGCCTTATTAGCCATTAATAAAGTTTTTGAATCACTTAATTTAATAATCCTATCAGATAAACTCATATAATATTATAAAAATCGTTTAATCATTATTTTTTCTTAAATTTTTCTTCCAACTTTAGTTTAACATATTCTGGCACAAATTGACTTATATCTCCACCTAAACGGGATATTTCCCTAATTAAAGTTGAATTCAGAAAAGAATATTTTTCGTGAGGCATTAAAAAAACAGTAGAAGCACTTGGGTAAATATTACGATTCATTAATGCCATTTGAAATTCATATTCAAAGTCTGATACTGCTCTTAAACCTCTAATAATTGCTGTAGCATTTTTTTGTTTAGCATAATCCATTAACAAGGTATCAAAACTATCAACAATAACTTTTGGATAATCTTTTAATACATTCTTTAAAATATCTAATCTTTCTTCTTTTGTGAATAATGGAATTTTTGATGAATTTACCGCAATAGCAACAATAACAGTATCAAAAATTTCAAGAGCTCTTTCTAATACATCAATATGACCATTAGTAATTGGGTCAAATGTTCCTGGATAAATTGCTATTTTCATTTTTTTCTCAAAAAATATATTTTACTTCTTCCAATATTCTTTTCAATTAAAATATCATATTTATCAAAATTGAAAGTATTTTTTTCCTCTGTTCTAAAAATTATTACTGAATCCTCAAAAATAATATCTTTTTGTAATATCATATTTAATATGTAGGTTGGATCTGTAATACTAAAAGGTGGATCACAAAAAATTAAGTTGTATTTCCCAATTGCATTTTCTAAAAAAAGCTCTACACTTGAATGTTTTACTATACATTGTTCTTTGCAATTCAATTTTTCAATATTTTTCTTCAAAATATCAACCGCTTCTTTAGACTTCTCAACAAAAGTAATATTTTTTGCACCTCTGCTCAAAGCTTCTAACCCCAAGGACCCACTACCAGCATAAAGATCAAGTACTTCTGTATCAATAATAGAAAATCTATGCACCAAAATGTTGAAAATGGTTTCTTTAATTCTATCCATTACAGGTCGGGTGCTTAATCCTTCAATTGTATAAATTTTACTCTTTTTATATTTTCCTGCAATAATTCTCATAAAAATCTATATTTTACCAATAGTAGAACCAATTGAAAATGCATAATCAGAACGATTAAATAAAATTTTTTCATCTACATTAATTGAAGGATAAATATCAACTGATTGAAATGAATCAAGAATTCCATAATATTTTATATTAAAAGTTCTAGCTAAATCAGATATTATTTCAGAATTAAATTTATCACCAAAGAAATAACAAGGTTCAATAATTTTGTCTCTTAAAAATTTTTTTAAAAATTCACAATCATTCAATATTTCATCAGAAGAAAAACCAGCATAATAATTGTTTAAAACAGAATCTTTTATAATTCCAATATCAAAATATTTATCACGATAACCAACGATACAATAATCATTTCTTCCCTTTTCAATAGCACCCTCAACTGTGGCTCTTAATGCTGCAAAATGATCAATATCAAATCTATATATATTAAAACCCAATCCATTTAATATATTTCTTAAAAATATAATAATATCTTTATGAATAGCAGTTAATAAAACATTACAATTATCATTAGCTAAAGGAAAAAGGGCAATATTAAATGAGTCAGGATTTATGTTAGGATAGTAATTTGAAAGTTCCCAAAGTGCTCTTTCTTTTCTTTCTTCTTTTGATTTTTCAATATCCATTGGAACTGAAATCAAAATTGAAGATAAAGCACTTAAAGTTAAAGTTATATTCTTAGCTGATAACTTATTCCTACTGAACAAAGTAGTCAATTTACTAACAATATGAAGAGCAACATCAGGATCAGTAATAATTTCATAAAGAGCATTATCGTTAAAATTGACATCAGTTTTAATGTAATCTAAATTGGTTAATATATTTCTAGGAGAATTTTTTTTAATCTCAGATAACTTAATATAAAAACCTGAAAAATCTAAACCCAATAAATAATCTTCTTTCATCCGTTTTCAATTTTTTACAAAGATAGCAAAAAAAATTAAATTAACCAAATAATTTTATTCAAGTGAAATTAAATTTTTTATCTTTTCAAATTTTTTTTCACCAATACCTTTTACATTTTTCAATTCTTCTAAAGACTTAAAGCAGCCTACTTTATTTCTATATGAAATAATTAAATCAGCTAATTTAGGACCTACACCAGGCAACCTTTGTAATTCTTGACTTGTTGCATTATTAATATTAATCTTAGCATTTGAAAGAACTAGAGATTTTCTAGGTAATTTGTTCCTTTTATCCAATTCCTTTACAATCACTGAATCAGGTTTATTTAAGAAATACCTATCTGTACTATCGAAATTATTAAGATGAAGTGAAAAGAGAGAATCTACTTCAGTATAATCAAAATTTTGATAATCAGGATAATTTTTTTTAAATACTTTAATAGATAAACCAAGAATAAAAATTAATAACAGAATGAATAAAAGGTTAAACTCTCTTTTGGTTATACCAAAATCTAATAACTTTTGTTTTATTTTATGGTAAAGCAAATCTATATATTAAATTTTATGAAAAAGCATCTCTCATTCTGCTAAAGAATGTTTTATCTGCTTTTTTTGTATGAGCACCTTTAGGAAGAAAGTTCTCTGATTTAGCTAACTCTTTTAATAATTCTTTTTCTCGACTATTAATTTTTGTAGGTATATAAAGATTTACCCTAACTATTTGATCTCCTCTTCCATAACTATTCAAATTAGGTAATCCCTTATCTCTCATTCTTAATAATTTACCAGACTGAATACCTGGCTCAATTTTTAATTTTACTTTCCCATTTAAGGTTGGTACCTCTACTTCAGTTCCTAGAATTGCATCAGGTATACTTATATAAAGATCTAATAATACATCAGAGCCATCTCTTACAAATAATTCATGTGGAATTTCTTCGATAAAAACGATTAAATCTCCTGCTGGTCCACCACGTCTACCAGCATTCCCTTGTCCACGCAAAGGTATATAATTACCATCTGTTACACCTGCAGGAACATTTACTTTTATTGTAGATTCACCTTGCACTCTACCTTCACCACCGCAGTTTGGACAAGGATCACTTACAATCCTACCTTCACCATCACAGTTAGTACATTGAGTAACGTTTATAAATTGGCCAAAGAATGATTTTGAAACTTGCCTAATTTCACCGGTTCCTTTACAAACAGGGCAAGTACTAAACCCGGAGCTTGATTTAGAGCCTTTACCATTACATACTTCACAGGTCTTCCATTTTTTTATTTTGATTTTTTTCTCTGTTCCAGTATAAATTTCCTCAAGAGTAAGCTTTAACTTAACTTTTAGATCAGTTCCAGGAGTTCCTTCTCCTCTTCTTGTCCTATTTTGACGTCTTCCTCCACCAAAAATATCAAAAATATCATCATTAAAAGTAGAGGAACCAAAACCACTAAATATATCTTGAAACATACTAAAAATATCGTTTGCATTAGTATACTGATGAAAATCTGTAGCCTTCATACCAGCATGACCAAATTGGTCATATCTCTTTCTCTTTTCTTCATCACCAAGAACCTCATAAGCTTCAGTAGCTTCTTTAAATTTTTCTTCAGCTTCTTTATTCCCTGGATTTCTATCAGGATGATATTGCATAGCAAGCTTTCTATAAGCTTTTTTTATCTCATCAGTAGTTGCATTTTTGGATACACCAAGCACTTCATAATAATCTCTTTTAGCCATAAATTACTCTCCATTTTTTTCAGAAGAAACAATTACCTTTGCATGTCTAATTACCTTATCGTGCAAAGTATAACCCTTTTCTACTTCTTGAATAACAATATTTGGTTCAATATCATCCTTCGGCATCATCATCATTGCTTCATGATAATTCACATCGAATGGTTTATTTAAAGCCTCAATAGGTTTTAAACCTTTTTGCTCCAAAATTTTCATTAATTTTGAATAAATAAGCTCGATACCTTTATAAAAAGAATCACCATTGTTTTTCTCTTTACCCGCTGCAAGAGATCTTTCAAGATCATCAATTATTGGTAAAAGATCAGTAATTAAAATTTCATTTGCAAATTTTGTAATATTTGAAATTTCATTTTCAGTTCTTCTTTTATAATTTTCAAATTCAGCTGCTCTTCGCAATAATTGATCTTTATAAAACTCCAATTGTTTTTGCAAATTTTCAGATGTATCCGGTTCAACCATTTCTTCTTTTTCTTCTATCTCAGGTTGTGGTTTTTCCTCAATTGGTAATTCATTGTTATCTGTAATTTCTTCATTTTGATTATTAACTTCTTTGTTAGTAATCTCATCCTTTAAATTTTCGTTTTCTTGCACTAAAGAATCCTTATCATCTAAATTATTATTACTATTTATATTATTTAAATTTTCGATTTCACTCATAATGATTAACGAACCTCCTATCTATTTTTTTAACTCTAGTATATTAGAAATGTTTTTTGAGAAATAATTAACCAGAGAAACTAATTTAGAATAATCCATACGTTTTGGACCCATCACCCCAACTATACCAGAGACATCACCAACTTTATATTTTGCGGTAATAACACTAAAGTCATGAAGTTTTTCATCCTTATGTTCTTCACCAATTGAAATTACCAAATCATCTGAAAATTTTTCTCTATCCTGAACTACATGAACAATAATATCTTCATTCTCTACCACTTCAATAATTGTTTTTAAACTCTCTGGATCAGAAAACTCAGGTTGATTTAAAATACCTTGCGTTCCGGAAAGATGTATTTTTGATTTTGTAGGAAAATCATCGAAAAGTTGATCAAGAGAATTGACAAAAATCCTAACAAGACCACTTTTTTCATGTACAACATCTTTCATTCTATCAACAAAAGATTCTCTAATCTGTCTTAAGGTAAGCCCCTGCAATCTTTCGTTTAAAATTTGACTAACAGCAGATAACTTATCCGAAGATATTTCACAATCTACCTCAAGTACAATTGTTTTCACCAGACCAGAAATTAAAGAAATTATTACCATTATTCTATTTGAGGATATTTCTACCAGATCGAGTTTTTTAAAAACACCTTCGGAAATTTGTGGTAAAGAGATTATAGCAATTTCTTTAGATATAGCACCTAATAATTTAGAGGAATCCTTGAGAAGATCATCAGTCATTGTATTTAGGTTTTCTAAGTTTTTACTGATTTCCTCCTCAATTTGTTCAGGTAATTTCTGGTATTTTTCAATTGTATTCACATAAAATCTATACCCTTTATCAGTTGGTACACGACCAGCTGAAGTATGAGGGTGATCTATATAACCCATATACTCAAGATCTGATAAAACATTTCTTATCGTAGCTGGGCTTAAATTCAAATTTGAATGTTTAGCTATAAACCTTGATCCTACAGGATTTGCTGTTAAAATAAATTGTTGAACAACATACCGTAAAATTATATTTTCACGCTCGGAAAGTGTTGGTTCAAAACCCATAGTTAATCCTTGCCTTGAAATAAATTAGATTATAGCATATAAAAATAATGAAAAAGTGGAATAAAGTCAAGCTATTCTACAATCAAGTTATTAAATTTTACCTTTTATCAACTTGATTATATTATACTTAATTACAAATGATATCAGAATATTTAAAAACCATCAGATTACAAAATTATTTATGTATAATTAAAATATTAAAAAGTAATAAAAAAATTTTTAAATTTTATTTTTTTATCTTGCAAAAAAATAAAAAAAATATTATATTAGTATTCCGAATTTGAAACGCGCCCGTAGCTCAATCGGATAGAGCATCAGCCTTCTAAGCTGGGGGTTACAGGTTCGATTCCTGTCGGGCGTATCAGTTATTTGAAAATATACGGTGAGCGTAGCTCAGCTGGTTAGAGTGCCAGATTGTGGCTCTGGTGGTCGTGGGTTCGAATCCCATCGCTCACCCTTTGATCACCGTAAAAATTAATGTCCCCATCGACTAAGGGTTAGGTCATCACTCTTTCAAGGTGGAAATACGGGTTCGAATCCCGTTGGGGGCACAAAAAGGGCGAATAAAAATCGCCCTTTTTTTATACTTACCTATATCACTTAAAATCAAAATTTAAATAAAATAAAAAAAGAAATATTCAAGATTTTGTAACATAATAATATGCATACCTAAATGCATGTTATCTGATATTTTCTTGTTTACTTGAAACTAATCATATTTTAGGCACAATTATTATTTACATACCAATTATGAAAATTGTATTATTTATAAAAATAAATATTTGCTAAACTATTGATTCATTAGGGTAGTTTTGAGTCAATTCACCTTTTTATTATAATTACTTATTGTTTGTTTAAACCCTGAAAATCGTATAAAATCTTATATCTTGTATTTCCTTCTCCATGCTTTATTACCATTTTAATTTTATCGCCTTTTTCAACTTCAAAATATTCTGTTGGGCTAAAATTTGTACAATCTGAATTAAGAATAACTTTAAAATCTCGTAATGTAAATAAGTATTGTGTGTAAAAAAGCTTACCACCTTTGTTAACTTCATTACAATTAGCATCAATAGCTGTAATTTTTATTTTTCCACTTTCGGGAATGATAAAATACTCTTCAGCATAACCATCTTGATCTGTTAAGATATACTTTACATTCCCTTCTTCACACCCAACAATTAGAATAAAGAAAAAAAATAAAAAAGAATAGATGTAACGATTCATTTTTCACCTCATTTATTTGATAAAAATCAATAATACTTGAATATATTTAATTAAGAAAATGGCGTTTTAATATGAAAAAAGCTTATATAACTTGTTTTTTATTTATTTTGAAAGCCAATCAATGATATATCTCAAAATTACTTTGTTATCAATAGGTTTAGGTAAGAGCTTTATTCCATCTATTCCTCTATATTCATCAAAAAAGGCTTCTTCTTCTGTATTAAATAGTAAGAATGTTTTATCAAAAATATTAGATTCAATAAAATATTTAATTTTTTCATAAATAATATTTGAATCCAAACCTGAAGTATCCACAACAAGTACATTCCACTTATCATTCATAATATCAAAATTGATATTAGATGTTTCATAAACAATATACCCTTTAAGTGCCAATTCTTTAACAAGTATTTGATGTAATGAGTTATCATTATTAAAGAACAATATCTTTTTATAAGAATTTTCAATGACATCATTATTATTTATCTTTATCTCATTTATCGGTATATAAATTTCAATCGTTGTTCCAATATTAACTTTACTATCAATAATAATTTTACCATTTAGATTTTCAATTATACCATAAACAGCTGCCAGTCCTAAACCTCTTCCCTGAAATTTAGTAGTAACAAAAGGCTCAAACACTTTATCAATTATATTTTCATCAATACCACAACCATTATCTTTTATAGATAGCATTACGTAACTATATTTAGAATCTAGCTGTTTTTTTTCATAAAAATTATGATCATAAGGTACATTTATTGTTGATATGTGAATATAACCTTTTTCATTTATTGATTCATAAGAATTCATTACTAAATTTGTAATTACTTGATTCATCTGGTTATAATCAGCTTCAATAAAAAAAAGATCAGGATAAAGATTAAAAACGAAACAAACTTTATCTGAGAAGCTTGAATAAACCATTCCTATAGAATCAAAAACTACATTATTTAAGTTTACTGATTCGATAACATAACTACCACCACGAGCATAAGCTATTAACTGGCTTGTCCAATGAGACATACGTTTCGCTGAATCTTTAATAAGTCTAAGATATTTTAATACTTTTGGATTGGATTTTATTTCAAGTTCCAATAAATCTACCGAACCTATAACTCCTACCAGAGCATTATTGAAATCATGAGCTATTCCACCAGCTAAAATACCTATGCTCTCCATTTTTTGGGCTTGTAATAATTGCTCCTGAAGTTTTAAAATATCCTTATGTGATTTTGCAAGAGAAATTGCCTGTGAAGAAAAGATTGAAAAAGCAACATATAACGGAAAATCTTCCTTTTGAAAATGGTTAAAAATATTTTTCCCAATAAACAAAAATCCTTCACATTTATTTTGCACAAAAATTGGTAAAAGAGCAAATGATTTTATTTCATAAGAAGAAAAAATTTGATAATTCTCCTTTTTTCTATCATAATTCTCTATAATTTTAATATCTCTAACATCTTTAAAATTATGCAACAGATCATTATAAAAAATATATTGTTCGTTATTATTTAATATCTCGATTTCCTCACCGTCATTATTAAGTATAATAAACTTATTCTTTTCAGATTTAATAAGTTTTGCGATGGAAGGATTAAACATATTTGAAACTTCTATTAGAATTCTTTTAAAAATACTTTCGAGCTCAAGATCCATTAAAAAGGCATTTTGAATATTTAATAATTTTTCCAACTGCTCTACTGTTCTTAACATTTCGTGATGAATTTGAGCTTTTGGTATTTTTACTGATACTAAATTTACTAGATCCTTTAATAATTCAATTTGATCTTCATCGATAGTAAACGGTTCTTGTTTTATTAACCATAAATAACCTTTTTTTATTTTTCTATCTTTTAAAGAAAAGATCAGAACTTTATATCTAACATTATTTTGAGAATCAATATTTCTGACAATATCTTTTAAGTTTAGATTCTCATACAAGTAAAAATCTTCTTCGGGGAAAAAAGAAAACTCACAATTTTTACTTTCTTCAATGTTATTTGAGATTAATGAGTTCAAAAATACAGGTGAAAAACCAAATTGAGCTTCTAGCTTGATTCTTTCAAAAGATGGATTAAACAAAAAGAAAGCCCCTGAGTTAAAATCAAACTCAACTCTAAAAAATTCAAGAGTTTTCCCTAATACTTCATTTAATTCATCATATTGAATTAAATTAACTAATAATTTTTTTGTAATAGTATCTTTTTCCATCTGAAATTATTTCAAATTTTTATTTGAGACATAATATACTTAATTTATTTGAATGAAACAAGATTTACTGGATTATATTTTTTAGAAGGAAAAAAATACCACTCCCAATAAGAAAGGAGTGGTATTCATTTAAATTTACTTAACAACCTCTTTGATAGAATACTCCTGAGAAGCTATATTTGTTCGGGTAATCATTTCACCCAATAGACCAATAGAAAAGAATTGAATCCCTAAAATCAACAAAAGAACGCCAAGAAAGAGTAAGGGTCGATTCCCAAGCCAAATATTATAAAAATACCATAATATCGATAAATATAGATTAATTATAAACCCTGCTGAAAAACATAATGTCCCAAGAGCTCCAAATAAATGAAGTGGCCTTTTCCCATATTTTGAATTAAACAAAATGGTCAACAAATCAAGAAAACCTTTAATGAACCTGCTTAATCCAAATTTTGTTTTTCCATATTTTCTTTTATGATGAGTAACAGGTATCTCAGTAGTTCTATACCCAAACTCTTTTGCTAAAACTGGTATATATCTATGTAACTCACCATATACTGTAACATCTCTACATACTTCTTTTTTATAAGCTTTTAAACCACAATTCATATCATGAATATCTATACCGGATAGTTTTCGAGTTACAAAATTAAAAAATTTAGAAGGTAAGTTTTTAGTAAAGAGTGGATCATGTCTTTTCTTTTTCCACCCTGATACAATATCCCATCCTTCTTTAATTTTATTTATTAATGCTGGAATTTCTTTGGGGTCATCCTGTAAATCAGCATCCATAGTAATAATAATATCTCCACGAGATTTTTTAAATCCCACATTTAATGCAGCTGATTTACCAAAGTTTCTTCGAAATGAAAAGCATTTAAATCTTTTATTACTTCGATTTATCTCTTTAATTCTTTGTAAAGAATTATCTGTGCTTCCATCATCAATAAACAATACTTCGTAAGTTATGTTTTCTTTTGAACATACTTCCTGAATTCTTTCAGAAAGTTCTTTTAAAGACTCCTCTTCATTAAAGAGTGGTATAACAATAGAAATTTGCGGATTTCTTTGAATATTTATGTTATCCTTTTTTTGT
>Ga0116145_1005135_pt1 | contig 10122 bp, 8 predicted proteins | sample AD_JPNHG1_MetaG_FD_89747 | JGI IMG/M metagenome (GOLD analysis project Ga0116145, IMG submission 89747) | Active sludge microbial communities of municipal wastewater-treating anaerobic digesters from Japan - AD_JPNHG1_MetaG | ecosystem: Engineered > Bioreactor > Anaerobic > Digestate | place... | reverse complement strand
CATCGTCCGCCGCTTCATCCCCAAAGGCGCCGACATCTCGAAGTTCACGCGGGCGCAAGTCCAAGCCATCGAGGACTGGATCAACGCCCTGCCGCGCAAAGTGCTCGACGGCCTTTCCGCCGCGGAGATGGTCAAACGCCACTTCGAGGAGAACGTCGCATGAAGATCGTAGATCCATTCTTCCGACTGCGTGCATTTATTATTGCAAGTCAGGCCTCTGACTGGAAGTCAAGAGGTTACGACTTGGAACCCGAAACCGCGCCATCAGGATGCCTGCCGCACGATCCGATCCGTCACGAGCTTGCGGAAGTCGGGCGAGAGGTTGGCGAAGTAGGCCGTGAAGCCGGTCACGCGCACGATCAGATCGGGAAACGCCTCTGGATTTTTGCTCGCCTCCAGGATCTGCTGCGCGTCCACGATGTTGATGTTCATGAGCGTCCCGCCCATCGCGAAATGCGAGCGGATCAGCGCTTTCAGGCAGGATGCCGCCTGCGCGTTGTCCAGACTCCCGAAGTCCACTTCCAACTGCAGCGGCGCGGTGTTGCCGTATCCCGGCTGCACGGACGCCACCGCCGCGGCCATCGCCGTGACCGCCCCGTCACGCCGGAAGCCGACGCTGGGATTCGCGCCCTGCGAGATCGGCTCGCCCGCATACCGACCGTTCGGCAACGCACCCACGCTCTTGCCGAGACGCACCGTGTCCGCCCACGAGAAGAGCCCCGGGATCAAGACGATCGGCTTGACGAACGGAATGTTTTTGGCCTCCGCCCGCACCTTGTCGCTGAAGTCGCGCGTGATCCGCTGCGCCCAAGCGTCGCCGCGCTCGGAATTGCCGAATTTATCCGACAGCGACAACAGCTTTTGCATCTGCGGCGCGTCTTTGAAATTGCGCTCGGTCGCGCGGAACACATCGTCGAAGGTCAGGAGCCTCTCGCGCTCGACCCGCTGCTCCAAAGCGGCGAACGAGTCCGCCACGGTCGCCAGTGCCGCGCCGTCGATTGCGAGGTTGTAGTACTGCGCCCCGCCATGCGAGGCGTCCAAGCCCGTCTCGATCGGACCGACCGACAGCAGGTTCAGCATGAGTTCCGGTTCGTTTTCCCACTGGTGCGCCAGATGGAAGGCGATCCCTTGCCCCGTGATGCGGATGGCTTCCTGCAAGTGCGCCGAAAACGCCTGATACAATGCTTCGGTCGAGGCGTACTGCTTCTCTTTCCATGCGACCTCGAACACCTTGGCGAAGTTCACCTTGATCAGGTCGTTCATGCAGTACTCGAGCCCCGGCAGGCTCATCCAGTTGCAGCCCAGCGCGATCCGCCGCCGGGCCAACTCAATGGGATAGCCGTTCTTGACGAAACCGCTGCACAGCGCCGCATCGCCTGAGAAACGCGGGAAGGACTGCCGCTCTTCCACCAGGCAACGCACGCCTTCGTCGAGCAGCTTTTCCGGTAGACCGTCATGCACACGGATGGTGATGTTGCAGGTGCTTTTCAGCAGCCGCGCCGCCTTCAGAATCAGATACGACAATTCACAGGTCTGATCGGCCCCGCTCTCGTCAGGCCCACCGATCTGATAGTAGTGCGGATCGTTGAGCAAGAGGCAGAAGAGATAGAAAACCGCGTCGTCATCGTCAATCAGCCCTGCGGCTTTGTCTCTCTCATAGTAGGGCCGCAGAAGCGTATCCAACTGCCCGCCGGCACCGTCGCGGTTATAGGTGCGCGAGGCGATATTGAACCATGCGATCCATTGGCACGCCTCGCGCATCGTTTGCGGCGGCTGCTCGATCAAGCGCGCGTTGATACACGCCAGTTCGGCCAGTCCCCGTTCCCGCGCTTCCCGCGCCGTGCGCCGGATCAGATCCTGCACACCGAGAATCGCGTCCTCCTCGGCCCGATAAAGGTCTAGACTCTCTGGGTTCGACGGCGGTGTCTGCGCGAGCCGGTCACGCACCTTGGCCAAAAGCCCGCCCCAACCGAGCCTCAGCCCGATAGAGTAGTCCGGCGCAAAGTGGGCATCCTTTCCGATGCCCGGCGTGATATCGTACTTGATCTGCCCGGGACGCAGATGACTGTAGTCAAAACCGAACGGCGACAGCTCCAGCCGATAGTGCGCGCGCATACGCGACAGCATGAACATCCACCGCCCCGCCAGCGCGTCATTGGGATCGATGTAGACCGGATGGTGCTCCATCAGATAGCGGAAATTCGTGCCCCACGCCCGCACACCGTGAAATGAGCCGTTGTCGTCGATACAGGGCAGGGTCAGCTTCAGCGACTCCGGCGGCAGCACCCAGCCATAGTCGTCCTCGTCCATCGCGCCCAGGCGGCGGCGTTTCTCCTCAGTCTGCCGCAACTTCGCTTCGCGCAAACGCTGGATCTGTTCTGCGTATTTCATACTCTTTCCCCATCCACAAACAGCGGCATGCCCGCATCACGGACGATTCGGCGCAGGTGCTTCATGCGCTCGTCCGAAGGCGCTTGAAACGAAGGCACCTCGCGGCCCAAGGCAGCGTACTTCTCCTGGCCTAAAGGTTGATACCGCAGTAACTCGTAATACATCAACGTCTTCAGCGGCTTCAGCCGCTCGACAATCTGCGCGATGTTCGCGTCATCGTCGTTCACCCCCGCAACCAACGGCGTGCGGATGATCAGCGGAAGCCGTGCCGTTTGCACAGCGGCAAAGTTTTTCAAAATCAGCTCATTGGACACGCCCGTCGCGCGGCGGTGGCGTTCGGGATCAGCCAGCTTCAGATCCGCCATCAGTATGGACAGCAACGGAAGCACCTTCGCCAGCACTTCAGTCGGCACATGCAGGCTCGTCTCGATGGCGGCGGGGATCGCTTCCGCCCGGCACCTCTCCAGCAAAGCCAGCAGAAAATCCGGCTGACAGCAGGGCTCGCCGCCGGAGACCGTCACGCCGCCTTCCGGCGCGTAGAACGGCCGATCCTTGAGGATGACCGTCATGACCTCTTCCACCGTCCGCGCTGTGGATGTCAGGCTGCGCGCGCCGAAGCGGCACCGCTCGGCATGCTCCGCCGAACCGCCGCATGCCCCGCAGCCCATGCACCGACTTGGATAAAACAGCGGGACGGGGCGTGCTGTCCACGTCTCAGGATTGTGACACCACGCGCAACGCAGCGGGCATCCCTGCAAGAACACGACCGTACGGATACCCGGACCGTCGTGGAACGAGCCCCGCACCATGTCTGTCACCCATCCCGTCACTGCTACGCCTCCACGGCCTTGGGGTCTTTCCCGCCGATGCCGAACAGGATGCAGGCGACCAGCGCGATCAACGCGCCCCACCCCCAAATCGCCGCCCAGTCGTACAGTTGGTCCCCCTCGCCTCGATAGGCATCACCGACAAAGCCCGCGAGTTGCGCGCCCAGGAACATGCCCACCCCGAAAATCAGCATTGAAATGAAGCTCTGGGCGCGTGCGCTCATGGCCGACGGCACCAGCCGCGCCGCATAAATGGACGCTCCTGTGACCACCAATCCATACGAAAGACCGTGAAGCAGAAGCCCCGCGATCACGACCGGTCCGTGCATACTGCCGAACGCGAAGAACCGAAGCGCCCAGACGGCCATGCCGATCATCAGAATCCGCTTCAAGCCGAGCTTGGCAATGAACCACGGCAACACGATCATCGTCAGCAATTCCGAGATCTGGCACAGCGTCATCAGCGCCGTCGGCTTCGGCATCTTGATCTCGGCCAGAAACGCATTGGTCCACGTCGTGTAGAAGGTCTTGGAGATCGTGACCAGCGGAATCGATACGGCAAACACAAGAAAAGCGGGGTCCTTCAGCAGCTTAACGGCGGTCAGGCCGAAGATGTCCCGGCCCTCCTTGCCGGCCCCTCGCGGCGGCGTATGCGGCAGGGTCAGACAGTACACGGCCAGCACGGCCTGGGCGCCGGCAGCCAGATAAAAGAAAGCGCCGTCTTTCTCCCCGAAAAAGAACCCGACCATCAGTCCTGCGACGATCCATCCGGTCGTGCCGCCGATCATGAACCATGAAAAACGCTCCGACTTGTCAATGTGGCGGAACACCAGATTGTTGCACAGGGACAGCGTCGGCATATAGCAGAGCGCATCGATGACGATCAGCGTCATGAGTGCCGGGAATGTGGTCTGCTGCGGCGCGAGACAGTGACAGACCGCCCCCGCCAGATGCAGCGCGGCGAGCAGGCGTTCCGTGGCAAAGAAGCGGTCCGCCACATAGCCGAGGAACAGCGGCGAGATCAGTGCGCCCAGCGCGGAGGCGCCGCAGATCCAGCCGATCTGTGCGCCGGTGAACGCCAGCGTGGCATTCATGTAACTGCTGATCGGAACAATCCACGCGCCCCAGATAAAGAACTCCAGGAACATCAACGCCATCAGCCGCAAATAATTGACCGGGGTGTTTGACATGTGATCACCCCACGGTCGGATCGTTGACGGTCTCCACACGTCCGCTCGCCGCAGAGCGCAGGCCCGCGTCAAACGCCGCCGTCATCTCGAGATTGAAATCCGCGCGCAGCGTCTCATGCACCGGCTCCCCGGTTTCAAGATGATGGATAAACGCTTCGGCCAGCGTGGCGCGCCCCTTCGGCAGGGGCTCCGCCTCGAAGATTTCAACCTCATGACCGGCTCCGCGCGTGAGCTGCACCACCGGTTTCTCGCCGTAGATTTCAAAGGAGAGCGCGCCGGTCGAGCCGAAGAGCATCAGGGGCCCGGCGGTGAGGAACGTCTTGCCCAAGGTCGTCCATGAACCTTGCGCGACAGCGATGGCGCCCGGGAAACGCACGAGCATCACGCCGTTGTCGTCGGCGTCGCACCATGCGCTGTCCAGATTGGCGCGCAGGCCCTGCGCGGAGACCGCGCGCTCGCCGGTGTACCAGCGGCCGTACATCACGCCGTAGCAGCACAGGTCGATCATCGCGCCGCCGCCCGCCGCCTTCTGGTGCAGCCAGATCGCGGCGCGTTCCTTCTCGGTGAGCGGCTCGGCCGATTCGCTGACGCCCTTATGCGAAGCGCCCGGCCCGTACGGCCCGGAATGGCCCACGCGGTAATGGATCTCGAGCAACTTCCCGATGGTGCCCGCGTCGATCAGCGCCTTGGCCTTGCGCGCATGGGGCAGCCAGGTCGCCGGCCAGTTGACGATCAGCGTGGTGCCCGCGCCGCGGCACGCCTTGACCATCCGCTGCGCGTCGTGCAGTGAAATGGCCATCGGCTTCTCCACGCAGACATGGACGCCCGCGCGGGCGCAGGCCTCGACCACGTCAGGGTGCTGATTGTTTTCGGCATTGATGGCCACGATGTCCAGCTTCTCATGCGCCAGCATCTCGTGGTAATCCGCGTAGCACTGGGTGATGCCCGTCAGCCGCATGACATTGTTGCGGTTCCACTCGCGCGTGTACGGCACGCTTCGCAACTCCGGACACAACGGCACCGTGTCCGCGCACGCGACCATTTCCGCCTGCGGATGCGCGGCGAACAGCGACGCCACATGGTTGATGTGCGGATGTGCAAACCCGATGATTCCGACTCTGTATTTTTTGCCCATTTAAAAGCCCTTTCCTGACACCTGTAACTTGAGCGTTGAACGTTGAGCGTTGAGCGTTCTGATTTCATCGTTCAGCGTTCACCATCCAGCCGCACCTCACGTCCCTCTTCCGCCGACCGGTAGACGGCCTCCAGCGCGCGGATGACGTTCAGCGCCTCCTCTTTTTTCACGCGGATCTCCTCTTCGCCCTTGATGACCCGCATGAAATGCGCGACCTCATGCCAGTGCGCGTAGAAGGGGTGGTTCGGCTCGGGCGGCAGGATTTTCGGCGTCACGTCAACCTGGTACCGGCCCATGTTCCGAACGACGCGCAGATCCAGAGCACGCGGATCGAACGACAGCCCGCCCTCCGTGCCCATGATCATCACGCCGCCGGCACTATCGGGGACATTCGCCGCCCAGCAGACCTTGAGATGGATCGTCCCGCCGTGGTCGAGCCGCAGAAACGCGCTGGCGAAGTCCTCCACGTCAAACGTGGCGGGATTGTAAGAGGCACTCGACACGCCGCCGGCAAAGGCGCCGCTTTCGACGGATGAGGTGATCAGGTTTTCGTTGCGCGGGCCGATCTTCGAATACGTCGCGCCGGAGACCGCCACGACCTTGGGGTTCCCCATGATCCAGAGCACCATGTCCAGCATGTGCGCACCGAGATCGTACAACACGCCGCCGCCCGAGAGTTTCTTGATGTGGAACGAACCGTGGGTCGGAATGCCGCGCCGGCGCATCCGCGCCGCATCCGCGCAGTAGATGTCGCCGAGCTGTCCGTCCGCGGCGAAAGCCTTAGCGGCGGCGACCTGGTTGTAAAAGCGCATGGACTGCCCCACCAGCAGATGCCGGCCGGTCTCTTCCGCCGCCTTGAAAATGTCCGCCGCGTCTTGGCTGGTGACCGTCAGCGGTTTCTCGCAGAGCACATGCGCACCGGCGCAGAACGCCGCCGTGGCGTGCGCCTTGTGCAGCCCGGCCGGTGTGCAGACCGACACGACATCGGGGGACAGCTCATTCAACATCCTGTCGACGTCATCATACACGCCGGGGATCGCGAATTTGCCGGCCGTCGATTGCGCACGGCTGAGATCCGCGTCCATGACCCCGACAAGCTCCACACCGCGCTGCGACTGCCAGGCCGGGATATGCGCCGAGTTGGCGATCATGCCGCAGCCGACCACGGCCACTCTGAGTGTGCTATCCGCCATTGTTGCTCCTTATCAGGCCTTGAGGCCGTCCAACTGCAGGTCCATCACTTCGTCCGATTTCAGAATCTCCTCCCACGTGACCAGCCGCTGCTCGTAGCCCGCCTTGCGCCCCATGATGGCGACCAGGTTGCTCTCGATGCTAGATTCGACCGTCACGTTCCGGCAGTCGCCGGAGGTGATCAGCGTGTAGAAGGTGGCGATGTTCGAGATGGCGCCGCTCTGGTACAGCGTGGTCGTTTTACCGCCTTTATACAGATTCTTGCCGAGGATCATGCACTTGCCGCCGTATTTCGCATGGAGCCGGCCCTCCGTGCCGTAGAGCTCGACGATCTGATGTTTGTCCTGTTCGCCGACGCCATCATTGTACCGCTTGGACGTGAAGGTCACGGGCACGTTACCCGGATACTGGTATATGACGCCGAAATAGTCCCAGTTGTCGCCGACCCGGTTCAACCCCGTTCGTCCTCCGGTACCGAAGGCGCTCAGCGGCGGCTTCTGGAACATCCATTGCACCATGTCAATCGTGTGAACATTGATCTCCACCATATAGTCGCCGGACAGCGCCTTGTAGCAGAGCCAGTTCCTGAGGCGCGTCTCGGGCGAGTCCGGCCCGGCTTTATGGCCGAATTCGCCAGAGTGATTGAAAACTTCACCGAACGTGATCCGTCCCAGCGCGCCCTCATGCAGCCGTTTCACCGTCTCCTGGAAGAAGGGATCGGTACGGTGCTGGAAGTCCACGAAAACGACCTGCTTGTTCTGCATCGCCTTTTTGTTCGACTCTGCGACGGTCCGGCATCCGGGAACGTCCACGGAGACAGGCTTGGCCGTGTAGACATGCTTGCCGGCATCCACGGCGTCGGCGATCTGCTGCGGGTGGAAGCAGGGCGGCGACTTGATGACGACGGCATCGAGATCCTGACATTCGAGCAGCCGCTGATACCCGTTCAACCCCGTGAAGCGCCGCGCGGCGCCGATGCCGTGCTTCTCGCCAAATGCGTCGACCTTATCCTGGAAGTAGTCGGCGCAGGCCGTCACCTGAAAGCCGCCGTGCGCATTGAAAAGGCTGCCGATCCAGGCACCGCGTGAACCGCAGCCGATCAGCCCCACGTTGATCTTGCCGTTGGCCGATGCGCCGCGAACCACATGCGGTGCCACGAGCATGCCCGATAATGCCGCTGTGCTGCGGGATACGAATGTGCGCCTTGAGAATAACTCCCCCGAATCCAGTCCGGACGTCTCTGCGGTTTTTTTCATGAGATGAGGCTCCTTTCCCTGTGTGGTTGACCGTAATGTAGCCTGAATCGCATGGTCAAACTTGTAATCAGAGGCCTTTTTTATGTATTTTATGACCATGAATCAGCAACAGTTTAAGCATGCCTTCCTGAGACGGCTTGGTGGCATCGAGGCATTTGAGCAGTTGATGGACCTGTTGCCCGACGTGGCGTTCTACGTCAAGGACAGCAAAAGCCGGTTTGTCATGTCGAACCGGCGTCATAATGAGATCTGCCATGCGGCGTCGGAGTTGCAGGTCATCGGGAAGACCGACTATGATTTCTTCCCGAAGGATCGGGCGGATCTCTACGTGGCGCGCGACCGGCAGGTCATGGAGACCGGCATCCCCACCATCAACGTTGTCGCGCCCGCGCCCGAGGAAGAGGGCTCGAACCGCCTGATCATCGGCAGCAAGTTCCCGTTGCGGGACCGCCAAGGGAAGATCGTCGGCGTCGCGGGCATCCATCGTTCCGTGGACGAAACGCGCGCGACACCTCAGTCTTACGGGCCGTTTGCCAAGGCCATGCAGTACATTCACGAGCATTACCACGAGCCCCTCCACACGCAAGAGATCGCGTCGATGGTCGGACTGTCGCACCGCCAGTTCAACCGGCGTTTCCACCGCTTCTTCAACACCTCGCTCTGCCAGTACCTGATGCGGGTGCGGATCAACGCGGCGTGCCGGTTACTTGCTGAAACCGACCAGAGCGTCACCCGTATTGCCGGCGAGGTCGGCTTTTATGACCAGAGCCATTTCTCCAGAACCTTCACCCGCCTGATGGGACTCTCCCCGCTCAAATACCGCAAGCGGCATATTCCGGGGGCGTGATTCCACGTTTTTCCGTCCGGTGCGGCGCGGTGGAATCCGCCATTGCCGGATCGCGACTCCTCCGGCACGGGTGCGATCTTTTTGTGTTGAAGTTGAGCGGCAGGAAAGCGGTTGGGGGGCGGTCTGTGGAGTGCGGGTGCTTGCTCCCGCTTTCCAAAGCGGCGGCAAGCCGCCGCACTCCAACCCCGCCTCTGCATCCCGCCCCTCGCGCTTCTACCGCGTCACCTTCCCTCAGTAAATTGGACGTTCGATGTTCGACGTTCGGCGTTATCCGGCTCGGCCCCACAGCGCCGGGCGGACCAGCGGCTCCGGCAGGTCGGGCACGCACGCCTGCACGCGGCCGAGCACCGCCGCCGGCAGCGGCCCCAGGGCGGCCACGCGCAGGTTCTCGCGCATCTGCTCTGGCGTGTCCACTCCGGTCAACACGCTCGCGACTGCCGGATTGGACAGCACGTAGCGCATGCAGAGTTCAGCCATCGTGCAGCCGGCCTCGCGCGCCACCGCCTCCAGGCCGCGCCGAACCGGAATGACTGTAGACAGGTTCGGGCGGATGCGCGCTTCCGGCATCAGCAGCAGCCCCTGCAGATAGACGCTCCGGGCGAACACATGAATCTTCTTCTGTATCGCCACGGGCCAGAAGGCCTCGAAGCGGCGGTCCAACAGGTTGCAGGGAAGCTGAAGGTAGCGCACGGTTGCCGCCTCCGCCAGAAAGCGGTCACTGTCCAGCGACACCCCCACCCCGTCCGTCAGCCCGCGCCCCACCATCTTCTCCAAGAGCGGAAGACGGCGCAGGTCTTCTTCGCGGTGCAGCAGACAGACGGCCAACCGTTCAAGCCGCAGACGCCGCAACGACTCGCGGATGGAACTTTCAATGAAGCGCTCCGCCTCGGCATCGGCACCATCCGGAATGGGCGGGACTTTGCTGACCACCGTCATCGCCTCGCGCAACCCGAGCCGATCCAGCGCGGCGCCCAGCACCTCCTCGCTCGTTCCATACGCGGCGGCTGTGTCCAGCGCGCTCACGCCGCCCTCGAAGGCCGTCTTCACGATTTCGCAGACGCGGTCAAAAGAGGGCTTGCCCGCGACATTCGCGATCCCATACTCCAGACCGAACTGTACCGTCCCCAGCATCAATCTCGAAAATTGCATCCCGACCTCCAAACCAACGCGGGCGAAGCCCGCAACCCAATTCAATCTCACACAAAGGCACAAAGGCCACAAAGGCTTCTTTTAAAACGGCATCCACCTTCGTGCCCTTCGTGGCTTCGTGTGAGAAACAACTTGT
>Ga0116145_1005133_pt1 | contig 10123 bp, 8 predicted proteins | sample AD_JPNHG1_MetaG_FD_89747 | JGI IMG/M metagenome (GOLD analysis project Ga0116145, IMG submission 89747) | Active sludge microbial communities of municipal wastewater-treating anaerobic digesters from Japan - AD_JPNHG1_MetaG | ecosystem: Engineered > Bioreactor > Anaerobic > Digestate | place... | reverse complement strand
CTTGAAAGCATTGATTTCAGCTCCGGAGTGGTACTTGTCATTGTTGCAGTAAAATATGCAGTGGCAATTGCTTTCGAAGAGCCAAGCATGCTTGTCAGAATAACTTCATCCGTTATGTCCGTATTGTTCTTTACAATATTCCCAATCATTGAAGCCATATCACTGTACCTCCTGAATATTAGTTACACCATTTTCCGCGATAAACTGCTGAATGCCCTTGATCCTGCCTTCTGCCGCCAGCATGCCTGCTTCGCTCTGCTTCTTTAATTCATCATTACTGATTAGAGAATGTAATGCTCTGGATACTGTCAGGCTGTCCTGCTCCATTTTCAGCAGTCCGGTCAGAGATAATACTTCAGCGTCTGATAGATTTCTCATATATTGCCACCATCCTTAAAAATATGTTTTTGTATTATTATTCTGCCTAACTTTTGTCGGTTGTATGCAGAGGAAAGAGCACATGCAATCTATATTATTAATTACATTATATTTACCATATATTGATGCGAATATTTTCGGACAGTTCTAATGATATGTTTGGAATAATAAATCTGAGATAATACTATTTTCCTCATTTAATCGAGTTACTGGAGATTGCTGCTATTGAATATTTTTCTAAATTTTTAATGCCATAATAAAACCAAATACCGGTCAGTAAAGCTGAGAAGAAGTCTGCAAAGGGAGCAGCATGCAATAAACCGCTGATGCCCCAGAATTTAGGGAATATTATAAGGGCGGGAATAAGAAAGATCACCTGTCTTGTAAGTGTTAAAAACATAGCAGCCTTGGATTTTCCGATAGCCTGAAAGAAATGTGAAGCAATAATCTGGAATCCAACGGCAGGCATACACAAGAACCAGGCTGTCATGCCGTAGCTTCCGAACTCCATTAGTTCAGGATCACGATTGAATATAGATATGATTTGTCTCGGGAACAACCTTGTTATAACATAACCAAAAACCACAATAACAGTTGCGGAAATTACAGCAAGCTTCACCGCTTCTTTTACCCTGTCAAATTTTCTTGCCCCGTAGTTGAAGCTGATAATTGGCTGAACACCTTGTTTTATGCCAATAATGGGCATGTAAAATATAGTCTGAAGACTGTTTATTATTCCCATGCCGGATACTGCAATATCTCCTCCGTATATGAGCAGGCTCTTGTTAAGTATTGCATTCAGAAGGCTGTTGGCAAGCTGCAATGCAAAGCCGGGGATGCCTAAAGAAGTAATTGTTAATACAACATTCAGCTTAAGCTTCATGTATTTGCGCATAAGCTTATGTTTACTGCGTTTGCCGATAAAATACATAACCACCCAGGTGGCTGAAATGCATTGAGCCAGTATGGTGGCAAGTGCAGCTCCGGTCATACCCATTTTAAAGACATAAATGAATAATGGATCCAGCAAGGTATTGATACCCGCACCAAGAAACATTGTTAACATTGCTGTTCGTGGGCTTCCGTCAGCGCGTATAAAATTATTCATGCCCATACCTATTACCTGAAAAATCGCCCCAAAGAAAATTACTCTCATGTATTCCATGGAGTAAGGCAATACAGCTTCACTGGCACCAAACAAGGTTAATAAAGGCCGAAGTAAAATCTGACCCATAATCATGAATAATGCTCCGGCAATAACCATTAAGGAAAAAGCATTGCCCAGAGCACGGTCAGCTTCTTCGGACTGTCCTTCTCCCAATTTTATTGAGAATAAGGTTGCTCCTCCTACCCCAAATAGAAGCCCTATTGAGAGAAGTATTATCATAATCGGGAAACCGATAGTGATTCCGGCTAAGCCTAAGGTTCCTAAATCACTGCTGTTTCCTATAAAAATCCTATCGACTATATTATATATGGAATTAACTATCATGCCTACAATGGCAGGTACCGAATATTCGGCCAAAAGCCTCGAGATTTTTTCTTTACCTAACGGATTTACATATTCCATATTACTTTTTCTCCATTGTATATTATAACCAAGATATTTGTTGAATACATAGATATTATATCATAAAGTAAAGGTTATTCAATTCAGAAGAATAGTTTTATCAGATTTTTAAACGGAAAATAGTTAAAGGGAATTAAGTCAGTCCGTGGTTATTCGTCCATCCTCATGTACCAATACACCAGGGGACAGCGCGTTCAGCTTATCAATAAAATCCTGCTTTTTCATATCATCTTTAATAAGCATTGTTTTCGAGGATTTGATCATACATGGAATCACATAGGCTTCCAGCATTTCTTCTTTTGAAAACCTTATACTGAGCAGCATTGTTTCTTTGAAGCTGTTTGTGAAGACAAGATTACCCAGGCTGTAGGCAATTAATTTTCCCTTATAAAACTCAAGGCCCTGAATAATGTGGGGATGTGAACCTATTACAAGATCAGCGCCGGCATCTATCAGCATCCGGGCAATGTTTTTCTGGTATTGGACAGGCTGGGGTTTCATTTCTTTTCCCCAGTGAAGGTATACCAGAACTATATCCGCCTTTTCTGAAGCCGATGCGACTTCGGATATAAGCCTTGCAGGATCATATGCGCTTGCAACCCCGGGCTTGTTTTTGCCTGCATGCCAGTGCACAAAGGGAATAACGTGGCTGGAGCACAGAACAGCCATGCTTACTGCTCCTCTATCGATATATACCGGCGCGTATGCGGCATCCTCATTTTGTCCCGCACCTGCATAAAGGATTCCGGCATCGTCAAGATGCTTCATAGTATCCAGGAGGGCAGTTTTTCCGTAATCCATGACATGATTGTTAGCCAGTGAGACCATATCAATTCCCGCTGATTCCAAAGCTTTTGCATATGCGGGCTTCCCCCTGAATATGAACTGCTTGTCTTTTTCCATGCTGCCCCTGCTGCTTAAGGGATTTTCAAGATTGACCATTGAAAAATCAGCGGAAACGAGGGTGCTTATCATATCTCCCCATATGCTGCTGTATCCCTGATTTTCAATAATCCAGCCCACAGACCCGTCAAGAAGTACATCCCCGCCAAGTACAATTTCTATGCTTTCTTCCGGTTGCTTCGGCTGATCTGAAACCATAATCAGCAGCGAAATAAGCCCCAGCATCAGGTATTTTTTCACAGTTGCAATCATCTCCCATACCCAGGAATGTCACTAACATTGTATGTTAGTATCTTTCCGCATATGCCTTGTCTGAAAACTGGAAAATTACGGGACAAGATGACAGGTAGGACAAGGTGACATTTACTTTGCCCTAAAGCTGCATTTTTTGATTAAAAAAAGAGAGGCTTTTGTACAATAGAAGAAGATTAGAAAAGGGATACCGCTGTCTGCTTGTCAAGCAGATAGCGATATCCCTTTAATATTTTTTCCTTAATCCGTTTTGCAGGTAATAGGCTGTCCAGCCAAACCGTACAGCATTAAATCACATAATTCCTTCAGCAAATCCTTGTTTCTGTTCCGCAGTATTTCAGGCTGCTGGAATAGATCCTGATACATTTTAAGATAAATAGTGGCTGCTTCAATGGAAATATCCTTGCGAATATACCCTTCACTGCGGCCCTTTTCAATAAATTGGCCTACGATATAAGGATACTTGTGCTTGTAATAGTCATCTGCCAGCTTCTTTATCTCAGGATCGGTATTAAACAATACACTGAGAGTATCCAGATTGATATGGTCAATAAAATCATAATTCATTGATACGGCACGCTTCACCAGCTCAGGAAAAGGCAGGTCGGTTTCCCACAGCTCTTTTCTTGCTTTCCAGCCATTCTCAAGGAGGTTTATGGTTGTATCCTTCATAAGGCCTTCCTTGCTCCCAAAATAATTATAAATACTGGCCGGTGCAACCCCCGCCTTCTGAGCGATTTCATTTATACTGGTCTTCTCCGTACCATACATGCAAAAAAGCTCTAATGCGGCAGCACGTATTTTGTCTTTTTTCAATTCTGTTCTGCGCTCATATCCGTTCATGGTTTTCCACCCCGTTTCAATTATACTAAAAGTTTTATAATGAGTCAATATAAAATATATAAAACTTATTGACAGGAGAATTTAGATTAGATAGTATAGAGATATAATAACAAAATATTATAAAACATATAAAACGGGAGGGCAGTATATGAATGTGATTAATATTCAAAAGCTAACCAAGTCTTTTGGCTCTACCCAGGCATTAAGGGGAATCAATCTCACAGTGACGCAAGGGGAGGTACACGGATTTATCGGCCCCAACGGAGCCGGGAAGTCCACGACTATACGCATTCTGCTGGGGATTCTGCGAAAAACATCGGGTCAAATTACACTGCTTGACGGTGATCCATGGAAGGATGCTGTCAGACTGCACCGCCGGCTTGCTTACGTCCCCGGTGATGTTACTCTGTGGCCCGACCTGTCCGGAGGTGAAATCATTGACCTTCTCGGACGGCTGCACGGAGGGCTTGACGTTTCAAGGAAAAAACAACTGCTGGAACGCTTTCAGCTTGATCCGACCAAAAAGAGCGGAACCTATTCCAAAGGGAACCGTCAGAAGGTAGCTTTGGTGGCAGCCTTTTCCTGCGAAGCGGAATTGTATCTTTTGGATGAGCCCACATCTGGTCTTGACCCTTTAATGGAGGCAGTCTTTCAGGAATGCGTGGCAGAAATAAAAAAAGCCGGTAAGACCGTGCTGCTGTCAAGCCATATACTGTCGGAGGTGGAGGCTCTGTGCGACAGGGTAAGCATTATCCGGCAGGGGCAGATTGTGGAATCGGGAACCATGTCACAGCTTCGGCATCTTACACGTTCCACTGTCAATGTGGAGACCGGCACCGCTGCTAATGGGCTGGGAAAACTATATGGAGTTTATGATATGTCCCGGAAAGGCCTTAAATATAGTTTTTCAGTAGATTCCGATGCCATGACGAAGGTGATGGAGATGCTGCTGCCGCTGGGAATCAAGTCCTTGACGGTTGAGCCGCCAAGTTTGGAGGAGCTTTTTATGCGCCATTACGGTGACGATATCGGTGAAAAAGGAGGAGCTGCGAGATGAGAATCAGTGATTTTTTAGGTACCGGAACTCTTATCAGGTTGTTTCTGCGCCGGGACAGGTACTTGCTGCCCCTCTGGATGTTTCTCCCTGTGATTCTGGGTTTGATTGTGGCAGTTACTTTCACTGCAATGGCCGATAAGGGAATGCAGAGCGTATTGGCTGAATTTGATAAAGACCCGTTAGTTTCTGCAGTCCTTGGCCCGGTTATGTCCTTTGACCTTTCAGGAGCTATTGTATGGCGAGGCACTTCACAAATGGCACTGGTACTGGGGATTGGCAGCCTGCTTACCGTAATCCGGCACACCCGCAGAGATGAAGAAACAGGCCGCAGCGAGCTGATTCGTGCATATGCAGTAGGCCCTTATGCCAATTTGACTGCTGCACTGCTTCTTGCCGTTATTTTAAATATATCTTCAGGAGCGCTGATCGCCTTGAGCAACATTGCCCTTGGGGGTACTGCAGCGGGTTCCTTTTTATTAGGAGGGACCATGTCGGTTGTCGGGTGCTTTTTTGCAGGAATAGGCGCTTTAGGCGTTCAGCTTCGGGAAAACAGCGGAACTGCACGGGGAATTGGCGTGGCAGTCTTAGGGCTGGGAATAGTGATGATGGTTTTGAATAACTTGGGAGGCGGCTATACCTTATTAAGATGGATTACTCCCATGGCCTGGCAGCGGGTGACTAAGCCTTTTGCCGGCAATCATGGCTGGAGTCTGATATATTTTGCTGCTTTTGCGGCCATACCTGTCGTTATTGCTTATGTACTTTCTGCTCGCAGAGATCTGGGGGCAGGTGTTCTTTTGGCCCGCCCCGGGCTCCCGGAAGCGGCTCCCAATTTTTCAAGCCCTTTGGCATTAGCCTGGAGGCTGCATAAGAGAAGCTTTATCGGCTGGCTGGCGGGGACAGTATTGTATATTGTTGTATTTTCAGCCTTCTCTCCCGGTTTATCCAAATCCGGTGGGATAAGCGGCTGGCTGTCCGGCTTGGGGGGAACGGATTGGACTGATGAAGCGGGTTTGGGCTATGTCTTTATTAGTATCGGCATCTATCTGGTGTCACTTTTTGTGGCTGCCTATGCCATAACAGCTGTATTACGCATGAAAAAAGAAGAAAACGAAGGCAGAGCGGAAATGCTGGTGGATAAGCAGGTGAGCCGGATTCGATGGATGAGCAGCCATTTAATAGCAGCGGCATTATGTTCTGCCGCATTACTGATGGCCACGGGTATTTCCGGGGGGCTGGCTTATGGGCTCGCAGCAGGGGATTTAAGCAATGGATTCTGGCGGATTTTTGGCATGAACGTTTCAAAGATCTCTCCTGTATGGATACTGTTAGGCATAACGGCTTTATTGTATGGTTTATGGCCTCGAATAACAGCTCTGAGCTGGGTGGTTTGGGCATCCTTTGGCATATTGGAGCTTGTATGGGAAGCACAGGTAATTGATTGGTCGCTTATGCGTATTTCTCCCTTCTCATATGCCCACTATACTATTGATATAACGAATTTACCGCTGCTTCCGCTGCTTGGGCTGCTTTGCCTTTCCGCCATATTGACGGGGATAGGATTGATTGGATTCAGGAACAGGGATATTTCAACAAAAGCATAAATTCAGCATTAATCCGGTCTTAAGGTGAATTTTTCAATCAGAATAAATATTGCTATGCTAATTTGCTGCAACAGTATGGTATAAATTAATTTCCAACCGTTATGAATAATCAGGATGTTCATTTTTTCAAATATTATCAGAACAGTGATGCAAGTAACAAAAGGTACGATTTTCCAATACCATTTTTTTAGTATGCATACAAAGTATACAAATACCAAGCATAAGGCAAGATGGTATGTAAATGAAACAATAATGCTTGACAGATAATAATCATTATATATATTTCTGACGAAGCTTAATTTATAATGCTGCCTGTCTGCCAGCAGCAGTATGGGAGACGGAAAGTGTATGCATATAAAGGCAATAAAATAATACGTTACAGCCCTGGTTAACCCGCGGCGTTCTTCATACATTTTGGAAAACCATTTCCGGGAAATCAGCATAAAAGCAATAACATTGAAGAAGGACATGTAATAATTCCACCAATGCTGCTCATATAGCCCCAGTTCAGCAAATATATACTCTACAAGCAGAAATAAAACTGCAGTTAAAACAATCCCCCTGGATTTTAATGAATACGCTATCATTACCGTCGCTGCCGCGGGGAACATGCTCGTATTGAGAAACAAATGGCCAAGAAGGTTCTGTGCCCAGGGATTTTGATACACACCCGTTTTATATGCATAAGAATTAAACAGGCCAAGTACGATGAATTCACCCATCCATGTAATGGTTGCTGAAAATAAATAAAATACCATGTATGTAGAAAATTGATATTTGTCTCTTTTCATATATATGGCATAGGCTGCAATACCTATACTGATGCCTGCCAAAGCAGCATACCAAATTACGTTTGACATTTTATACCTGCTTTACTTGTAAATACAGCACATAATAGAAATAGGAAATTCTGCAGAAATGTGCCTTGTTAAGAAATATTATTTGGTTTGCGGATACCAATTATTCAGGATAGGGGCTAAATTCCCGGTGCTCCTTCAATCTGCCCCAAGCTGGGAGTATTTATCAAAATAACATTTTTGGTACTGATTTTGATCATATTTTACCTATAATTACAATTTAGCGGCTAATAAAATAAATAGTAACAGTATCTAACCAAAGCAGGAAAAACAGCCATCTACCCCCAGGGATAAAGAGGGCGGGCAGAAATGAGAAATGTAAAGGAGGTATATGTGAATGAAAAAAATATTTTCATGGATTCTGGTATTTGCTGTATTTATGCAGCTATTGATACCAATAGGAGTTCAGGCTGCAAATGAGGATTATTTCGTTATCAATACACTGGAGTCATCACCGGGGGAGCCCATACAAATACGCTATCATTTAACAGGAATAAGCGGTGAAAATTATACTTTGTACTTGAAAAACAGAAACGGTACTGTATATCAGTCCTGGAACCTGACATGCCAGCCGAACAGTCCGTATATAATAGGCTATCACCAGTTTGCCGCGCCTTCAGATATAGGGCAGTATGAATTTCAGCTATATGGAAGGTTTACGGAAGAAACTTTTTCGCTATTAGAATCGGCAAAAATATTTACAGATATCACTATTGCTGTAGCTAAAATAACCGATCATACATTTATTACATTGTCATATTTTGAACTTAATGATTTTATAGTTGATGTATTCGAGGGACCTTTAACGGACCTTGCGAATTTTATAGGTTTAGGCGAAGAACCGGAAGAGCCGGTTATGCTCTTCAAGAGCCCTCCCATGGAAGTCAAGGAGTATTCGGCAAGGGTATGGGCAAACATTTCATACCAGCCGGGAGGCCCGATAAATGTCAGTTATGATAACATGCCTGAAAAGAGCAACTCTTATATTGGGCTGTACAGTATTGGTGCGAGTGATGAGCTTTGGGCGGATATACAAAACACCGGAAATAATACAACCGGCAATGTATTGTTTGACATGCCTATGATACCGGGGGTATATCAATTCAGATCCGGTTACTTTGCAAACGGGGCATATGTAAGAACAGGCGTCAGTTCTCCGCTTTATGTAATGCCCTATAATACCGTATTTAGGAATATACCGAACAAAATAAACCCGGGAGGGCAATTGAACATACAGATTGAAAATGCACCTTACGGTCAGCGTACCTGGGCAGGTATTTACCCTCTGAACAGCAATAGATATGATACCTATTGGAGATTTCTGGTTTCACTGAGCAACAGCAACAGCGGGGTTATCAGCGGTCCTGCACCGATTAATCCGAATTTATACTGCGTAAGGGTATTTAGTCAGGGCAGCGACACAATATATCTTTCAACCAGCCCTTCCTTTGAAGTGGCTGAGGGAGCCGCTGCTGCGCCGCAAGATAATCAAGGCCCTGTAATAGGGGATTTGGGTAGGGAAGGCCAGATACATCAAGTTGATCGTGAAGTTACAGCAGGACATTTTGAGGGCCAGCTATCTCCGTTAACACTGCAGGCACAGGCCGGAAACAGGCATGTTAAGCTGAATTGGACCAGAGTTACCGATTCGCGGGGGGTATTGGGATACAATATCTATAGGTCTACAAGCCCGGGAGGGCAGACAGAGATGCCTCTTAACGCTTCTTTAATCAATGGTACCATATATACCGACATGAGCGTAAACATCGATACGACTTATTACTATACCGTCAGGCCTGTTTACGGCGATAACAGCATAGGTGTAAGGTCCAATGAGGTGTCTGCCGCACCGAAAAAATGGGCGGCTACTATGGATCTGTCCGTTGGAACAGTTCCGAAGCCTGCGGTAGATATGCAGCCTGTCGGCACAACGCCAGGCACAACACCCGGAGCAACAATCGGTACAACACCCGGCACAGCACCCGGCGCAACAACAGGTGCAGGCACTTCGGGCCAGCAGCAGGCGGCGCTTCCATGGAGCGGTGTATGGAAAACAGACAGTGGCATGATGATACTCTCGCAGACGGAGAACAGAGTAACCGGCACCTACGGTGAATGGGAAGACAACTTGGCGATAAACGGTACTGTAAGCGGAAACAGGCTAACGGGTACCATGGACACCGGCTTTGGTCCCGGCAGGTTTGAATTTACAATTGCCCAGGACGGAAGCATAAGCGGCTGGAGCCGTCCGGACGGTTATGAAGCCTGGGAGGAATCCTTCCAATGGGTAGGAGTTAAACTATCCGATTCCTTTGGTAACACTGGCAATGCATGGGGAGGAGTATGGTACACGGACTTCGGCCCTATGGTGCTGACCCAGAACGGCTCCAGCATCACAGGAGTATACAGGCCATATTGCGATGTACCTGTTTTTCAGATAGAAGGGACAGCTTCAGGAAATGCTTTTACAGGGAGAATTAAGGAAGGAGAATTCACAGGAGAGTTCAGATTTAACCTTGGAAGCGACGGAAGGTCTTTTACCGGCCAGTACCGTTATACCGGAGAAGATGAGTGGACGGAGTGGAACGGGATAAGGAAAAGATAGGAGGGAGAATAATATTTGAGAAAGCTTACAGCTTTTATATTATGCATTGTTTTT
>Ga0116145_1005131_pt1 | contig 10124 bp, 5 predicted proteins | sample AD_JPNHG1_MetaG_FD_89747 | JGI IMG/M metagenome (GOLD analysis project Ga0116145, IMG submission 89747) | Active sludge microbial communities of municipal wastewater-treating anaerobic digesters from Japan - AD_JPNHG1_MetaG | ecosystem: Engineered > Bioreactor > Anaerobic > Digestate | place... | reverse complement strand
TCAAATTCCTTATCCTTTAACCCTGAGAGACTGGCCGAGAAGGGAGTTTCTCCAGTCTTTCTCTGGTAATAATCGTATGCTTTTCCAATTAAAGTTCCCTGCAATTTTTCCGGGATGAAGGGCTTATTCAGAGGAGATAATTTATATACTTCAAGCATCTCAAGATACGGCGTTAGGTCAATTAATTTCGTCGCAATGCCTAATTCATCGGCAAATTTTTGCGCATCTACTTGATTTTCCTTTTGGGAATCTTTTTCCGGTAGGATTAAAGCCAGCGTATTTTCGGCGCCAACGGCTTTTTTACATAAAGCGGCAACAACGGCTGAATCAATTCCGCCGCTCAATCCAATTATGATGCCTTCCCTTTCCAGTTTTTTCAGATAAACCCGGATAAATTCTGCTAAAGAATGAGTTAATTCCTCCGGCTCGATTGCCATTGAATTTTGTAAAAACTTTAATTTCGATTCCAGGTTTTCACTCATAAATAAGACAATAATAACATATCTCAGCCAAACTTAGCAAAGTTTATTAGTACTTATTAGAACTTTGTTAGGGATTTTCTCTTTTGCTTCTAATGCGTGAAGTAACCGTAATTATATCGAAAATGCTTTCTGCAATTTTCCATTTTCATCATACCCGATGGTTTTATTCTTGAAATATTTTATCATCGTACCTTTATCTATCCCCTGGATTTCACTGGTTTGGATTTGATGATAAATGTCTTCCCATGTAATTCTTCTAAATTTTTCCTTTTCATTTTGCTTAATGTATTTGCCGAAGTCATTTTCAATATATTTTTCATCATCTTGTCTCACAAGGTTCAACAAAAAGAAATTCAAATTTTCGTTATTAGCTATCCAAGCCCCAATAACCCAAAGCCTCAATAATTGATAATAGCCATCATCTATAATTTTTCCGACGGGTTGCTGTAGGAAACAATTGCCTTTACTATACTTTCCTATTCTATCCGTTTTTTCTTCAGCTGTATGGTTATTATTGAAATTAATTTTATTGGGTGATGACAATTTTGCTTCGATAAAAAGCAGAGTATCCTCCGTTTTGATTATAATATCCGGTTCTGAACCTATATTTTGCGCTTCGCCAAATTCTGATCTGGCTTTGCTTAATTCCGACCAGACGTCATTTCCCTTCCGGCAATACGACCAGTAGATTATCTCAGGCGATTTAAAAGTAAAGCCGAGGATAGAACCTAAAACCGAACTAACCACATTATTTCTCTCTAAAAACCTAAAGAAATTCCAGGTGACTGAATCCTCACTATTATCGTGATATAATTGAGCTTTGACCCTCTTATATTTTAAAACTTCTTCAATTTCCTTATCATTCCAGAGTAAATTATCTTTGTAATTATTATAAATAAAAGTAGTTGGCGTGATATATATCCTATGCTTATTACAAAAATATTGCTCGAACTTTTTTATTCCTTCAATATCCTGTCTTTTAAGATGCGCATCCAATGATTTAAGAATTCCTTTCGTCATTTTCATAACTATAGTTCCACAATCTTTAACCGGACACTCAACCGTAGTATCGGTTACCTCGATGCTTTCTTTCAATTCATTCATACCATACATTTTAAAACCTCTGTGTTAAATTAAATTGCAAATAAAGGTTTGCGAGTAAAAGAAATCCCGAACTGAAGAATATGATAAATCTTGCCTTCATGTTACCTTCTTATTACCTGCATATTGGCAAATAGGGCGTATAGAAATTTATCTTTTATCCCTTTTAATGGACTCAAAGGATAAGCCATTATTTAGATAAGGATTTTGTTTGAAAAACCATTATCCTTTCTCTCACACTTCACCTTCTAAATTGCTTTTGAGGAATTCTAAAATGATTCCTCTTTGTAGTTGTTCATGACAGAATTGATTTTGATAGTTTCTAAGACAACCGTCACAACTTGTTTCAAGACCACAAGTACAATTCTTCAGACAAGCCAAAGAACTCCTAAGAACATCATTAAGGTTCTCGTCACTCATTAAGCGTTTCACATGGCCAGCTCCACCTGGAACATTGTCGAATAAAACAAGCATAATTCCTTCTTCAGAAGGATAAAGACAACCATCTATGTCCTGCCTTTTTATTCCGAGGGCATAGCTAATACCTTCAAGAATCGCGTATAGTAAAGACAGATAAAAGCTATTATAATCCTTATTATTTATATCTATTTTTGGTTCCTTAAATGAAATGGAAATTACATCTGTTTTAAAAGTGTGTCCAAGATGCAATGGTCCTCTCAGTGCTGAAGAGCAGTCTATCCCAAAAGGCGTTTTATGCTTTTCTCTTTGCCTTTCCGAAAAAGCAGCTCCGCATGTAAAACAAATCCAAAATCCAATTCCTTTTTTCCCTTTACAGACAACTGCTAACTCACCGTCTGAGGAATACTTGCATTTAATTGTAAACTTGCTAATAGAAAATTCTTTTTCTTCAGGTCCTTTATAATCAAAGAAATATGGTCTTGTTGTAAATTCGCGTTTTGGACGTGATTCACCCGGCTTTTGTGGTTCATAATTTTTAGAAGTTACAAAACCAAATATAGGTGTAATGAATTTGTGAACGTTTTGACGAGAGATATTTCCATGAATTTCACATGAAATAAGGGGAGGCGCATCATCAATTGTTCCTTTATAGATATAAAAACGATTACATTGGGGACAAACTGCGTACCAATTAATTGGCCATGTTCTATTTTTTACCATCCTTAAACCAGCGCTTTCCCAGATATAACCATTTGCAACTACCTGACTGCCTGGAGCAAATTCAGAAATTGCCATACGCAAATCCCTCTCCAACTGTATTTCTTTGGATGCAGGGATATGGGACAGAATTTCGAGTTCAACAACATCAACTGGAAAACCGTATTTGGGGATGACAGTATGTGATGCCAGAAAATCTATAAGTTGTTTACTTTTTATTGTTTTTATTCTCCTATTTGCCCAGTCCATATCCCCATTTAATCTGTTCCTCTTTTGTTGATCTGTGGTGTTTTTCCACTCTTCTTCTTTAAAATCATAAAATCCCTTTAATTGAGTATATTCATCTCTGATTTTCTCATCTGCGATAGTGAGAGCACCATTGTTACCAACAAGATTATCTATCCAACCAAAATTTTCTATATTGAAAAAGCCACGCATATCATAAGGAATAACTCTTTCTAATGATTTCGAGATAGATTCTGGTCTTGCATTAATATATTCCTTCAATTTTTCTGTACCTGAATAGCTTTCTAAACTTCCATCAAGTCTAAAGAAAGATTCTACAGTTCCAAAATAATCAGGAAACTGTCTGAAGAAGTTTGCTAAAACAATAGAATGTAGATGACGAGAAATAATTTTTTCATTGCATATTTCGACTGCAGGTGGCTTTATTCTTCCTTCTACCATTTTTTCAGGCTCTTTAAAGTAAGTAAGGTCGTGAGACCGAAGCTGAGCAAAAGTCAATATAAAACCTACACTGCTAAGTCTTCGTCCTGCTCGCCCTGCCCGTTGAATGTAATTTGCAGGTTCTGGTGGAACATTGCGCATGAATATTGCTTCTAGCTCGCCTAAGTTTACTCCTAATTCAAATGTTGTTGAACAGCTTAATACATTTATATCTCCTTTGATAAAATTCTGCTGAACATTTGAGGCATAATCTGTAGTAAGTTGAGCCGTATGTTCCTGAGCGGTCATATTTATAGGAGAAAGATTAGAATAAAGATACCGATAATGGTTATTTGTAACTTCTTTTCTTCTTATATCGTTTATCACCACAAGCGTCCCATTACAATTAAAAGTAGGGCAAACACCTTTAACACTTGTAGGTACAATCGTTCCACACCTATCACATAAAAACCAGGGAGTGCTGCTGTTTTCTTGAATAACCTTCCAATATTTATAATCAAGCTGGTAAAGCACCCCTTGTATAGAATTGCTAAATTGGTAAATACCTTTTCCTATCCAATTATCACTTATGTCATTCCAGATTTTACCTAATAATATCCTTGATTCATTATCTTCATTCTCGTTTCCTGTAATCTGCTTGTATAACTTTTTCAAATATTCTAATCTTGTATTCAGTTTTCCTGCGACAGGAATAAAAGAAAAAATACTATTTTTAATATCCGAGCGCTCACCTCTAAACTTATATTCTCTATTTCTTGGAGCAAAGAATTCATCCACTGGAGCCGGACCATCATCAGGAAAAGTGATAGCCATATTGAAACGTAAAGTATTCAGCAATGTTTGGTATATACCTTTTGACTCATCCTCACTAAGATTCCAGGGAGATTCTTGTAATTCTTTGACTGGTTTCCAATCAATTGGGAAAACAGGTATAAATGATAATAATCCGACTCCTTCGAGAGAATTTCTTTTATCCCATACACCACAAAAATCCTGAAGAATCCATTTCCAGATTTCTTTTTTCTTCTCTTTTCTATCCATACCTGAGTTAAATACACTTTTTTCATCGCCGAGTTTTAGAGCATCTTCACATAAGGATCCGAGTCTATAGTCATGTAACGAACTATTATTCGATAAAGCCTCTACAATCAATCGTCGGAACAGAATCCTTTTGTATGTAAATTCTAAATAAGGCGCGAAGAAAGCAGCATCCTGCCTGCTATCTGAAAAGGTAAGTATCTTTTTTTCTTTTACGCTTTCCTTTTCAAGATTTTGATATAAGGCTGTAACCAATACTGCAGCAGGAGCATCTTTTTGAAAAATGAATTCTCGAACGATATTGATAGATCGCAATCCGCATAAACAACAAGTATTTAGCATACTATCTTTAGGATTAATCTCTATCAAAGTTCGTATCGTATTATCTTGGTGACTACACGCACATATTGGGCTATCATCCCATATTGCTCCACATTTTATGCATAATTTCCAGGTTTTCCCTTTTTCTGCTATTTCTTCAGGAACTGCAACTTCCTGATCCTCGTCTTCTTTTAATTGAATGTCTTCTCTCAATAAAAGAAAAAATCTATTTTTTCTAGAAGTATCTACCTCAGTAAAAGAATGCTTTAATTTATCATCTTTTACATTTCCGACTAAATACTCCTGTCCACATCGGCGACAGGATGCCAGTTCAAAAACGGGGTAACCTTCATCTGTTACTTCACGCCTTTCTAGAAGTATTTTTGGCTCAGGATAAAACGAAACAAAAATACCCTCTGGTGCACGTACAAACAGATGGTAACGAGCAGGAAGAAGAGGCAATGACTCTGCATCGGGACGTGACCACACTGCTATGTTAACAAGGCTAATAGCATACTTGCGTTCTTCATCCGAAGGAGTATCTTTTTCGAGAAGTATTTTAACGCAGTCTTCAAAATTTTTTGATTCTTCTTCCAATATACCTTTTAACTTTATAATTTTTTTATCCTTTGAAAAAACTCTATAGAGGAACCGCTTGTTATCACCATTACACTGCTCTTTTGATTCGTTTAAAATATTTTCTGGAACGCCATATTCTTTACATACCTGATAACATTGCTCGATTGTAGAATCTTCGGTTCTTTGTCGGATTATCGTATCCAATTCTGGGTATAACTGCATCGGACAATCAAAGCCTGCTTCTTCTATCTGTATTTTAATCCTTTCACCTTTTATTACATCCTGTCTCTGAGGATTTTGTGAGTCAAACTCAAATCTTTCACCAAAAAGTTTAGTGGCAAATTCTACTACTTTATTGAAATCTTCTTCCTCTTTTACAAGTGTTGCACTGGTTGCAATACACTGTAAATCACCTTCCATATTTTTACAAACTCTGTCTTTTAGACGACGAATAAGCATCGCCATCTCAATGCCGGATGCTCCGCTGTAAACATGTGCTTCATCCAACACTAAGAATTTCCAATGAGTTGCATACTCGCCATCAAAGAAGGATGAATCTTTTGGCCTTAACAATAAATATTCAAGCATTGCATAATTCGTTATAAGAATATGTGGTGGATTTTCGCGCATTTCCTCTCTTGAGAGAAGTTCACTTCTTACAGGTTCTAGGCCTGGATTTCTAAATCTAAATTGCCCTTCTCCTTCTTTTTTAGTTTCTGGTGTGTCTCCTACATATCTCCCAAAGGTAATATGTACATCTGGTGATTTCTCTTCCATAACTGTTGCTATATCTCTTAGTCTTCGCAACTGATCATTTGCCAGTGCATTCATAGGATATAACAAAAGTGCTCGAACTCCTGGCGTGAGCTCACCTGCTTCATATTCCCTTAAAAGATGATTATAAATAGGTATAAGGAAACATTCCGTCTTTCCACTGCTTGTGCCTGAAGCAATAGCCACATTACGACCTTCGAGTATCTTTCTGAGAGCTTTTTCTTGATGCAAATATAGAGGACTGTTTCGCAACGTAAACAAAGAATTTTTCTGTTTTTTCTGTCCCTCCTCATAAATATAATTTGGGTAAGTTAAATCAAACACCTTGTCTAATAGTACTCCTTCGTTAATCAAATCTTTTAGATAGCAACCCTTTGTAAACGGTGGGGTCGCCTCTAATATGGGACCATTCGTAAACCAGAACTTCTCAACTTCCTGGAGAAATAATTTGCGCAGGTTTGCATCCCTTAGACGGAAAGTACTGGTTAAATACCTAACATAACTTTCTCTGATATTTTGTGTTACTTTAAGCGGATCTATTGCCATTCTTACTCGCCTCCTGTCAACGATTTCAAAATCTCAATATTCTCCGAATACGCAGATTTTCTTCGCTTATCAAATAGAATATGTAAACGACAAATATCACCCATATCTATGCCGGCTTTAATTATTTCTTGTCTACTAAAACCTTTACCTTTTCTCATCCCCCTACCACATTTCACATTAGGTCTCATATTTTTTATATCTTTTTTCTTCAAAGGTTCAAACGAAACTGGCTGTTTTTGTGATTTACCCCTAGATTTTTCTTTCGTTATCTCAGGTAAATGCATAACGTCAACTTGGCCTAATAACCGCTCGTCGGCTGCTTTTTGAATTCCTATCCTTAGTGTTATTTTACCTTCGTTTTTATTGATAGTATCATAAAACTGATTTAATAAGAGTTTATGCACCATACCTTCTCGGATAAATTCTGCTTTTTGTAACCTTTGGTCATTTGTTTCAAGAATAGCCGAAAGATTATATTTTGTATCAAAATCATTGGTGCAAACTGTAAGGTAAAAATCTATACCTGCAATTAGTTCATCCCTTTTGAGTTGCAGGGGTTTATCGTGCCATGTCTCATTTCGTGAGACTTTCCATCTTAATTTTGGAATTGTTATTTTAAAATTTGCTTCAGTCTCTGGTTTGTTTTTTTTCATAAGAGAAAAACGAAGGATATCTTGTTCCGGCAGCAATTCGACTTGATAGCCATTTTCTATATGGTTACGTTGGACATTTTCATCGAGTTTTAATTCCCAATCATGAAAATCTTTCTCTAAAAGAATTTTGACAAACTCCTTTTTATGTCCAATTTCTGGATCTGGAATTACAAGGTCCCTTGGAAACTCCAATTGGATAAAAGGAATATAGCGAAAAAATAGCGTTTCTACGGGAATCCTATCCTCTTGCTCGCAAATATCTATTTGAAACTCTCCACATTCGCAAGGTAAATCATCGGGAAGCTTTAGTTCTAACGGGTCATCTCCAGTCCAATCCTTTGCAACGATCTTATAGCCCGCTTGCTTATTTTGAATCCAGACTACCCAACCAGATGGATTTTCTATAGGGGCTTTTATTTTTATGCTATTACCCGTAAAAATGGGCATGCTTTCTTTAAAATCATCCTCAACCAACACATCACCCGCAATAGTAAAGGTTGATTCACAAGGGATTTTTTTCTCATCACCAGTTAGCTTGTTTTTTATGACAAGTTCATTTATATTTTTCAAGTTAATAAAAAATGGCTGATATTTTTCCCAAATCCATCTTTCTTCAGGTTCAACAGCTAGTTTAAAATCTTCTTCGATAAGGATCCAGACATCTTTCTTTGGTAAAGGATTATAATTTTCTTCATCAAAAAGGTAATGCAATCTACCGCGATTATTTCCTATGGCAATAAATGGATATAGAATTTCATTACTATGTTGATAACGATAATCTCTACTTTGAAGTTCTTTTGGATAAACAACCTCAAAGCTCTTTAAAGGTTGTTCTAACTCTATCCTATTTTCTTGAACTATGACTTTTTCTTTGTTGCAACTTATTATTGAATCAATAGTTCGATTATCACCATTTATTCTCAGGTTATAATGTAGTTGTTTTGGAGCTTCTTTGATTTCTAATTGTTGTTCTGGTATAATCAAGAATATCTTTGCCTCATCAAGATCAATCTCTACATAGGGTGATTCTATTCTTGTAGTGATTTCTTTTCCCTTGGGTTCCTTTTCAGTTTTTTCGATACTTACTTTCGCTGTCTGTTGTGCTTGTTTGGTTGACTTTGGTCTCTTTCTTCCGATGCCACCTAAGTCTATTTCTCTCTTTTGTTTGAAGATAGCTGGTTTCTTTTCGCCTTCTGACGGCTTTTCACGTTCTTCTTCTATTTTTTTCGTAGGGGGTTTCTTATTGTGAGGTTTTTGTATTTTCTTTTTAACTGAAACTTCCGGTGTTTTTCCATCAGGTGAAGTTTCAGGTAAGACTTTAGTTGGCAGTTCTTTCTTCTCATACTTTAGCTCTGGACGAATATGGAAAATCTTCTTAAGCCAAAAAATAAACCTACTAAAGATATTGGACATCTTTTTCTTCACCTATTTTCCCACTGTAGACACTAAGTCATCTCTCTGAATCACGTGTAAAAGATAATCTCGATTATCATTACCACTAAATTCACGTTGATAGTGCGAAGGACAGTATCGAACCAGGTCATTAATCCATATCTTATAGGCAGAGCTCAGGCGCATCTCCAGCGGTAACGTTTCATAAAGCCCGATGTTATTACCCATCTTTATTCCCTCAAATAAGCAACTTCGTAATCCTTACCTGCGCCAATAAACATTTGATAATAGTAAAATTTTACTAACAATCCAAGCAGAAAAATTTCTCTCGAATTCCGTTAGTTATATATCTCTTTTGCTTATTTTGAACTTTGATTTTATTAGTTTATTAATACGTCTACCGCCTGTCCTGACCTGACTGTCAGCATACAGTACAGACAGTTTTATCGAGAATAGGCTGTTGTCTTTTATTTACACTAAACAATTTCCCAACTTCCAAGAGAATCAAGACATAGGGAAAACCCCGTAAGCACTACCCAATAGATTTTTAGTTTGACCTTTGAATAAATCCAGCACGGAATTAATAGCATCAATCTGAAAATCTAACTTGGAGTCAAATTTTAATTTTAACATCTTACTGCTCTAATTCTTTTCTGGCGAGTTACAAAATAAAAATCTCTTCCTAATTCAAGGATAAATTTTTCGAGCGCATTTAATATTGCTCTTTCTAAATCCCTTTCACTATAAGTATCGCTGAGCTCAAGAAAATCTAAAACATACGGGTCTCTAAAAACCAACTCGGGAGTCATTTTATCTTCTTCTTTCAATTCTTTCAACTGCATTTCTATAGTCTTATCGGGCAATTTTGACAATGCAGTTCTTTCGTAAAGCATCGTCCCTATTCGGTTTTCAAGGGTTCTGGTACTCCAGTGTTCTTTCTGGCATAAGATCGCATAAAATTTGCGTTTTAAGGCATCCTTTATTGGCAGAAGAATTATAATATGTGTCCAACTTAACCCTTGAAATTCTCCAAGCAGTGATTGGAGAATCGGGTATTCTTCATATAACTGAACCATATACCACAAATTTTGAGGTGAAAATCCCCTGCCATATTCCTGTATTAATTGTGAACTCAACGAGTTCATTATACGTTTTCCATAATCCGCTCTTTTTAATTTCATTATTTCTTCTTTGATAGTTTTTCCAATGTTCCAGTAAAGGACTACCATTTCTTGATTTATAGTAGTAGCAATTCTTTGTCTTGCTTGCTCAATCAAACCAGCAATTTTATTAAAAATATACTGTTAGATTGAACTTAGAAGTTTTTTAGCGGACGAGGCGTCCGATTCGCCACCAGCGAATTTTTTTATCAAGCTGGTAAAGCGGTCGTTCTTTATCCCAGGACATATACGTA
>Ga0116145_1005126_pt1 | contig 10133 bp, 8 predicted proteins | sample AD_JPNHG1_MetaG_FD_89747 | JGI IMG/M metagenome (GOLD analysis project Ga0116145, IMG submission 89747) | Active sludge microbial communities of municipal wastewater-treating anaerobic digesters from Japan - AD_JPNHG1_MetaG | ecosystem: Engineered > Bioreactor > Anaerobic > Digestate | place... | reverse complement strand
CGGCTTTGGATCACCCACCTTGGCGCAACCCGTCACCAGCGAGAGCAGCAGTAAAGGCAGCAAGTGAACCGCTCGGTGGAAGCTACCGCGGCGGCTCACCCGATCGTAGATCTCACAGGATGTAACGGGAAAGATCGGCATCTTTCACTTTTCCGGCCAAGCGTTCACGTACGTAGGTCCGATCGATGACCACTCGTCCGGAAGCCATCTCGGGAGCCTGAAAGGAAATCTCTTCCAGCAGCAGTTCCATGATGGTATACAAGCGGCGGGCCCCGATATTCTCGGTCGTCTCGTTGACCACCCAGGCCAGGTGGGCAATCTCCTCGACGGCATCTTCGCTGAACTCCAGTTCGATTCCCTCGGTCGCCAGCAAAGCCTGGTACTGGCGTGTCAGAGCGTTGCGCGGCTGCGTCAAAACGGCGCGGAGGTCCTCCTCGGTCAGCGGATCCATTTCCACCCGGATGGGGAAGCGGCCCTGCAATTCGGGAATCAAATCCGAAGGCTTCGCCACATGAAAAGCTCCCGCCGCCACAAAGAGGATCCCTTCCGTATGCACGGTACCGAACGGCGTCCCCACCGCCGTGCCTTCCACGATGGGCAAGATGTCCCGTTGGACTCCCTCCCGGCTCACCTCCGGACCGTACCCCGACTCTCGACCGGCGATCTTATCCATCTCGTCGACGAACACGATCCCGCTGGTCTCCACTCGGTTCAGAGCCTCCCGGGCCACGCGATCCATGTCGATCAGCTTCGTCTCTTCTTCTCGAGTCAAATACTCGAGGGCCTCGTCCACGCGCATCCGCTTCTTGGTAGTCCGAGGGGCCGGAGAACCGGCCAGGGTTTCCCGTACCGGGAGATCCATATCGTCTTCGAAATCCATTCCCCAATAGTCGGAGGCTCCGAAAAACCGCTCCTGCACTTCCAGCTCGACCATGCGATGGTTCAACTTCCCTGCATTCAGGTCGTGCCGCAACTTCTCTAGACGCTCCTTGCTCAAGGATCCGGTACGCTTGTTGGCGGCCCGGGCCTTCCCTTTGGGAGGAGCTGAAGGAGCCGCTAGAACCTCCAGTAACCGTTCACAGGCCGCTTCTTCAGCCTGCCCGATCACCTGGCGAACTTTCTCCTGCCGTACCATCTCCATCGCGATCTCCACGAGATCACGTACGATGGCGTCGACATCCCGTCCCACGTAACCCACTTCGGTGAACTTGCTGGCCTCCACCTTGATGAAGGGGGAACGGGAAATCCGCGCCAAGCGACGCGCCAACTCGGTCTTCCCAACCCCGGTGGGACCGATCAAAATCACGTTCCGGGGACGAACATCCTCGGCAAACTCCGGGGGTAGTTTTTGGCGACGAAGCCGGTCCCGCAAGGCTACGGCCAAAGCCCGCTTAGCTTTCTGCTGTCCGACAATATACTTGTCCAGCTCCGCGACAATCTGGCGGGGAGTCATTTCCTCCAGGCTCAACGCCTCGCCGGTTGTTTGTTCCTGACCGGGTTCCATCTCGTCCGCCTTAGAGAACCTCCAAAAGGATTTCAGAGTTCGTGTAAACGCAAATCTCTCCGGCGATCTGCAACGCCTCTCGGGCCACATCCGGAGCCGGCAAGTCGGTGAAACGCATCAACGCCCGCGCCGCCGCCAGGGCGTAGACACCTCCCGAACCCACGGCGATCAGACCGTCGTCGGGCTCCAAAACGTCTCCCTTGCCCGAAATCATGAAGGAGTCCTTTCGATCCGCGACCACCAACACCGCGTCAAAATGGCGCAAAAGCCGATCAGTCCGCCAGTCTTTTGCCAACTCTACGGAAGCTCGACGGAGGTTCCCCCGAAACTCGTCCAACTTCGCTTCGAAACGTCCAAACAGCGCAAGAGCGTCGGCCGTCGAGCCGGCAAATCCGGCCAATACCTGGTCATTGTGCAGGCGACGGATCTTCCGTGCCCGGTGTTTCAAAATGGTGTCACCCAAGCTGACTTGGCCGTCTCCAGCCATAGCGACCTGGTCCTCACGTCGGACCAGCAGTACCGTGGTTCCCTCCAACCTCCGCCGCACGCGCTTCAGTATATACCGAAGCATAAACACCACCAACCGAGCATCCGCGACCGGTGTGCTAGGATGCCGGCGAGTTGGAACCATTTCATACAAAGGTCGCTGATCCGGAGTTATGGGAAGGCGCCCTATTCATCGCTCGTCGCCTGAAGAATGCCGGGTATTTGGTCTACTTTGCGGGGGGTGCCGTGCGGGATCTTTTGCTGGGGCGGACCGTGTCGGATATCGACGTGGTTACGTCCGCACCTCCGGAGAGAGTGGAGGCTCTGTTCGAGCGGACGATTCCCGTGGGACGCCAATTCGGAGTGGTCATCGTCGTGGAGGGAAACCATCAGTACGAGGTGGCGACCTTTCGTGGAGAAGATAAATATCTGGACGGACGCCATCCTTCCGAAGTCGTTTTCGCCGATCCCGAAACCGACGCGCGGCGCCGGGATTTCACGGTCAACGCGCTGTTTTACGATCCCTTCAGCGAAACGATCATTGATTTCGTGGGAGGTCGTGAAGATCTAGCTCGCGGCGTGCTGCGGGCCGTGGGAGATCCTTATGCACGTTTTCGCGAAGATCGCCTACGATTGCTCCGGGCGGTGCGGCTGGCGTGTCAACTAGACTTCACTATTGAAGCGGCCACTTTCGACGCGATCCGCCGCGAAGCGGCGGGCGTCGGAGAGGTAAGCGCCGAGCGCGTCCGGGATGAACTGATTCGCTTGCTGACCGGTCCGGCACCGGCTCGCGGGCTCGATCTTCTCTTGGAGACCGGCCTGCTACAGGTAATTCTTCCGGAGGTTTTCGCGATGGTCGGCGTCCCCCAGCCCCCGGAATTCCATCCCGAGGGAGACGTCTTCGCTCACACCCGACTGATGTTCGAGAAGGCGGATTCCCTGCACGAGACGCTGGCGCTGGGCGTTCTGCTGCATGATGTGGGCAAACCTCCAACCTTCCGCGTGGAAGACCGCATCCGATTTGACGGCCACGCAGAGGTCGGCGCCGAGACGGCCGTTGAGATCTGCCGTCGGCTGCGGTTCCCCAACCAAACCACGCTACGGGTGAAAGAGCTCGTTCGCCAGCACCTGCGATTCATGCATGTCCGGGAAATGCGCGTGAGTACGCTGAAGCGCTTCTTGCTCCAAGAACACTTCGAAGATCATTTGGAACTCCATCGGCTGGATTGTCTGGCCAGTCACGGCGACTTGACCAACTACGAGTTCTGCAGGGAAAAGCTGGAAGAGCTTCAGCGGGAACCGACTCGAATGCCGCGACTGTTGACCGGTCACGATCTGATCGACGCCGGCTTCCGACCGGGACCGATTTTCTCCCGGATCCTGGGGTCGCTGGAAGATCTACAGCTGGAAGGGAAAATCACCAGCCGTGAAGACGCCTTGCGTTGGCTGAAAACCAACTGGTCGGCCGATCCCTCCACGGCCGCGCCGAACGGCGAGGGTTAGTGTCGGCGATCTGAGATTCCAGGAAACCCGCCTTCGCATCCTTTGCTTGCACACGCTGAAAGAAAAGTTTCATCAAACCTATAGCCGTTTGCAGTGTCTGGTGGTATAAGTGTTGTGGTATGAAACCCTACACACTAATCCTGACGACGCTGTTGATAGGTGTGTTATTGCTTCCCGGCTGTTCATCCCAGCCGGATGAAACCGGCATGGAGGAAGCCGCCCCGGCTCCGGAAGAAACTCGTCCGGAACTCGGTGCAATGGTTGTCGTTCCGGCGGGTGAGTTCACGATGGGCTCCGACGTCATGCCGGGAACGCCTCCGTTGGCGGCTCCGGCCCACAAGGTCACCCTACCCGCTTACGAGATCGACGTCTATGAAGTGACGAACGTCGAGTTCGCCCGCTTCCAAATTGAAAGCGACTACGAGGCTAAAGGGGACTGGAGAACGTACTATAAGATCGGGCGCGAGGAGCACCCGGTGGCGAACGTAACTTGGGAGGATGCCAAGGCCTACTGTGAGTGGGCGGGCAAGCGACTTCCGACCGAGGCCGAATGGGAAAAGGCCGCTCGGGGAACGGAAGGATTACGGTACCCCTGGGGCGAAGTGTTCGATTGGACGAAGACAAATACCAATGAGCACGGCGTCCGCGACGTTCTCCCAGTCGGTTCTTTGCCGGACGACAAGAGCCCGTACGGTGTTTATGACATCTTCGGGAACATACAGGAATGGACGGCGGACACGCTCGAACCGTACCCCGGTGCGAAGACGGAAGGGCTGGGTAACGTGTACAACAAGAAGTACAAGGTTGTTCGCGGCTCCTCGTATGCCATGAAGGGGGAGAGCATGGCCCTGTGGACCCGGGCGGGCTTTTTGCCTAATTCGCAGTACGGCATAGGGTTCCGCTGCGCCAGGGATGTGGAACAGCCTGGCGGTGAGACACAAACCCAGGCTGCGGCATCGCGATAGTTCGTCTTCGCCGAACGTTCCCGGCGCGGAAGAACGCCGTTTGCGGTTAGAGTGTGGATTTCGTATACTCTGCAGGTTAACAGCCCTTGACGCGGGGTGGAGCAGTCCGGTAGCTCGTTGGGCTCATAACCCAAAGGTCGGAGGTTCAAATCCTCCCCCCGCAACCACGGTCTTTCTTGAGGCCGCCGCGAGGCGGCCTCGTTTTTTTTGCTACCCAATGGAAATAGCGGGACCGCCGCCGCGGAGGAGGCCGCACGGAGTGCGCTCGTGCATCAACCCTGGGACTGCAGGCCTGCCGCCGACTCCCGGAGGACACTTGCCGCATTACGTGAGCCGGTCCGTGACGGGGGCTCCGAACCTCGGGGATTCCCAGAAGCCTCGATCGGACTGGCAGAGAAGGTGTCAGGCATTGCGCCGTTCATGAGACCTTGAGGATGCATCCGGCTGAACCATAAGACCTGCGCGGTTTCCCCGGCCGATTCGCATTCTTGTAGTCTCACCCCCCACACCCGGGCCGGTAAGGACCTTCCGAAATTCGCCGGAAGCTGTCGAAACCCCGCCCGGCGCCCGCAGGTTCCCGAGTACACGGTGTCCCGGTCGTTGCTCAGCGACGGCTGGAAAGGGAGGACGGGGGTTCCAGTGCACCGGTACGGAACAACTGCGAGGGTTCCAGCCCGACCAGCCGCGCCACCACGCGCAAGTACAGTTCGAGCCCGAAACGAAAGTCCTCCTCTTCCAAACTCTCTCCTTCCGAATGGGTCATCCCGCCCTCCGCGTGACGAAACGGCCAGAATCCAACGGCCGTCACCCCGCGCTCTCGGAAGAAACGAGCGTCTGTGAACCCCGGCTGAACAGCGGGACCGACCTCGGACGACTGACCCATCTCCTTAAGAGCCTTGTCAACCATACGGGTGAGGCGCGCGGGCTCAAGGCTGGCCGCGGGACGACCACGTAGCACTACCTCCAGCTGCACGCCGGCGTCGTGCACAATATTTTGAAGATCCCATAAGAAGCTCTCAGGATTTCGATCGGGCTGTAGACGGCAGTCCAGCAAAGCCGTCCCGACGCCCGAGAGAATGTTCGGAGGCCCCTCCGTCTCGATCTGCATTACATTGACGGTGTTCTGCAGCAACGCGGCGTAGTAAGGCCCCAATCCAGCCACATCAGGTACAGGATCCTTCAGGCCCGCTTCAACGTCGGCAAACCAAGTCTTCCAGCCTTCGGACTGATAAGGAGCAAGCCGGCGAAAGTACTCGGCCACCGCCGGCGAAGCACGCAACGGACTTCTCCAGGTAAGGATACGATGCAAAACCCGGGTCAGCCTTGCCGTCGCCGAATCGGGCATCCAAAGCGCACCGTGTGCGGGCCTTCCGTGCGCCGATATGCGGAGCCATACCGGAACCTTTTGGGTCAGCTCCAAACCCACATACTGCAACGCTCCGTCTTCCGAGGTGCAGTTTGCACCCCCTTCCGCCAAAACCAGTTCCACGCTTCGAACCAATTCCGGATGGTTCTTGAGGAGCCAATCGGCACCCAGCTTCCCTCCCATCTCTTCGTCGGCCGTGGCGACGAGCACGAGATCCCGATCAGGAGGAACTCCGGCAGCCTTCACCGCAAGAAGGCACATCAACTGGGTAATACCCAACCCCTTCATGTCGACCGCCCCGCGGCCCCAGACGACTCCCCCTTCGAGCGTGCCGGCCGGAGGACCCGTATCCTCCTCAACGGCCGGCACCACGTCGAGGTGTTGCAACAGCACTACGGCCTTCCCCTTGCCGGTGCCGGGTATGCGGGCGATCAGGTTGGCTCGACCCGGGGCCGACTGCAGAATCCGGGACTCGATTCCCGCCCGGTACAGGCGCTCCGCTAGAAACTTAGCGGCTTCAAGCTCTCGGCCTGGAGGATTCGACGTGTCGATTTGAAGAAAACGACCAAGCAGTTCTAAGGCTTCTCGGACAAACGGCTCCGGCAACCGTTGGGCGGAGCCCGAATCGGGGGGAATCTTACCGGTCTGCTTCGCCTCGGCGGCTCGAATCGGTAGATCGGTTGAACCCAATAGAATCAGCAGAATACACCAAAGGAACCATCCGTATACCCAGCGCGTCGGCATAAGTCATAGCACCCGCATCCATTATAAGGATCAGCCGTTCCGCCCGTGCTTCGTTCCTCCACCGCGAAGCTGTCGGAATGCCTCATAGGCCGCGACCGCCGCCGCGGAGGACAAATTCAGGCTCCGGGCCGCCGGATTCCTCATGGGAAGGCGGCGTCCGCGGCCGGGGTAGCAGGACTTCAGCCATCCGGGCAAGCCCGAAACCTCGCTTCCAAAGACCAGTAAATCACCCGGGTGATACTCGACAGCCGTGTACTCCACGTCGGCGTGACGACTGAACCAATGCAACCTGTGGCCGGCTTGCATGTCGAAAAACGCCTTCGCATCCGGCCACAGGTACAACTCTACGGCCGGCCAATAGTCCAAGCCGGCCCGCTTCAGGTAGCGGTCATCCAGGGAGAAACCCAACCGACCCACCAGGTGCAGAGGCAATTCCAGAGCCGCACACAGCCGCGCAATGTTCCCTGTATTCGGAGGGATTTGGGGTTCTACCAGAACCACGTGCAGCAAAGCCGCCTCCGATAATGGCTCCACACGCGCAGGCACAATCGGCCTTACCACTCCAAGGTTCCCTCCCAGCCAAGCGTTTCCCGTAAACGGGTTTCCAGCACCATTCCTTCATGGAACCCTCTCAGGCGGAGTTCCTCAGCCGGAGCCGAAGGAAGTGCCGTCCTCGGCAAAAGTCCGACAATTTCCGACTCAGCCAGGTCCACCTGCAGCTCTGCAGCCCGCTCCTCCAAATAGCGACGCACCCGCAGAGGTCCCCCTTGATGCAAGTCCAGCAAGTTCATGGACACCTGAGCAGCCTTCCGCGACTCCAGCCACCATCCCAAGGCCCGAACGCCGGGAATCCGGGAATGAGCTTCGCGCACCCGGCGGGCCAATTCCCGAGCTGCTTCGGCGTCTCCCCCCTGGAGCATCACATTGAACGCTCCCATCAACCGGCGGGCCCCAACTGCCACGGCACCCGCCGTCGGGTGCAATGTCCTCGGCCCAAACTCAGGAAGGCGTTCTCCGGAGTCGATCCTGGCCTGGAGTCCGGCCAAGCCTCCTCTGCGCAAAGCCGATAATTCTTGGTATTCAGCTTGACCGCTCACGTAGCCGTACAAGAAGACCGGCACGGAAAAGCGCTCAGCCAAACCCGCGCCGAAAGTAACCGCCAGGTCCCGGCACTCCGCGAGGCCCACGCCGGCCAGCGGAACGAAAGGCACCACGTCCACGACTCCAATTCTGGGATGCACTCCTTTGTGGCGGCGCAGATCGAGACTTTCCACCGCCAGGGAGGCCAAAGCCAGGGCCCGTCTCAAGACCGCCTCGGGAGTTCCCGCAAACGTGAAGACCGACCGGTGGTGGTCCGCATCCCGGTGAACATCCAGCAGCGCGCACTCTTTATCAGCCGACACGACTCCGGCCAGACGGTCCAACAGCGCCCGGTCTCTTCCCTCGCTGATGTTCATAACGCATTCGACGAGCGTTTCATGAGACATTTCGCTAAAATGATAACCGTTGCGCCAGGTGGACCGGTGCCACCGACAACGACGGTGAAGAATCGGGTCGGAGGTTCTGACCGAAACTTCGGGCCGGCGCCGATTTGGCGCAAGACATCATGGGGAGATTGGAATGCCAGGGACGTTCGGAACCCATCCAGCATATCGCCGCTACGCTTATTTCCTTTTTTCGGCCTGGTTGTTTTCAGCCTGGACCGTTCGACTGTCGGCACAGGAACCAAAACGGCAAGCCGTCCAGGAAGAGACCGAGGACTATTTCCAGAAGTGGTTGAACCAGGACGTCGTCTACATCATTACCAGCGAGGAGCGGAAAGTTTTCGAGAGCCTCACGACTCCCGAAGAGAAGGAACAGTTTATCGAGCAGTTTTGGTTCCGGCGCGATCCCGATCCTTTTACCTCGGTCAACGAATTCAAGGAAGAGCACTACCGTCGAATCGCTTACGCGAACGAACATTTCGCGAGCGGCATCAAGGGTTGGCAGACGGATCGAGGCAAGATCTACATCGTGCACGGCCCCCCCGACGAGATCGAGACACATCCTTCCGGGGGACCCTACCATCGACCCACCTCGGAGGGAGGCGGGAGCACCGTTACGTTTCCTTTCGAGCTCTGGCGGTATCGTTACATCCCCGGTATCGGCTCCGATGTCGTGCTGGAGTTCGTAGATCGAACCCAGAGCGGGGAGTACCGCCTTGCACTGACTCCCGACGAAAAGGACGTTCTCCTGCACGTGGACGGCTACGGACTTACTCTTGCCGAGGAAATGGGTTACAGCCGCAAAGAAGACCGACTTAACTTCAGCCCGTGGAATCGCTTCACCTACCGCGGACCGTTTACCTACTACCGTGACCCGTTCGAGCAATATGAGCGCTTCGTAAGCATCCAGCAGCCCCGACAGATCAAGTACGAGGACCTGAAGGAAATCGTTAAGGTCAACTTGAGCTATCAGAACCTCCCGTTCCGTTTCCGCCAACACACTCTGAAGTTGAACGACGCACAAGTCATCGTTCCCATGAGCGTCGAGCTGGAGAACCGAGAACTGACATTCGTCGAGGAAGGCGGAGTACAGCTGGCTCGAGTCGGCGTGTACGGGGTGATCAGCAACATATCGAATCGAGTGATTCTGGAGTTCGACGACGACCTGGTGACGTCTCTCCGACCCGATGAAACCGCCCAAAGGACCACGGGGAAATCCATTTATCAAAAGGCGGTCGTTTTGGACAACCGAGGTCGCTATAAGCTCACTTTGGTAGTCAAAGACACCAACAGCGGTAAGATCGGCACCTTGACCCAAGCCCTCATTCCTCCCGCGTGGGACGGGAACGGACTTAAAACCAGCAGCCTTATCCTGTCGGATCGTATGTACCAGCTCGAAAAGCTGCCGGAACAGGAGGAAATGTTCGTTCTCGGAGATTTTTACGTCCGCCCGTGTTTACACTGTGTGTTCCAAGCCGAACAGCCGGTGAACCTGTACCTCCAGCTCTATGACGTGAATTTGGATCAAACCACTCAGGAACCTTCCCTTTCCCTACACTACCGGATTGTGCGCGACGGCGAAACACTGCGCGAATACAACGATCAAGAGGGACGTTCCATTCAGTATTTCTCCCCCCGTCGGGTTGTGCTGGCCGCCGCGTTTCCACTAAAGGATCTCGAGCCGGGGCGCTACGAGCTACAAGTAGAGGTCCGCGACAACTTGAGCGATCAAAATGTGCACCTGTCGGAACCCTTTGAGGTCTCGGATTCTTCCGCCCGTTTTGAAGGGAAGGCGACAGAGTGACTCGACGGACGGTGACGGCAAGGTAATGGTCAGTCACAGGTGGGCCGGCTCAGACCGGTGCCGAGTTCTGGTGGTTCTGGCTCTAACGCTTTCCCCAAGCCTGCAGCAGGTCGGCGCTGTAAACGAAGAGCCAGCATCGGAGAGGAAGTCGACGGAAGACTTCACCTTTCTCGCCGGCCGGGCGGCCACAGCTTTTCAGGAGGGTAAAACGGAGGAGGCGCTTTCCCTGTTTCGGCGGGGACTGCAGCTCAATCCCGAATGGGAAGAAGGCTGGTGG
>Ga0116145_1005116_pt1 | contig 10145 bp, 6 predicted proteins | sample AD_JPNHG1_MetaG_FD_89747 | JGI IMG/M metagenome (GOLD analysis project Ga0116145, IMG submission 89747) | Active sludge microbial communities of municipal wastewater-treating anaerobic digesters from Japan - AD_JPNHG1_MetaG | ecosystem: Engineered > Bioreactor > Anaerobic > Digestate | place... | reverse complement strand
GGCACCATAGGTCATACGCCGATTCGCTCCCCCCAAGCATGCAAAAAGCCCCGTGTTTTCAGGTCGATTGGGCTTCAACCGCATGCAATGCGCGGTCATAAGTCGGAAAGGTCCGCTAGGGCCATCATCATCATGATGGCAGGCTCGGGAACCTCGACGACGCGGAACCCATCGAGGCACTCCTCGGACAAGGGGTCGCCGGAGTAGCGAGCCGACGCGAGCAGGTCGGGGTCGAAACTGTAGAACGACCCGCCCCGCAAGCCGCGAGAAGCCCCAATAACAGCTTCGTTCCACTCCCACACGTTGCCGCCCTGATCGAACGTACCGTACGGACTGTCGCTGTTCTCGTGAGCGCCCACCTCCGCACGGTAGTACGGCTTGCCGATCGTCCAGCCGTTGTTGTAGTACGTCGCGTTGTTCCCGGGATCAGGATCGCTCAGTTGGTTGCTCGGCGCGCTGTCACTGCTGGTCGGGTAGTCGAAGTAGTTCCCCGTCGCGCCGTCGTTCTTGTGATACGCCGCCTTGTACCACTCGTCTTCCGTCGGGATCGCCCACTTCCAGTCCGGCTTGCGCGTCACGGCCAGCAAGGCATCGCTGCTTGTCGCGCCGTTCAGGTAGTAAGCCCCGTCCTCCGTGGTGCTCAGGCCCTGCGGCCCCGTCGGCTGGCCGTTGTGAAGCCAGTTCGCGAACCGCGCCGCGTCGCCCCAACTCACATAGTTCACCGGCCGATTGGCCCAGTCCTGAGCAACGCTATAGGTGTAGCTGCCCGAAGAGCCGCTCCGCTCTATCTTGCACCCGTAACTGCTCGACCACATGTTCGGGTTGTACAGCCCGTACGTGTCAGTCTTTGCCACCGCGTTAAGGAACTCCGTGTACTGACCCGCCGTCACCTCGTATTTACCGATGTTGTACGTGTAACCGACCGAACCGTAGCCGCCGTAGCGACGATCCGGGGCGTTCCCAACATTGCCCACCGGCACGGTCTCGATGCTTACCGCCGCTGCCGTGCCCGCCAGAAAGCCGGCCGACACAAGAACCGATACGCGCGAGATCAAAGTGTTCATCATTCTCTCTCCCTTCAAAATCCCTGTACTTCGCGGAGCTTCTCTCTCCCGCGATGATGCTGTGAAACCCTAGACTGGCGCTTCCTCCAGGTCGCGTGCCGGTATTCTACAGCCCTTCCCCGGTGCGTCAAGACAATTTACAGGTTTTAGTGAACTTGGCGATCATCACGATCGCGCCGATGGCGAATCGGCCTCGGTGTGGTCCGGCGGAACGGGTGAATCGCTGCGACTCCCGCTCGTGACAGAGGCGGTTCCCCCACTAAATCCAGCAACAGCCTAGTTTTACAGCCGGCTTCGCCCCTCGCGATGCCGGCGGTTTGGCCTTTCTTCATGCTCATCGCGGGAAGCAAAGCCCTGTGCGTGCAAGCCGATCTGAGCAGGGCAGGGTCCGCGCCCGCGGACCGTTCGGGCGGGGGAGGCGAGCATGATGCGGTTGCCCATCGCAGGGTCCGCGCCCGCGGACCGTTCGGCTGGAATCTCTCGAATCGAACGAATCCTTCGCCGTACCGCCCGCGCCTGCCGACCACTCGATCTCGCAAACCGTTCGAGCCCGCGTAAACAACTGCGCGAGGGGGGGATCGAACCCCCACGGGTTTCCCCACAGGATCCTAAATCCTGCGCGTCTGCCAATTCCGCCACTCGCGCATGCCCAACCCCGCTGCGCCAATACCCTGCGGGATTTCACTGAGACCCGACGCCGCCAGGCCTCTGCGGCTTCCCGGATGAGCTATCTTACAGTTCGAACGCGCGGGTCTCCACCACCCCTTGATTCCGCCGATCCGCTGGGCCGATCAAGATATCCGTTTGAACAACGCCCCTCGCGGCGGGTTGTCTGACCCGAACATTCAGCCTGCTACTGCATCGGAAACTTGCCCGGATCGCCTTCGCCGTAGCAAGACCCAGGTGGTCTGGTTCGATGCCGTAGTCACAAGAGTGTTCCGGGAACGCGTCGGTGTTCAAAAGGAAAATGCTGAGCGTTGGGCTGGGCAATCAGTCTCTCAGTGCCTGCTCGCCAAACCGCCAAGTCCTCTTCCAACAGCTCAGCACCGAGGATGGCAGCAACCCAGGCACGGATGCTCACAGGAAGACTTGCTTGCGAACCGTCGCGATCACCCGTCATGTTTACACCCGTACGGCGCGACCTTCCCCAACCGCATATCAGCCTTGTGTATATCAGTGATCTTGTCTGATATGTTCTGATTTACCAGGCTTGCCCTCACCATCTTGCCACGACCAACAGCAACCCCCCAGGCAACAGTGAAAACGACCTCTCCTGATCCGCTCGTGCGACGCCCGTCAGCGAGGATAGAATCCCCGTCGACGCGCGCGGTCCAACCGAAAGCTCAGACCGCAACATGCGTTTTGCCCAGGAGGCTGGCTGACAATGGATTTCATCCCCATCACCCGGGTCCGGCGGACCTTTCCGGCTGATCGGCTCACGGATATCGAAGCTTCCGTATCCGAAGAACTCATTCACTGCGGCGTCAATCTTCAACCGGGCTCGCGGATTGCGATTGCGGTGGGCAGCCGAGGCATTGCTGAACTGGACCGATTCGTACGGGCGGTCGTCCAGTGGGTTCGCCGATGCGGGGCCGAGCCCTTCATCGTGCCGGCCATGGGAAGCCACGGCGGCGCCACCGCCGAGGGGCAACGCGCGGTATTGGCAGCTTACGGTGTAACCGAGGAGAACGTCGGGTGTCCGGTGCGATCATCCATGGAGGTCGTCGAACTGCCCCAGGGCGATCTGCCCACGAAGGTCTTTCTTGATCGCCAGGCCGCCTCCGCCGACAACACGATCCTCATCAATCGCATCAAGATGCACACTTCTTTTCGGGGTCGATACGAGAGCGGCCTCATGAAGATGATAGCCGTCGGGCTGGGCAAACATGCTCAAGCCCAGGCTCTTCATCGCCTCGGCGTCGACGGCCTCCGCGAGATGATGCCGCGCGTCGCGGGCCGGATTCTCACCCATGGCAATATCCTCCTGGGCCTCGCGATCGTCGAGAATGCCTATGACGAACCGATGCTCGTTCGCGCCATTCGCGCACCCGACATTCCCGCCGAAGAGCCGGCCCTGCTCGACATCGCCCGCGCTAACATGCCCGCTTTGCCCGTTGATCGCCTCGACGTGCTGATCGTTGACCAGATCGGCAAGGACATCAGCGGCCTCGGCATGGATCCCAATGTCATCGGGCGGCTGAAGATCCGCGGTCAGCCAGAGCCCAAGTCCCCTGACATCCGCGTCATCACCATTCACGATCTCTCCTCGGCCTCACACGGTAATGCCATTGGCATGGGCCTGGCTGACATTATTACCCGCCGACTGTTCGACAAGATCGATTTCACTTCAACCTACGCCAATGTCCTGACCACCACCTTCCTGGAGCGAGCTAAGGTCCCCATCATCGCCGACACGGACCGTGAAGCGGTCCGAATGGCCCTGCAGGCTTGCCCGGTGTCCCGCCCCGACGAGGTTCGCTTGATCCGCATTCGTAACACCTTGCGGCTCGATGACTTACAGGTATCACTCCCTGTGCTGAACGAGATCCGGACGCTTCCCGGTATCCAAGTATCAGGTTCTGTCGAGTCCTTGTTCGACTCCGCCGAAGCGCTCCGGCCGTGGACGTGACATCCAACGGCTTTCTGGAATATGGACCACAGCGGTTGACCGAGTCATCCGATGTGTACCAGGCAAGCCCTCATCTCGGATGGCCAGGGACGGCGTCCGGGCAGCAGGATCGATGGCGGCATGGGCTGTCAGGCAACGGAAACGCAAGCAGGCTCATTCGTCGCGCTCTCCTGCGCCAGGAACCGCACTCCTGCCGACCTGTGGGCTGTTCCAGAAAAACCATGATTCTACAACCCCCTGACGATGAGGCCTTACGCAGGAATGGCACGCGACGATCAAGCCGCGCGACATTGGCCTTCATTGCCTTGGTCGTGGACGCGGCCTTTGTCATGGCACCAGGCTGTCAATTCCCCTCAGCCAATTCCGATATCGTTCCCGATCAACTCATCGTATCCCTCAGACCGGGTGCCACACAGGGCGATCTCGTGAATCTCCTGAACGGCCATGACGCCGCCGTCAACGGCCAGCTACAGGGCCTGTCCGCCTACCTCGTCGGCGTTGACCCCCGCAATCGCGAACAATTGGCCCGATCGCTTCGTGGCTCTCCCCTGGTCGAGGAGGTCTTGAACAACCGGCTTATCCAGGTCGAGATCACGCCCAACGATCCCGACTACACCATCCAGTGGTTCCTTCAGACGGTGCACGTTCCTCAGGCTTGGACACTGACCGCCGGAAGTGGCAACATTACGGTCGCCGTTCTGGACACCGGTGTCGATGCCTCACATCCTGACCTCGCAGACAAGCTCAGAACCGGCGCCAACACCTTCGACACAGGCTTGAGCTACGCGGACACTTCCGGCCACGGCACGGCCGTCGCCGGGATTATTGGGGCTCAAAGCAACAACGCCGACGGCGCGGCTTCCGTTGCCCCGGGTTGTCCCATCCTGCCGATTCGTGTCACGGGCCCCGACAACAAGGCTGATAGCTGGTCCATCGCCGCCGGCATCGCCTTGGCTGTCAATCGCGGCGCCAAAGTGATCAACATCTCATTCGCCCCCCTGCACGAAAACGACATCGTGCTTCGACAGGCCCGCATGGCTTGGGTCTCGGGCTGCCTGACCGTGATCGCCGCGGGTAACGGCGGTGGCCGGGTAGAGGCGGTCGGATCGGACGAGGTGCTCTTTGTCGGCGCGATCGATCAGTTCGACAAGCTGGCCTCCTTCTCCACCTCCGGCGATTTCGTCGATCTGGTCGCCCCCGGTGTGAGCATCTACACCACAACTCTGGGCAACGCCTACGCGGCTTGGACCGGAACGTCCTTTGCCGCCCCCATCGCCTCGGGCATTGCCGCCCTCATCTGGTCGGTGAATCCCAATCTTCGGCCGGCGACGGTACGCGACATCCTCCTGGCAACCGCTCGTGACCTTGGCCCCACCGGCTGGGATGAGACCTTCGCCTTCGGATGCGTCGATGCGGCAACCGCCGTGGAACTGGCCGTCCGGATCGTCGAACAGCAGGATACGACCCCGCCCACCATTGCTATCGTCTCGCCCGCCGGTGGCACGGCCGTCTCGTCGCCAACCGTTCTTCAGGTCGAGGCCGGTGATGCCTTGGGAATCGCCGAAATCGTGCTTTACGTCGATCAAACCCGGAAGGCTTCCGATTCCGTCTGGCCTTACGGCTTCGTGCTCGATCCCGGAAAGTATGCGACCGGAGTGCATGAGCTGCGGGTGAAAGCGGTCGACCTTGCCGGCAACGTGAGCGAAGCGGCCATCAACGTCACCATCACGTCCGCTCCCGATGGTATTCCTCCGATCGTCGACATTACCTCCCCCCGTTCACAAACCACCGTCCGAGGCATGGTAAGCATCGTCGCAAGAGCAACCGACGACCGGGCCTTGTCGCGGATTGAAATCCTCATCGACGGTAACAGTGTCCTCTCGCTGGAACCGTCGGACTCGGGCGCGACCGTGGCTCACAATTGGAACACCGCCGACCCACGTGTGGCGCTCGGATCGCACACCATCACCGTCCGTGCCACTGACGCCTCAGGAAATGCCGCCACATCATCCGTGAACGTCACTGTGGCTCGTTGAAGAGAGGCTTGCCGGTTGCCGGGCACAGGGCTTCCATCCGCTCGGGCAGGTTCTTCGACCGACCTGCGTTTGACTTGGCGTCAGATCCGACGTGCCTGCCCTCTCAACGGGCTTGCAGGCCGGAGGATTCTGTGCACCGGGGGTTTGAACATTTCATGTTTTCGGCGGTAGGGGCCGCCCCGGCGGACCATTCGCCCGCCTTCGTCGTTCTTCATTTGCCGGCGGTGCCGTGTGCGGTGCCGGGGTGGACTATGCCGTGACCGTCGGCGCCGTCGCCGTGACCGCACTCAGCTCGCGCACCACGATGTCCATATCTGCTTCGGTCAGGCATGGACACATCGGCAGCGACAGCAATTGGTCGCAGTACCGATCGGTGTAAACCAGCGGCCGCGGGACGATGCACCGCGTGCTCAGGCCGACTTGTCGGTGAATGGGCACGGGATAGTGAATCCCCGCCCCGATGCCTTTTGAATTCAGATGCTTCAGAACCTGGTCCCGCTGATTGCATCGCACGACGAAGAGATGATAGATGTGGTCGACGTGAGGACGTTCGACGGGCGGCGAAATGTTGGCCCCGGCCAGCTTCTCGCGGTAACGGGCGGCCAGTTGCCGCCGCGTCGCATTCCATTCGTCCAGGTAGCGCAGTTTCACCCGTAGAATCGCCGCCTGCATGCTGTCCAGCCGGCAGTTGTAACCCGGCATGGTGTGGTAATACTTCACCGTCGAACCATAATTGCGAGCCGCCATGAGCCACGCGGCCAGATCCTCATCGTTGGTCACGACGGCACCGCCGTCGCCCATCGCTCCCAGATTCTTGCCCGGATAGAAACTGAAACACCCGGCCCGCCCCATGCTCCCCGCCCGACGCCCCTTGTACCGTGCGCCGTGTGCCTGCGCCGCGTCCTCAATGACCAACAGACCGTGCTCGTCGGCGATGGCCTGAATCATGTCCATCTCGGCCGGCTGACCGTATAGATGCACCGGCACGATCGCCTTGGTTCGCGGGGTGATCGCCGCCGCGATCCGCCGCGGATCGAGGTTGTATGTCTCCGGATCATGGTCCACCAGGACCGGCGTGGCGCCGGCATGGTAGATCGACAGCGCGGTTGCGATGAACGTGTTCGAGGTGGTGATCACCTCGTCGCCCGGACCGATCCCCAAACCCCTCATCGCCAACGTCAGGGCGTCCAGCCCGCTGCCCACACCCACACAGTACTTCGTCTCGCAGTAGGCGGCGAACTCTTCCTCGAACGCCGCCAGGTCCGAGCCCGTGATGAAATCACCTTGGGCCAGCACTCGGTTGATGGCCGTTCGAATCTCGGTGTACAACTTGTCGTGCAACCGCTTGAGGTTGACCAGTGGTATGGACATGGCCGTTACTCGCCTTGCGACGTTGGACCCCAGCTCTCAGACCGGGCCGCAAAGCCGGATCGAGAGGTTTTGGCCACCTCTTGGTGGACCCCGCGATGAGTACCATGCAACCCCATCCGTCTCCTGCTCCAACGTTCGTTATCGGTCACGACCAGGGGGCGATTAAGTTGCCCGGCATTTAATTCGCACGGATTTTTATCCGGTGCCCCGCGATCGATAAGCGGCAGAAATGGCCCAGGGCCCGTGCGTGGCATCCCGCCCGAAGCCGCCGATGCCTTCCCCGCCGGCGCTCTCCAGCCCAGCACACGGCGGCAGCCAAGCCACCCGTGCCGATCGGGTTCTCGCCAAGCCGATACCGTCGGCCAATACCTGGACCTTGATCGTCCTTCCGGCCTTTTGGCCCGCCACCCTCATGTACCGCCCGGCCGGTCTCCGCTGGCCACCTCTCCCTCCGGAGCACTCAGCGTGTTATGAACGCGGAGAAACCGCCACCGACGCCGAAAAAAGAGGGCTTGTTCGCCTGCTCGTTCGTATCAGTTGAATTGATGACCCGCTCGTGAAATGGGAAGAGAACAACCGGCATGACAATGCCAATGATCCAAACCCGGCTGATTGCCAACTTCTTGTTTTTCAAAGGCATGGAGAGGAACAACGTGCTCACGGTCCTGCATCTGGCAGTCGGCCGCCGCTGGCTCACCGATCGATTTGCCAAACAAACCCAACTTACACTCCTGCTTCAATTCGCCCCCCTCGTGCGGGCACCCCCGCGACAACCGGTCCCCCGCAGGCGCCTCCCGCAACTGAGGCCCGAACGGCCCAAATCAGCGGACAACACACCGCGCCTGGCGTTAAGCCGTCACCCGGAGGTCGGAGAGCATGTTTGTCAAACCAGATATTGGCCGGTTAGAGTGCCTGCCAACACAGAGGACGCACGACTCATGACCAATAACGGCCAGTCTACCGCGGTCTCTCCGCCCACGGCTAAGCCGGCCATACCTCGTTGGCATCTTCACCGCCGAATGTACGATTGGGTGCTCCATTGGGCCGACACGCCGTACGGCGCAATTGCTCTGTTTTTGCTGGCTTTTGCTGAGTCAAGCTTCTTCCCGGTACCGCCCGACGTGCTGCTCATCGCCCTCGTGCTCGGATCACGCGCCCGGTGGTTCCGCTTCGCGATGACCTGCACGCTCGCAAGCGCAATCGGAGGCATCGCCGGCTACGGGATCGGACTTGCCTTCATGGACACGATCGGGACGCGGATCATCGCCTTCTATCATGCCGAGTCGTATTATCAGCAGGTGACGCAGTGGTATCAGCAGTACGACTACTGGATCGTATTCATCGCCTCTCTGACGCCGATTCCCTATAAGGTGTTTACGATTGCTTCCGGCGCGTTCCATATGAATCTGCTGGGGTTCGTGATCGTCTCGATTGTGGGCCGCGGCGCGCGGTTCTTCGCCGTCTCGGCGCTCCTGTATTTCTTCGGTCCGCCGATGAAGCGATTCATCGATCGCTACTTCAATCTGCTCTGCGTTGTGTTCGTGATCCTGCTGGTTGGCGGTTTCGCCGCCATCAAGTATGTTCGGTGATCGCATAACGGCAGGCGTCGAGGCGATGACCGAGCCTGATTCTGCGGGGGCAAAGGCTATCTGTGGCTTGCGGCCTGATCCTGGTCAGATCGATGACGAGAGGACCATGTATGAACAAGAATCACTGCCGGCGTGCCGCATGTTTGCGGCATGTCTCACAAACGGCGTTGGTGTTTGTCGCTCTTGCGTGCGGCTGCGGCGGCGATACGCGGCGTGGAGGACCTACAGTGAGTTTGAATCATGATGACACGCGGCCGGTGTCTGAGAAGGCGTCAGAGGACGGGAAGAAGGTCGGCGGACGCCAGGTGCGCGTCGCCGCCATCCAGATGCTGCCGGCGACCGGCGATCCCAAGGCCAACGTCGAACGAGCCGACCGGCTGGTTCGCGAGGCGGTGCAAAAGCACCGTGCTCAGCTTGTCATCCTGCCGGAGACCACGCTCACCGGCTACACGTCGCCGTCCGACAAGGGTTTGACCCTCGCTCAGTCGCGCGAACTGGCCGAGCCGGTCCCCGGCCCTTCGGTGAATCACTTTGCCCGACTGGCGGCCGAGCTCAAGGTTTACATCGTCTGGGGCCTGCACGAGCGATCCGGCGACAAGTACTACAACGCCGCCGTTCTGCTTTCACCGAAAGGCGAGATCCTCGGCACTTATCGCAAGGTGCACATCAACAAGTACGAGAGCCACATGGGCTGGACCAACGGCGATCGCTTCCAGGTGTGGCCCTGCGAGATTGATGGTGTTTCGTTCAACCTGGGCATCATGATCTGCTTCGACCGCGAGGTGCCTGAGGCCGCGCGCTGCCTGACCGTGTTGGGGGCGGACATCATCGCGATCCCGCAGGCAACCGGCTGCACCTGCGAGATACCGATTCACCGCGACCAACTTCGCGTGCGGGCCTACGAAAACGAGGTGTATATCGCGATGGCCAACTGGGCCGGCCCCGTGTTCAAGGGGCACAGCATGATCATCGCCCCGAGCGGCGAGGTGATCCGGCTCGGCACGCGCGACGAGGAGATTCTTGACGCGACGTTCGATCTGGATGCTCTCAAGAAGCACCGCGAGAACGGCATCTACGGCCGCCACCACCGCCGGCCGGCGGTATACGGCCCGCTACTGGAGCAGTAGACGGAGGCCCCAGATGGGAATCCGGGGCCAGCGGGCGGAAAATCTGGGGCCAGCGGCTAAGAATCCGCTCGGCCCGGAATCCTTTCCGGGCCGTTTCTCTTCCCGAATCCCTTCGGCATTCGGCGATTATGAGGATGGGAATCCTCGCCACGGAGGCCCCAGATGGGAATCCGGGGCCAGCGGGCGGAAAATCTGGGGCCAGCGGCTCCGCTCGGCCCGGAATCCTTTCCGGGCCGTTTCACTTCGCGAATCCCTTCGGCATTCGGCGATTATGAGGATGGAATCCTCGCCACCGAGGCCCCAGATGGGAATCTGGGGCCAGCGGGCGG
>Ga0116145_1005078_pt1 | contig 10204 bp, 9 predicted proteins | sample AD_JPNHG1_MetaG_FD_89747 | JGI IMG/M metagenome (GOLD analysis project Ga0116145, IMG submission 89747) | Active sludge microbial communities of municipal wastewater-treating anaerobic digesters from Japan - AD_JPNHG1_MetaG | ecosystem: Engineered > Bioreactor > Anaerobic > Digestate | place... | reverse complement strand
GCTCTTTATTGGATACCATTAGGGACTTAAAAATGGACGTAAAAACACAATTTTATAATTTACAGGATTTCAGTGGCGGAAACAACATTATTTATAATCCTAAACAGATAGGGGAAACACAGACACAAAGGACTATGAACCTTGTCCCTATTACAATAGATTACAAAGAAACACATTACACAACAATATCTATTATGAGCCCTTGGCGATATATTAGGTTTTATGGAACAGATGGCACAATCCGTTTATATGAATTAACTATTTTGGGAGAGCCGTAATGATAGAGAGGATTACCAACAAAGACAGGATACCAGATGTTTTGAAGATGGCGAGGAATATTAGGGTATGGGATTTTGATATTACGGAATTGGGGTTATTCCTTGAATTGAACACGAATAATCCAGCAGTATTATTGCTCGCCGACACTGATAACAATGGGTTCTGTCTTGCTTCTATATATAGGGATTTAGTTATTCCTTATGTGGTGATAATGTTTAGTTGGGTAAGTCCCAAACATCCAGAGATAAGTAGGGAAATATGGGAGAAAGTAAAAAAATGGACCAGGGAAAATGGGCTTACTACCATAAGGATTTTGGTGAAGAAAAATGTTAAGGGATTTATGAAGAAATACGGATTTTCACAGGAAGGTATTATGTTAAAAATGGAGGTGTGAGATGGGAAAAAGTTCAAGTTCAACACAGAAGGTTAAATATAATTATATGCCAGGGCAGAAAGAGGCGTATAGTTCATTATTATCTGGTGCGATGGGGCAAATTACACCTGATTATTACAGCAAACTTATACAACCTTATACTGGACAATTTACAGCCCCATTATCAGCAGATGAACGGTATGGAATAGGATGGATGAAAAATATTTTAACTGGCAGTTATGACCCACGAACTTCACCATATTATCAGGGATTAAGACAACAGGCACAGGAAGATATTGGACAAGCACTTACCAATATAAGACAATCAGCCAATCTTGGCGGTATGCTTGCCTCTACTCCTCGTATCGCACAGGAGGCACAAGCACAACGAAAAATGGTAAACGATTTATCTACAGTGCTTGGTAGTTTGTATGAGCAGGAACGAGCCAGACAAACACAAATATTACCACTCTATATGCAGTCAGCGGGGTTATCAAGACAGATACAACAGGAGGAATTAAATAAAAAATATCTTGAATTTATAAGACAGATGGAGGCATTGGGATTGCCCTTAAGAACCGCAATACAACTTGCCAGTTTTAGTCCAGCAGGACAAACAGTAAAACAGACACAGGAACAGCCGTTATTAAATTGGTTGCTTGGCGGTGTCAATATAGGAATAAACCTTTAAAAAGGAGTTAAAATGGATAACAAAATAGCATTAAGTGGTGGAACAGCACTACTTGCCCTGCCATTTCTTCTTGCGAAACAGAGACAGGAAAGAGAGGAACAGACAAGTTTATTAAAGAAATTGCTTACAGGGACAGCCACAGAAGATGATTATGTAAAGATAGCAACAAAGTATCCCAATATGTTTAACAATGTTTTACAGAACGCACAACAGATACAAGAGCACACCTTAAGACAAAACATAATATCCGATATTAAGAACACATTAACACCGCAACCTGACTGGTCAACTTGGATGCCAGAGGGAAGCATTTTAACAGAAGAACAGATGAAGGGGCTTTTGTTGGGCAAAACACCAACACAGGCAGGGATACCAGAGCCAAAAATAAACCCGATTTCTGATACAGATATAGAAAGAATTTCTATACTTTCAACTTTGGCAGGATTACCAGGCGACAAAATAATGAGTGTATTAACAGAAAGGGCGCAGGCAGGTTCTTATGAGGCACTGGCAAAACAAAGAGAAGCAGAGACCATTAAGACATTGTATGATGCACAGCGGAGTTTACAGGAATTAACAACAGCGGAGCAATTAGACCCAATAAAGATAGAAACCGCACAGGTAAATCTTTATAAATTAAAAGGGGAGGTTGATAAATTAGCACAGGAAGTTGACAATCTAAAGGCGGAGGGGAAATTGAAAGAAGCGGAATTATACAAAAACACACTTCTTAATGAGTTCCTCCCTATCCAGTTTAATCTTGAAAATAAATTAAAAGAAGCAGAGATAAAGAAAATAGAAACTGGAACTGGGCTTACAGAAGCAGAGAAAAGAAAGACAGAGGCAGAAACACAGAAAATAATAACAGAGGCAAAAACAGGCGGGACAACAGGATTAACCACATCACAAAAAATTACACAAGCCAACAGAGACAATACTGTTATTACTTATCTACAACAGGGCAAGTATTATGACCCATACAGCAGTGTGTCTAAAAACATATATAAGCCAATCAATAATCTCTTGGACGCAATGACGGTTGTAAACCTGTATAAGGCGGATATAAACAATCCACAGATACAGGAATTGCTTAAAATATATGCAAGCAAGCCAATGGACCAACCCACAGAAAAAGAAAAGTTTAGTTTATTAAATGTGTTTAGAAAGAATTCACAAACACCAACGCAGGCGAAACCGAAAACAGCAATGGAATACTTAAAAGCAAAAGGGCTATAAAATGAATATACAGGATATTATAAAAGACCCTGATTATCTTGGACTGCCAGATACAGAAAAGATTAAAGTTATCAACTATATCCTGCAGAAAGATGACGACTTTAACGGACTACCAGAGGAAGAGAAAGGTAAAGTAAGGCAGTATTTTATACAGAGAATATCTGGCCAGCCGAAAGCCATTACAAGGAAATTTGCAGAGTGGAAATATAGCGGGATAGAAAAGATAGAAAAACAGCCAGTGGAACAGCCAGCGGAACAGCCAGAGAAACAAGAACACTTTATTAAAACTTTTACAAAAGAAGTTGTTAAGCCCTCTATTCCAGAAGAAGAAATGCCGAAATGGGAGCAGTTAGCAAGACAGGAAGCAAAAGCACTACTTAATATAACGCCGTATTTTTTGTCCTTCGGGGCAACAGCACCAATACAGGCGGGTGTAAGGGCTGGATTGATAGCAAGGGGTATGCCTACACTTGCCCGTTTTGCCGCACCCATAACACATTATGCGACCGCCTTCGGTATAGCCGATGCAATGAAAAGTTTGGTTAGGTCAATGGTTTCTGGGGATGGTCCAGAAGGAAGCGTAGAAAAGGCAGGGAAAGAGTTTGTTAAGGGTGCGGTGTCATCACTTCCATTTGGAGTGGCTGGTGGAGTTGTAAGTAATGTAGCAAGACCACTTATAACATCAACAAAAGCAATTATAGATAATTTAATAGAAGACGGAAAGATAAAGAAAGAGGAACTGCCAAATATAGCATTGGGTATGGGAATATACGCTTCTATGTCTCTTTTAATGGATAAAACTATTCCAGCCATGCTTAAACAACGAGCAAAGGCGGATTTAGCGAAAGAAATAAGCGAAGCAATTCGCAGATATAATCCCAGTATTTCACAACAGGAAGCAGATTTACTTGGACAGATGGCGGCAAGAAAAATAGAACTTGAAGCCCTTTATAGAAATAAGCCACCACTAAAAACATTAGAGGAAGCACTTGTGTATTTCCAGAAATATAACCCACAAGTTAATCTTAACATACCACAAATTACCAGTGGGTTTGATAAAGCAAGTGAGGTTGTATCTCAACTTGCCTTACCACCAGAAACAACACCACCGATAATAGAAGCACCAAAGATACCAATTCCACCGACTACACCAGTAGTAATGAAGCCCATACCATTGACTGGCGGAATATCAACTCCACCTGCGACTACACCAATAGAAACACCAAAGATACCGATACCACCCACCACACTACCAGAGACACAACCAATACCATTATCAGGACGACCTCTTACAGAAGCAGAGCAAAAACAGATAGATTTACAAAACAAACTTAAAGAGATTGATAAACAATTTGAGAACAAACAGAAAAAACTTAATAAGTATTCTCTCTGGGCATATGCAAAAGGAAAAATATCACCTGAAAGTGTAGAGGCATTAGGATATAAAATAAAGGATTTAGAGGAAGAAGGTATCCCGAGATTATTTTGGAAAAAAGGTGGTGCTGGACTTGACAAGTGGATACAAGAAAATAGGTATCTTATAACAGGGTCAGAAGGCGACACAGACGAAGTAAAATTGGTTGATAATTTCATCTCTTCACTTATTCAAGAAAGACATGGTAAAATAGTATCAATACCACACGTAGAAGCATTTATAGATTTACAGACAGAAAAAGAAGCATTAAAAGACGAAATAAGGAGGCAGTATGGACAAGAAGCAGAAGCCATTATACCAGAAATTGAGAAAGAGGTTGATAATATTCCGAATAATGAAATCGTGGCTATCACAAATGAACCAACAGAAGAAGACATAAAAGCCGTAGCAAATGAGTTAACAGACACAGAAATTGCTTTTATTAAAAACGCATTAGCAAATAATCAGGAAGTCCCACCGATATTCAGGAAGGCATTAGAAGTTAGAGAGCAGTTAACTCCCGCACCAGAACAGGTTCAGGAACGGGCTATAACACAGCCAGTAGAACCGAAGAAAAGAGGGAGACCTAAAAAAACACAGCCACCTATCACAGAGCAACCAGCACCACCGATAGAGCAGGAAGTAAAACAGCCAGAAACACCACCCATATCACCAGAGACACAAAAAGAGATAGCGGATTATTCCGATTATATACAACAGAAATATAAACTCTCTCCTGAACTATCAGAACAGGTTGCTACGGAATATATTACAAAGGACAAAAAAGATTGGAGTAAACTTACAAGGAAAATAAGTTATAAAGAAGAAGAACTTATGAGAAGGGATATGTGGAAGATTACCCACGAAGGATATATTCCAACGGAAGAAGATGTAGATGTTTATAACGAACAATTTGGCGGTGTCTATATCCCTTCTTTTAGTGATATTAAAACAATTAAATATAAAATCTTGTCTCATTTTGACATAGAAGCCCCGTTCAAAAGAATGGGGACACCAGAAACTGGTTTTAGAATTAAAAATTATTATTCTGAAATAAATACCCATCACACAAAAGGTATAGATTTTATAAAAAAGATTTCTAAAACACCACTCCCGCAAAATGTAAATTATTCTGACTTAACGTTTATAAGTGAGCAACCGACACTATTAAACAATTTACCACAGCAAGACAGAGAAGTTATACTGCCTACCTATAAAAAAATACGGGAATTTTTTGACGACTATTATAGGGAATTGCAAAAAATGGGGTGGTTGGAAGACCCGTTTCCAGAAACATTGCTTAGGAGAAGAACTGAACAGATATACGCACTTGAACAATCATTAAAGTATGCGGACGAAAAGGATATTCCGAAAATAAAAGAGGAGATAAAAAAATATCAGGACCAGGTTGATAGAATAAGGGAACAAAAAATACAATTTGTATCCATTCCAGTAAAAGAAATTATGGCGAAGTTGGAGGAAAACCCAGACACATTTGAGAAAGTTATGTCCATTCTCCCGCATTGGGGGAGAGAAACATTAACGGTTAAAGACCTTGTTGACGCAGGATTACTCACCGAAGAAGAAGCGGATATAAGACGCATAATAGGGGAATATGTTGACCGAATGGGACGGAAACTTGCAATAGCCAAGATATTCCAATCCGCAGAGAAAGAAGGGCTTGTAAAATCCATAACAGAAGCACCAAAAAACTGGGTGAAGTTTAATGCAAGGACAATTCCACAATTGAGGGGTAAGCGATTACATCCAGTATTTAGCGATATGCTGGAGAGGTTTTTTCCGCAAGGGGATAGATTGCGTATAAACAATGTTTTAGGGTCCATCAAATTGTTGCAGTTTTATAATCCCCTATTCCTTCCGATGAATGATTTATGGCAGAGTGCGGCAACTGGTGCGTTGACTAACATTAAAACACCAAAATATATTGTTAATGGTATAAGAGATGTTATGAAAAAGACGCCGACCTATTGGACAGCGTCAGAGAACGGATTATTTTCACAGCCGTATGACATACCATACAACGAATACTCTAAACAGATACAGGAGATAATTAAGAACACAAAAGCAACAGATATTATAAACAAGTATTTTACCATACAAAAATGGCTTCCGACAATTTATCAAATTTCTTGGAATACCGCTTGGGAGATGGATAAAATCACACGAATGATAACATATAACTATCTTTTAGCGAAGGGGTTTTCTCCAAGAGACGCAGCACAGACAGCAGCATTATACCATTCAGATTACGCTTCTGTCCCGCCAGAGACAAGAAAGATATTAAATAAGATATTTTTTACACCAACATTCAGAATTACGATGATAAAGTTATATAACGAGATATTAAAAGCGTCGGGAAAAGTGGTTATTAAATACCCCGCAAAATTGTTTGGTGTAAAAGTGGATGTATCACCCAGAGAGGCAATAGCCGCAAGGGGATTATTGCTTCTATTGGGGTTTTTAGCGGGCTTGGATTTATATATGAAACATATGGGATTTGAACAGATTGAAGTATTCCGCAAACACAAAAAGAGGATAGAAACTGAAGAGGGAGAAAAGGAAATGGTTATTACTTTTGCCAATCCCTTCAATATTCCCTGGCGGTATTATTACAGAATAAAGGGGTCTTTTACCCCCCAAACTCTCAATAGGGCAGAGCGGTTGCTTAACACACTAAAATGGGACATACATCCACTTTATCGTGTTGCTTACGAGATTGTTTTTAATCAAGGGTCTGACTATAAGCCAGTTTATAATCCCTTTGATGACACGGGAAAGCAGATAATAGACATTACGAAATATACTACTGGCGAATTATTAGCCATCACAAAGGGCTTTGTAGAAACGGAGAGAGGACGAGAGGGAAGGAATGCGTTTAGAATGTTGCAAAAAGACATCGGGAAGTTCAGGGCTACAGTTTTTAAGCCGTTTGTCTTTTCATACTTGAGAAATGTTGAGGAACGGCGGAAGGCAATGGCTATTAGGTCCCTTGAAAAAGAATTACAGCGATTTATGAATTACGCTTCTGATGATTTGGAGGAGCAACAGAATATGTTAGATAATTTTTCAGATAAACTACAACAAATATTGGAGGAATTAGAATAACAATGGAGGGAAAAATGAAAAAGGGGATTGTTTTGGCAGTGATGTGTTTTATGTTATTAGTGGGGCTGGTTTTTGCACAAGCAAGATTTATGGGGCAGGGGAGTGTTAACGTTAATCCATACACCCCACAGAGCATTACTTTAAGGTTTGTAAAAGGATTGTTTATATACGCACCAGATGTGAACTATAAAGTGTCTTTTGATGGGACAAAATATATCCCAATGAATAAGGGTGGTGCATTTAACTTCTCAAATGTGAATTTTAACAGCATAACAGTTTATTTCCAGGGAAACACATCAAGCGACACTGGGATAGTATATTACATTTACCAGAATTAAAAGGAGGATTTATGAAAAAGATAATATTGCTGTTTATACTGGGTTGGGCGTTGTTTGTCGGGGCGGAGATATTACCGCCAACATCCGCCTCTATATCAGAAACAGACCCCACTGTTGAGGATTATATAAAAAACATAACACTTGAAGATATTACCAAATGGGATACTGCGTTCTTGTATAGTCAGCGGACTGAATATGCGGGCATAAACTTATCTCTTTCTGATACCACAGCCCTTGAAACTGGTGGGGTAGCAAACGTTGTAATACCCTATAATTGTATAATAAAAGAGATTGAATTATTAGCCGACACTACGGGGTCTGTATCAGTTGATATATGGAAAGACACATATGCGAATTACCCGCCTACGATTGATGATAGTATCCTGCCAGAGACACATCCAGCAATTGAAAATGATGTTAAGTATCAAGACACAACATTAGAGGAGTGGAACACTTCTATCTCTGCGGGAGATATTTTGACTTTCTATATTGAAAGTGTTGCAGATATTAGACAACTTACAATCTATTTAAAACTGGAGAAAACACAATGAAAAAGATTATTATTTTTTTACTTTTTATTACAGGGCTTATTTACGGACAGGAAAAAAAAGTAAGTTCCGTAGATAAAAAAAATCAGAAAGAGTTGCTATTAAGAGATAAAACAGTTATTGAAAGCCGTTTAGAGGAAATATCATCATCGCCAACAAAGTATGTTAATAAGCGGAAGCAGGAATTACAAAACTGGATTGATAAACTACCAAACAGGAAACCAACACAGGAAAGCAGATTGACAATGAAGGAATACCTAAAAAAACTAAAAAAACAGGTTGAGGATGACCCAGGCAATTACATTACGCAAGAGACAGAGAAAATCATAAATCAAAAGGCACATATTGAAGCATTGATATTAGAACTGGAAAAGGAGACAAAAGATGTGTCGGATATTAAATAAGGTAATACTTGCCGTTTTTATGTTTTCTGCCTTTTTATTTGCAGAGGTTGTAGAAATCTCGTCTTGGGCTGAATTAGCGGCAATAAATTCTGCTCTTGATGGCGATTATGTGTTGGTGAACGATTTATCAAGTGAGACAGAAGGATATGATGATTATGCTGGCTCTTCTGCAAATGATGGTGCTGGCTGGTTGCCGATAGGAAACACATCTAATCCATTTTATGGTTCTTTTGACGGGCAAGGATATTCTATTTCAGATATATACATAAATAGAAGTTCAGGTTTTATTGGACTTTTCGGGAAAATATATAAATGGTCACTTGAAGATAAAACATCTATCAAAAACCTTTGTGTGCTTAATATGAATGTTACTATTACTGGGGCGTATTCCTCTATTGGTATTTTATGTGGCCAGATGGCCGTATATTCTGGAAAGGGGGAAATTCCGATAGAAAATGTGGAAGTTAGCGGAGTAATTTATGGAGATGGTATCAGATCTACAGGAGGTATAGCGGGATATGCAGAGTATATAAATTTTCAAAAATGTAAATCAAACACAACGATTACCACTGGGAGTTCTCAAGATATTGGTGGATTTGTTGGTGTGGTATTCAAATCGACGCTTCGTAATTGCTATGCAAGTGGTTCTGTATCTGGTGGTTCGCAGATTGGTGGGTTTTTGGGGCTGGCAAGCAGGGATTGTTTTTATAATTGTTATAGTTCCACTTCTGTTTCGGGCTCTGGGTCGTATGTCGGTGGGTTTGCAGGACGCACATATGGGAATGATATAGTAAAAGAAGTCTATTGGGACACAGAAGTATCTGGGCAATCCTCGTCTGTATTAGGTGAAGGCAAGACAACCGCACAGATGAAAGATATTGATACATATCCGCTTTTGGAAGAACAGAACTGGAGCGGAACAGTAAACGCTTGGACTGATTGGAAAAACTTTAAGTGCTATGTGGATTGGGCTTCTGGTGATAAATTTGATGGCTTGCAGGTAAACGACACAATACAGGTTTATGATGGGTATCACTGGATAACCTGCACTATCCTGACTTATGTATCAAATGAAAGATTAGAGATAGACCAGTGGATAGAAGGAACTGGACTATCTTACACTGCATTCAAATCAAACTATGGCTGGAATATAGTATTGAAACAAAATCACGATGGGCAGGAAGATACTGCGGTATGGTTTATTGATGACGGGTCAGATTATCCACGCTTATGGTATGAGTGGACTGGTGGCGGGACACAAAGAAAGAAGCAGTTAAATATAATTTTATTGGATTGAAAGGATACAGATATGGGAAAGATTAAGGGATTTCTCGGTAATGGTGGTGGGAGAGTGATTGAGTGGGGAGTTTTATTGTCCCTTGTTATTTATCTTATATGCTTATCATTTAACACGGGAAAAACAATTAATCGCATTGAAAATGTTGAAAGAAAGGCAGAAAGAGTTGAAAAGATTGAACAGGATATAACTGATATGAAGGCAGACATAAGATGGATTAAAGATTATTTAGGAGGTAAATATAGATGAATTTAAGAGAAAAACAAGCAGAATTTTTAGTTATGATAAGCAAACTTGTATCCTTCTGTTGTATAACAAACAGAAGAGTATTCATCAACGAATTATACAGGTCAAAGGAAAGACAGGCAGAATTATATGGAATAGGTAGGTCAAAAACTATCAATAGTAAACACCTAATAGGGCTTGCAATTGATTTAGTATTGATTGATGAAAATGGCAAACCTGACTGGAATTTTGAGCACTATATACCGCTTGGAG
>Ga0116145_1005073_pt1 | contig 10210 bp, 16 predicted proteins | sample AD_JPNHG1_MetaG_FD_89747 | JGI IMG/M metagenome (GOLD analysis project Ga0116145, IMG submission 89747) | Active sludge microbial communities of municipal wastewater-treating anaerobic digesters from Japan - AD_JPNHG1_MetaG | ecosystem: Engineered > Bioreactor > Anaerobic > Digestate | place... | reverse complement strand
TGTTCCAGTCGCCCCAGTACGGCTCGGTCCAGATCACGCTCGGGGCATTCGGATCCGTCCCGCCGAGCGGGTCCTTGCCCAGGCGGACCGTCAGGGCGTTGGGGGTCTGGTTCCAATTCCAGTCGCACGACATCATTTTCACCCACGCCTGGATGTGCTTTTCGCCGTTGGGGACATACTCGTCGTAGAACCTCTTATACATGCCGAAACTGCGGCCGCCCCAATGGCCTTCCTGGATGCCTGCGATGCCGTCCACGTCATCGGTACGGTACGTAGGATTGAACAAGCTGAACCCATTGCCCGCCGGATTGCTCATCGTTCGGTCGCCGTAGGTCGTCCAGCCATTCATATCCTGGTCCGGCAGGAACTCGTCCTCGATATAGACGATTGTCCCCGGCGGCGCATCAGCCCATACCGTTGCAGGAATAAGCAGCACTACTGTCAGCACGCACCCGAATATTGTTGTTCGCCTCATGTCACGTACTCCTCTGCCCTTAACGGGCGTGTCGCCGTGCCTCAAGCTTCTCAGGCCGTCGCACGGCGCCTCTCCTTCGATTTCTCGTTTGTCGACCGCTCACGCGAGCGGCCTTATCGGCGTAACCCCAACACGCCGTGTTCTCTCCTCGGCGTGCTTTGATGCCCTTTTTACCCGGGGCGGCCTCCTGTTCGTCCCTGACCAGTGCCGGCGGCCGGTATCCCAGGCTGCTCCTCAGCCAAGCTCCGGCTGAAGCCCGCGGCCATCGGCCACGGATGAATTCCTCAATACCTCTGACTCCGTCCTGTTGACGGGGCCGCATGCCATCTTGTCGTTCCTCCAAAAGAATCTATGTGCCATCAAAGGAATCGGTCCGGTACCTGCCTGTCAGAAACCCGGTCCCACACGCCTGTCTCTCGCCTCGCCTCCTCGATCGTGCCGCCCGCTGCCTGCAAGGCCGCAACTCGCGCTCCCAGCCCCCCCTCGCCGGGGTGCTTTTCCCCTGCCCCGGCGGGGGGGACTGGAGGGAGAGAGCTTATGAACACCTGCGACGCCGCCGCAGAAGCAGCCCGCCCAAGGTTAGCAACGACAGCGTGGCGGGTTCGGGAATGAGAGTCCCGCTCGCCGTGATGTCCGACACGGAGACGAAACCCCCTGCCCCACTTGTCCACCATGCACCAGCGAAAACCTGCATCTGCGTCATGTCGCCTGTGAAGCTCAAGCCCGCGGGATAGTACGTTCCCTCGACGCGGATCAACTGGTTTACGATGTCGACGCCGTTACCGTTGATCGTGGCGATCATCGAGCCCAACGTGGGGGTAATCGCGTGATAGACAATGGTAATGTTGTAAGTGCCGCCCGTATTGGCTCCCTTGGTATCTTGCCAGGGGTCGACACCGTCCCGATCGAACCATATGTACGCCGTATCGTAGCCGCCGAAGGGCGGCGAGACAACCGTACCGGGGTCCGACGCGTACACATCATAGTCTCTTTCGTCGCGCCCGCCGGAAGCGCTCAGATTGTGCTTGTCGTCGAGATCGAGCAAGTTGGGATTTGTGGCCAGGTCGCCCACCAGCGAGGTCATCCATCCACCTGCACCGCCCTGATATGTGTTCCAAGGACCCGGGTTAAAGTCGCCGGCGCCGACCTGACGAATCCCAACCTCCACGTAAGGCGTTTCGGAGGACGACGTTTGCGTAACCGCGCTTAAATCAATGCTGTACGTCAATACGAGATCGCTCCGCGTCAGATCCCAAACATCGCTGTAATGTCCGGCAGAATACGGAGGATAAAAGGTCACACCTCCATAATGAATCGTCTCGGCCTGCGTGGCGCAAGCCAACATACCACATACGCAAATCATTATCGTCGTTGTTCTCATCACGTGCACAAAGACTCCTGTTGTTACGTTTCTGAATTCACTTCAACTCCAGGCCGCCGCACATGCGACGGTCCACCGCATTCTTCACGTACTCCTCCTCCGAGTCAGTCGGCCGCGCCGCGGCCTTTTGCGGCCGTTGCACGGCGCCTTTTCTTTGATTTCTCGTTTGCCGGCCGCTCACACGAGCGGTCTTGCTGGCATCTCCTTCGCGCGCCGCGTTGTGTCTCCGGCGTGCCTGCAACCCATGTTTGCCGGGGCTGCGTCTCGTCTTGTCGTTCCTCCAGGAATACTCATGCGTCATTCTCACAAACCCTTCATCGGCGCGAACGCGTCAAAGGACGCCCCGTCGGCTTCAGAGCGGTCGGGCCGGTCTGTCACGCAGCCAGGGCCAGCCTGGCCGAATGTCGCTCCGCCGGGTCGGGCTCCGGATCCCACCGGCCGTGAACCAGCCTCAGCCTGCCTCGCCGCGTTCCTCGTCCTCGCAACGGCCGGATCAGGTTCGCAAGCACCGGAGGCAATACCCGAACTTCTCGACGGAGCTGCGTTGTGTTCTTGTTCCCAAACATGACACCCTCTGCTGCGTTCACTCGGGCGGGTCGCCCCGCCGCTTTTTCCGCCACGACACCGGGCACTCACGCCTCGATGCGGGTCGCCCCCCCGCCGGGCACCTGTCGGCCCCGGCGGGGGGACACTGGAGGAAAGCTATGCTCGCCTGCGACGCCGCAAAAGCAGGCTGCCCAGCGCCAGTATCACCACCACCCCAGGCTCCGGCGTGATCACGAAGGCCATGTCCAGCGACTCACCTGTCGTCGGATCGCGCACTTCCTGCCAGGGCGTGTATTCGCCGGGGATATAGGCAGACCAGACCGCGTCGTCGCCCCAATGCGGGCTTATCGAGGTTTTCCAGCCCCAGTCGCCGTAGCTACACATCACACTGACATCCAGCCAGTACGTCTTTCCCTTTTCCTGGATGAACGGGTCGGGGATGGTGTTGATGTTATACTGCCAGGTGTTGATGTGATTGTTCTCGACCCAGAACTGATTATAAGGATCGTACCACCCCTGTTGCCCCGTACCCCAGGGCCTGACCTGCACTTCCGGGGGGTAAAAGATCCGCAGCCACAGCAGCTCGCCCGGCTTGCTGAATTCCGGCCCAGGGCCGTCCGGGTCGGGAATGTCCGCGTGGATGCTGATCTGATACCAGCGGATGTCGCCCACGACTTCGTTGTACCATGATCCCCAGAAATGTACGTCCTCCACCGGGCCGGTCTCGGTGCACAGCCAGTCGTCGGCCAGCACCTTCGTGTATTTGGCCTTGACGTCCCAGCCGTTGGGATCCGGCAACTGCGCATAATGCATCTTACATGGATCGCCGATCTGCCAGTCAGCCAACACCGGCCCGGCCATCAGGGCAGCGACCACCAGCACCGCCAGGCTGGGCAATGCTGACAACGCTAAAAACCCGTTTCGCATTGAAACTCCTTTCTGCTGATCTCCAAGCCGGACCGAAATACTCTGCCAGCAAGGACTTCCCGCCTCCAGAGCAGATTGTCCGTATTCGACTGTTTTGGACGCTCGTTGATGCGGAGCGTCGTATTTCCTTTCCCGGTTCAGCATTGCTGAACCACGCTGTGCCTTCCGTCAGCACCGCATCCGCCGACGCAGAAGCAGGCTCCCCAGGGCCAGAAACACCACCGCCGCCGGCTCCGGCGTGATCACGAAGGCCAGGTCCAGCGAAACACCTGTGAGCGGATCATGCAGTTCTGCCCAGTCCGTCGGTTGCAAGGGTTCCTCGTCACGCCAGACGCCATCATCGTTCCAATGGTCCGCTGAAGTCTTCCAGCCCCACGTGCCATAGTTGCACTCCATACTGATGGCCAGCCAGTAGATCGTTCCTTCCTGCTGGATGAACGGGTCAACAATATTCTCAATGTTGTACTGGAAGTACAGCTTGTGGTTGTATTCCTCATATTCAGACGTGTTGGGATCATACCACCCCTGATCCTGGGTTCCCCATTGACGGACGGCGACCTCCCCAGGATAGAAGACCCGCGTCCAGAGCTGCTCGCCCGGCTTGCTGAATTCCGGCCCAGTGTCGTCCGGGTCGGGAATGTCCGCGTAAATGCTGATCGTGAACCATTCGAAGGACGGTACAGGCGGGCCTGCATCTCGGAACTCATCCTTATACCACGACCCCCAGAAGTGCAGGTCGCTGACGGGACCGGTCTGCGTGCATAGCCAGTCATCGGCCAGCACCTTCGAGTAGCTCGCCTTGACGTCCCAGCCGCTCGGGTCCGGCAACTGCGGGTAGTGCATCTTGTACGGATCGCCCACATCCCAGTCGGCCAGCGCCGGCCCGGCCGTCAGGCCCGCGACGACCAACACCGCCGTCCCGGGCAACGCTAATAGTAGTAATGCTTTGCTCATTCGCACTCCTTCCTGCTCATTTCCAAGCCGGAAAAGAACCTTTCGGCGCCGAGGCCCCTGTGCCTCCGGAGGGCATGTCAGCGTTTTCATGCTTGTGCACTCCCTGGTCATGAGCGGTTCTTTCTAGTGTGATAACTCGCACATTTCAGACGTACTCTTTTGATCTCCTGCCCGTGGGCCGCCGCACCACGGCGGTACGACGGCCTCGTTCTCCTCAAGGACAAGGACTTGGGCCCTTGCCCGACGACCCCCTAAAGGCGACGACGCCGCAGAAACAACGCCGGAAGCCCCAGCAACAGCATCATCGCCGGCTCGGGGGTCAGCGTTATGGCGTCGAGATACATGCTGCCGCTGAAACCCCCTCCACTGCGACCCCACTTAAAGGCAACGGTGACCACCCCGGACGGCACGGATGTGAGCGTCTTCGTGGTCATTTCCCACGAGTCGCCCGGTCCACCGCTCGTTGCCACGGTAGGCAGGTAGCCGCCAGGCAAACCGGAGACTCCGCCCCACGAATCTCGCTTCCAGATCATGTACGGAGCGGATTTCTCGCCGCTGTCAATATCGTTGATGTCCGTCACCGCGTAGTCGTACAGCAGCACCTCGGCCCAATTGACGTTGTTGCTCGTCGCTCGGACCCAGGCCTCCAGCGTGACCTCCTTGTCTGTTGGCACGGCCACGACTTGGTAAAGGCCGAAGCTGCCCTCACCGTTGCTGATCTGCAGGCGGGCTCGCGACTGCCCATCTACCATCGTTCCACTACCGGTCTGCACGACAGCTTGGCAGTTCACGCACCAGGGAGCGTGCCAGTAGGTCCAGCCGCTGATATCGCCGGTCTCGAAGCTGCCATTCTGTATAAGGTTGGCAAAAGCCGATGTGGCCGTTAGCAAAATACCGCATGTTAGAAAAACCTTATTCATCTTAGCTCCTTATGACACTGTTTCTTTCGCTTTTCGTTTGCCGGCCGCTCACGCGAGCGGCCTTATCGGCGTAACCCTCGCACGCCCGGTTCTGTCCGTGGCGTGCCTCTCGCGCCCTTTTGCCCGGGGTGGCCTCCTGTCCGTCCGTGGCCAGTCCTTGCGGCCGTTGTCCCAGGCTGCTTCTCAGTCCTGTTTTGGCTGTCGTCCACGGCCGGCCGCCGCGGATACACATCAGGCCCCGTCCCTTTCGCAGGGCCCCGTATCGTCTTGTCGTTCCTCCCGAAAACCTCATGGATATTCCTGCAAAGGCTTGTCACTCTTTTGTCCACACTCCTGTTTGGTCATCTTCCCTCAATCAGGCTGCCCGGCGGCTGATGCCCGTAGCCCGGCCGGACCTCCCGCCGGGCAAGCATCCTTCCTCCCCCGGCCCGGCGGGAGGAACCGAATACCATCCTCAGGCTCTCCGACGACGCAGAACCACGCCGCCGAGGCTCCCCAAAACCAGCAACGCCATCGCCCCAGGCTCGGGAACCCATTTGACCGCGTCAGCGTACATTGAACCGCTGAGGTCTACCCATGCATTGCTGACCGTGACCGACGCAGGACCCGCATTGAAGGTATAGGTACCCAGGGAAACCCACTCGTTAGCCGTCGCACGCTGATCCACCAGCACTGCGGTGATGCCGCCCGCGTGAACTATCCGATGCTCGATATTAGCCCTGCGGTTGGCTCCGGCACCCCAAGTCACAAACACCTCATATTCACCGGCTACAGGCAGGTCCACGGTGAATGTGGCCTCCTTCAGGCCGGCGAGAGAACGATAGGTGCTGCCATAGCGAGAACCGACACCTATAAGACCCTCAGCGGTGCTCTTCGCGCCTGCGTTGGCCCACACGCCGAACTCAGCGTAGGCTGGCGCTGGGGTCAGATTGCCGGCAGCATCACGGCTCTCTACAATGAACACCGCCTGCGCCGCCGTTGCGGCCATGCACAGAATTGCACAAATCGTTACCAGTTTCTTCATTGTTTGATGCTCCTGTGTTTTCCTTCTATCTATTCACTGTGAAGAATATTCCTCTATTTGCGTTTCTCGTCCCCTCGCCGGACGCCTTTCTCCGCCCGGCGGAAGGACTCACGTTCGTGCTCCGCTACCTCCGCCGTCGAAGCAAAAGACTCCCCAAGCCCAGCAACACCACCCCCGCCGGCTCGGGAATCACAGCCACGAAGCCTCGATAGGTTCCGTCTGCAAGGACCCCGCGGCCAGCAATCGTCAGACCATCGGGTGTCACGCTTATACAGCGCTCCAGGTATTGCCAGGCACTAAGATCAACGCCCTGGGACGTAAGGATATCCTGGACCAATACACCGGTCGTGTTGCCGTTCTCCCAAACGGTCGCCCGGTAACCGGTAAACGAGTTGCCAGCACGGTCTTTCCCGTTCCAGGTGAAGCCGACCGCCGTGCCGTTATCCGAGACATCGAAGCTGTTAGATTGCTGAACTCCATCGATGTCACCGCCGGCAGGCAAAAGCTCAACACTGTATTCAGACCCCACTTTCCAGAGAAAAGCATGGAGGCTGTCATCGCTCACCAAAGCCAATGGCTTCATGTACCCTGACGCGTACAAGCCGCCAGCGGACATGCCGTTACCCTGGCCCTCGCCCGTGGAATTAGGATGCTGCGGGATTGGGGTAACATCGCCATTGTTGGCAACATCTGCATAGATCGCACGCTTCCCTCCGTTGTCGGTCCCAACCGCCAGTCCGGTGTTAGAAACGCCGTTCAGGACTGTGTCGCCTGTCCCTTGCTTTTCCCAAAACGCCCGAGGATTGGTACCAACCTTGTTTTGCGCGACGCCGTTGACGTACTTGTAGGCCACCGCTTCTTTACCGTTGTGCCGCTCTCCGACAAGCCAGCCGTTGCCGGTGGCAGCGTCGATGGACAGACAGTTCATCTGGGCAACCTTGACCTCGCTCGTAGTACCGTTCATCGTGTCAAGATAATAGTTGGTAGATGGCGGTGAGCCCGCATCGTAGGCTCGGCCAAGGGCAGAGTTGGAACCGACAGCACCGGCAACCATCAACCCGGCGGAGGTGTAGGCAATGCCGCGACCACTGGTCCCTGCCTTGGGTTGGAGCAGAGTAGTCGTCAAGTCGCTGACTTTGATTATCAGAATGCCGTTGGCACCATCGTAGGGTCCTCCGGGATTGTACGCAGTGCCAACTACGTAGGCCCCGTCGTCGGTCATGCCCTGGATGTGATACCCAGAGGCGGCATTCGCGTTATTCGTGCCCGAGTGCGTCGCCGGGAGCACCGTGAGACCAACACCCATGACGCTCGTCGCCCCTATCATGACCCCCACGGCAATCAAATACATCTTTGTCTTCATCGTTGTTCGTACTCCTCTTGCGCCCGGTCGAATCCGAAGATGTGCGAGACCAATCAGTTTCTTCATTCGAGTCATCTCGGGCGCTTCTTCGCCCTTGCGGGCGAGTCTGGCCGTGCCGCGGCCTCGTCCGGCCGTGCACGGCACTACTGATTCACTTTTTCGCATGCCCTCCGGCATGCCGGCCGCTCACGCGAGCGGCCCGTTTGGCGTAACCCCCGCACGCCGCGATGTTGCCCGGCGTGCATTCGCACACCCTTTTGTCCCGGGGCGGTCTCCCGTTCCTCCTTGACCGGTGCTTGCGGCCGTGATCCCGGGTCATCTTCTCTTCTCCTTCTCTTGAATCACCGCTGATGTTTGCGTCCAACGGCCGCGGGTCGGCAACCCACGACCCGGCCCTTGTCGGGGCCGCGTTTCGTCTTGTCATTCCTCCCAGAAAAACCATGATCTGTTCCCACACCAGGGCTTGTTGGTTGTGGACGCGCCGCGGGTGTTCCCGGGGCCCGGCTTCAGGCGGCCAGGGCCAACCTGGCCGAATGCCGCTCCGCCGGGTCGTGCCCCGGATCCCAGTCCCAGTAACCCAGAACCAGCCTCAGCCCGCCCCGGCGCGTTTTCCGTGATCGCACCACCAGGGGCCGCACCGGTTCCGCGGTTTCCAGCCGCAGCACCGGAACTTCCCGACGCGTCTGCGTTTTGCCGCTGTTTCCAGACATGACGCCCTCCACCTCGTTTGCCGGGGCGGGTTGCCCCGCCGACTCTTCCGATCAGGCCGCCCACCTCACGCGCCGCGGTTCGGCCTTTCGCTCGCCGCGCACCATGTCGCTCATGTACGTGCTGCGGACATACGCCCGCGGAAACCGGCGCTCGCTGCGCCGATCGATCTCGGCCGCAACCAGCTCGGACAGTGCGCAGAGCTGGTCGTCATCCATTCGCCTCATCCATTTGCGCAATCGCTTGTCCATGGCAGAACTCCTTATCTCTCGCAGATCTCCTCGGTCACTCACGCCGCCCGGCGGACGCGCGCCGTCTGACGAAGACGACGGACGCAGACGCCGGCACGGCGATCAAGCTCCTCATCGATTACCTTTTTGAGGCGGGATCCGGTCAGGATGCGCAACAGCAGCAGATGTTCACCGCTGCATCGGCTGAGCGTTTTCTTCTGAGCTTCTGTCAGAGACATGATTCTTTCCTTTCGTCATGAATCACGAACACACCTCGTCAGGCCACCTCTGGCCATAACTTCTTCTTCCTTGTCCCGCGTTCGGGGGCGGCGCCGGCCGCGGCGCCCACCGTCTTGGGAAGAGAGAACACCACCTGGGTAACCGGCTCCGCCTGTTGCGGCCTGTACCGGCCGTGGGCGAGGCTCGCTCCGGAAGGCGTGGTCGCGCCGACCATTGCCAGCACGGCCTGCTCGATGAGTTCCGGGTCGGCCGAGGCCATATAACAGCTCACGCCGACCGCGCGAACCGTCCGCTCGAGCTCGTGGCCCTCGTACGTCGCGACCGTCACCACCGGCATGCCCGGACGCAGCCGGCGCACGCGATCGAGCAAGTCCAGGGTCTCCGCCGAGTCCAGCGAAACCTGTATCACCAGCGTCTCGGGCTCTGCGTCGCGGATTCTCTGCACCGCCTGGCTTGCACTCGTTGCGCGCAGCAGCGGCCACCCCCGGCGCATGAGAAGACGGGCCAGCGCCGGGGTCACCACGCGGTCCAGAACCACAACCAGGACGGGTTCACTTGCTCGGGACATCTAATTCTCTCCTGTCGACGCCTGCTGCGCGACCCTTCCGGACACAAGCGGCGCCCAACCGTGCGCGCGGGCCCTCCACGCTGAACGCCTGGCCGTCCCGTTTTGAGCGCGCATCCGGCGCGACATGGGCCAACCCGGCAGGAGGCGTGCCGCGCAACCGGGCGGCGCGCAAGCTGAGCAACCACAAGGCCTTTGAGCGGAATGAACGAGAGAGAGGCTTTGCCAGGAATGTACCATTGTGGTACCGCCATGGCGGGTCCGTGCGCCGCCGTCTCCTGCGCCGGCGGCACTTAGCGAACATTTGTACCGGAATGGCTCACTGTGCCGTTGTGGTACAGCAGGCGCGCACAACGCGTGCCAGGAACGCCGATCGTGCAATGGATAACGCCGTGGGGGTCAGAACCTTACGGCCAGACATCTGTGCGGCTTGCGCGCATGTTTCTGGATCGCAGAGCGCTTGGCTCGCAGCCCGCAAAAAGGCGGTCCGCCTTGGGCTATTGACGGTTGATGTGCAGGCCGTAGGCCCGGATCTTGCGATACAGCCTGCGCCGATCGATCTGCAGCATCGCGGCGGCAAGAGACTTGTTGCCGCCCGCCGCCTGCAAGGCGCGAGCGATAAGGGCTCGTTCGGCCACTGCAAGAGGGACTACCGGAGAATCGTCACATGCCAGATGCGAAATCGAAGCGGCCCGGACCGACGCCGGCAGGTCGCGGGCGGTGATCGTGTCGTTGCGGCAAAGGACACAGGCGTGCTCGATGGCGTTTGCCAGCGTCGTTCTGAAAGTGCAGAGATTTCGCCGGTTTGAATATGTAGTCTTCTTCCTCTTGGTCTTCTTCCCTCCGGGCGCGCACTTGTCTTCTTCAACTGGGTCTT
>Ga0116145_1005058_pt1 | contig 10221 bp, 14 predicted proteins | sample AD_JPNHG1_MetaG_FD_89747 | JGI IMG/M metagenome (GOLD analysis project Ga0116145, IMG submission 89747) | Active sludge microbial communities of municipal wastewater-treating anaerobic digesters from Japan - AD_JPNHG1_MetaG | ecosystem: Engineered > Bioreactor > Anaerobic > Digestate | place... | reverse complement strand
CTCCCGGCTCACAATCACCACTCGGATTAAATGGCAATGGGTCAACATTTATGCCCTCATGGTATATTAAACCGTTATGACCTTTTGGGTTTACTATTTTGTAGTATTTCATAATTTCTATTTTTTAGTTAAACATTGTAAATTAATGATTATAGTGTCCACAACCATCACATATTGATTTAATTTCTTTTTTCATAAAATAATTTTACAATTAAAGGGTTTGTGGTTTACTATTATTTTTTTATGCGAAGATAAAACATTTTTTCCCTAAATCCAAATTACCTATTTCGATAAACATAAATATGTTATATTTTATCGCTATCATCATAGATTATATATAATATCCCCACTATTATTATTATCTTAATTCCTATTATTATCCAAGTCATAATCAATGAATTAAAAGGGGAAATAATAGCATAATACTATCATCCCCCCTATATAAACATTAAAATGATAAATCATCATTATTTTCATTCTTCACAATTTCCTTTGCCTTCTTTTTCTTCTCCGTCTTCACTTCTTCCTTTACATCACTTTTATCCTTTAATGGGTTTGCCTTCCGGTGTTCTACAATACCATTGGCATATCCAACAATTTCTTCCATAGAGTAGTTGAAGTTCTTTTTTAACATTCTACTTCCTACCCAATTACCCATGTTGTCATATACCACCATCTTTATTACCATCTTTTCTTCACCATCATCACCTTCAAATGTCGATACCACAAATTTTACCTTTGTATTATCAACATTTTCAGTTTCAATTCCCAATAACTCCCCTAATGATTTAAAATCATATGGGAAACTACGAATTGCAAATGTTTTACTTCCATTTGCATCGGCAACAGTTACTCTTGCAAAATTTCCCTGTTCGCTCTTGCTAATCCAAAATTTTAAATTTTTCATAACATTTTCTTTTTAGTTAAACATTTTATTAAATTAATTGTTTTATTGGTATTCCGTCTATTACGCAAGTTCCATCTCCATTTCTTTTACCATTACCTTTAAAGCATCCGCATATTTCTTTAATATGCTATGAGCCTTATTGGCATTCTTCGTGTATATAAAACAGTTTACCTCATAACGACTGCCCGTTAAAGCACTCTTGTTTATGATTAACTGATTCTCATATACACACATGTCCTTCTTTAATGGTAATAGCATGTCTATAAATATACCATCAGCCATTAATGAGGACTGATATTCTACAGCTTCTTTATAGTCCATCTCATCTGATACACTATAAATAGCATCCTTGCCACCTAATATTATGTGGCTTAAAAATAATTTATTCATAATTCTAAAATTTAAAGTTTATTTTTTATTTCTATTCGTCTTATTACCTATAACCATATTACCACATTGAGTGTGTGTCAGTGTTATAGGTACGTATGTCTCCGAAAATTTATACTGTGAAAGGAGTGCGGAATAAGTGGTTGAAAATGAGAGAGATATGAGAGTTGATGAAAGTGGGGGGGTGAGGTAACCCCGTCCAACTCCTTCATTGTTAGCGTGTTATGATTTTCAAAAAACAGTTATCTGCAATGGATTATTATCCTATTTGCTAATAACTGTATTCTATATTTGTCAGTTATTTTCATAACTTTTCCACCACTTAATGGCGGTAATTATGAAATCAACTACAAATATAGATAGTGCTAATGCAGCCAACGGCTCATCAACGGCGTATAATATAGCCGCAGACAATGCTTCTGCGGCTATCATGTATATTCTATCCATAATCTACATATTTTTAAATCGTTAATCATAGTACAAAAGTATTAGTGAATATGCAATTATGAATATTGCCGTGATAATGGCTATGAATGCTATTCCAACAATAGTGGATACGACTTGTTGTCTCCACTCCTGTTGGAATGTATCCTGCATGGCATTCCCTATAAAATATGCCATTGCTATGATAATTATGGTAATAATAATAGTAATAAACATAATACTTCATTTTAAAATTATAGCCTGATGTTTCAAAATCAATAGTAAGTTCAGGCTAATATGCTCACTATTGATGTTTTAATTTGCGATATTTGTCTGTACGTTTTTGTTCAATTCGTACAGAAATATAGCAAAATCTGCGGGAAAATACCGAAAATGGACTGTACGATTTGAACATTTTCGTACAGTTTTGGTTTTGTATTATTTTGTGGTATTTTACCGCAAAAAGCAATGGGCAGATGTTCCCACCATGTACCGCTGCCCACAGCACATGGTGGAGAGTCCGGACTCAATAGAGATCGAAGACTCTTTTATTTTTATACGCCTCCACCATCTCTGGTGTTGGCGTTACTACTTTCCCCTTCTCAACGTCAACCCACACTACCATTTTTGGTGAGAATGTTGAATAATGGGTAAGTGCTATTCTCACTATCCCATTTTTGGGAAGTGAGAATGCCTTTCCCCTCCCGAACTCACACCCCCTTCCTTCATAAAAGCTATCTTGAGACTGGATCTCTATAAACCAGTCTCTATTTATTTCGGGATTTATAAAGACCTCGTTTAGGTCTTTATCAAATCCAAGTTTGGCGAGCTTGGACTGATTTTTTATAAGAATGGGTTTCCCCGATTTGCCAAATTTAATTAATATATTCATACTGTAAAAATATAAATTAAAGCCTGCTCAATACGGTGATGGCAAGTGCAGGCTTATAACTTACCTACCACCGGCAGCATTGAGGATACCTGTAAGCTATGCTACTCTCGCTTACAGGTTTCTCGCATGTACGGCTACGAAAACCTCGACACATAATTTGGCAGGATATATTTTCACGCTCCGTACAGCACTACTCATATACCCTTGATTGTGCGTTTACACCCACACAATCTGCCCACATTTAAATTAAAGCCTGCTCAGAACGGTGATGGCAAGTGCAGGCTTATAACTTACCACCACCGGCAGCATAGAGGATACCTGTAAACTATGCTACTCTTGCTTACAGTTTTCTCGCATGTACGGCTACGAGAACCTCAACCATATCATTTGGCAGGATATATTTTCCGCTCCGTACAGCGTTACTCATATACCCCTTGATTGTGCGTTTACACCCACACAATCTGCCCACGTTAACTCGACATAAGGGTTAGTGTAATTCACCCTTACATCCTTAGCTCATGAGCATCTCGCTAAGTTTTTTCTCGATGCTTTCATGTGCTGCTATAATAGCATTAATAACCATACAACACTGCACTGATGTCAGACACCAGCCGCTATTTGCAGGCTAACACACATGTGCTCACGCACCGCTTAACACATCCATGTGTAAGTTACATGCATCAAATGCATGGCTTACTCATTTGTAGTATTAAGATTTTTTAAAATTAATGGAGAGCTTTCAGGTACTCTCCGACAGGCATTCTCAATCCCTGCACCACAGGTGAGCGACACCTGCATAATCTCACACACGTATCCGAGAGCGACACGGATTTTCAACGACAGGTGAGCGACACCTGCATGCCCATACGTATCCGAGTGCTACTCGGAATTGCGACGGTACTTCTTATCACCCCGTTAGGTTCAAGTACGACCCCCAGCTTTGTCTTCAGCTAACGGTTACTATACTTCGCCGTTAACGGGTGCGGTCTGGCTTGCCACCCTTATTCTATTCATTGCCATTCGTCTTTTATACAACTACATTTATTTACACATCTATATACATCATGATGGTTTATCATTATAATGCAACGTGTATTAGGCTTAATGCCGCTTAATACCGCTTACCACCGCTCACCATCGCCCACCACAACCATCCACACACACGATATTCAACATCATTAAAAGACGAATTGTACTGTTTAATCTTTAAATTTATGAGTTATGGAACAAACCTTTTTTATCCAGCTTAATTCCTGGACCGACAAGGAGTCGGGAAAGGTGAAAAGCAACATCCGAGTGGTCGGCTCGGATGGTTCTGTTATAACCGGCCAAGCATTTATGCTTGCCGGCGTAATAACGCCGGTGGACTTATACCAAAAAAACAAGAAGTCTAAAAAGGATTCTTCGGTCACGGAGTACTTCTAAAATGGAATAGGGGCAAAGCCCCTATTCTATTCCCATCCCCCTTTTTTTTGATGTTGAATATCCTGCCATACGCCCATTGTACGAATAATTCGATGTTTCAAATCCAACATCATCACTGAATTTTATGGGGGCTATTATTATCACACTTCGGTGGTTGGGGAATTATTCGTACACCTACTGCACCCCTACACACACCTGCCGCACGCCTTCACACTCCAACACACACACGCAATTCACTGTTCTCCATCCAGCATCATCACTGAAATGTTCGGTTTCTACTACCATCCCCTTCACAGAATTGGAAGTGAAATGCTTGGCTGCCAGCATCCACCCACCCCCAGCTTCCTCCTTCGATGCATGGGGGACTATAATGTAGATACCCCTCACGCATAGTTCACTCACAATAACACGCATGGTTCACTCATAATAATCACGTAGTTTACTCATAGTAATGATGATAGTTAAGATGTTTCAGTAAAACCTATTGTGCGAAACAGTCATTTTTTATTATGAAGTTTGTGTTGTTATTCAACTTTAATTTTCATTATGCAGTGGTTTAAAATTTCATTATCTGGTGTTCACGGTTTTCATTGGTTATTGTTTTACGGTTATTTTTGCGGCATAACATTAATCCTATCGAATTTCACAATGCGTTATGGTGTTTTACTCATTTGTAATTTTAAAAATTGTTTAAATCATTTTGGTGCGATAAAGATTATGTTAAATAGTTTAATTTAGTAAAAAGAAAAGTGATAAAAGTTAATGAAAGAAAAAGGTTAGAAAAGAGAAAGAAAGAAAAAGAAAGAAAAGAAGCAAAAGAAAGAATAAAGAATAGAAAGAGAAAAGGTATAAAAAGAAAGTTATCAAAACAGTGAAAAGAAAAAAAGTAGAATTTTATTGTTGATGGAAACTCTTTTTTTATTTTCAGAGGGTATATATGTAATGGACATATTAGTAATGGAACTATACAGTAATGGAACGGTAATAATTGGAATGGTAATAGTGAAATGGTAATAATGGAATGGTAATGATGAATTGTAGTAATGGAATGATACAGTAATGGTGTTGATATGCATGGTGCTGATAAGTGATGAATGGTGAAAAAAAAAAGAAAGAAATAAAAAAGAAAGAAAATGGAATAGAAATGGATAGTGGATGGGTGAGATGGATTATGGTAATTGTGTAGATTGATTGTGTAGATTGATTGTGTAGTAGTGTACCCACATCACACACTCCTAACCCAAAAATGTTCTACATGAACGAAATGACGATCATGAAGAAATCCAAACTACGAACAATCATCCTTCCTTATGAATAAAAAATTAATTTACAATAAGTTAGTAATTGATTATAATAATCCGGTAGTGATAATTTTCAGATTGAAATAAAAAAACGTCATAATATTCGTTTAAATGGATTATTTTTCATTGGATGATATAAACTACCATACCGTACATAAAAATGCAATATGGTTAATGTTATGGGGCAAAAATGAGATTTAATGATGATATGATAATGTTGTAATGTAATGATTGGATGATGGGGTAGTTTAATGATTGGGTGATGGGGTGATTTGTTTAATATAATGAAAGATTGATAATCATGTAGTTAAGAAAAAAAATAAAAAAAGTTGCAAAAAAATTTGGAAATTAAAAATTGATGTTGTAACTTTGCATTGTTTTCACACGTGGCTCGTGATTGGAAACCTGAGCGTACAAGTGTGATTGACGGGGGTATATGAAAGTTGGGCTGTGTAGGAGTTAAGGCGACATAACGAACACATTGGCAGTGATAATAAGCTGATGATGTGTTTAGAATTTAATGTTATTAATTGACATTGGATTCAGAATTATAGGTTAAATTTGGAATCATGACGAATGAAGAATTTTTTAGTTTTCTAACAAATAGGTTTAATGAAATTTCTACATTAAGCAGAAATAAGGCTATCGAATACAATGATGGCGATGCATTTGAAAATTTTGATAAAGCATCAAAAATTCTAAACATTGAAAAGGAAAATGTTGCATTGCATTACATGACGAAACATTTAGTGTCGCTCGTGGACATTGTGGAAAATAAACGGAATAGGCATTTGATAAAAGAAAAAACAAATGACATTATTGTCTATGCCATGCTAATTGATGCTATGCTATCAGAAAAAAATAATTCTAATAATTAAAATTCACAATCATGGACAATAAACATTACCTACCAAGAAATATCAACCTAATGCCGATATTCAGAAAATTAAATGTTTCAAATGTAAATAAGGCAATTGTTGTGGATGTTATTCAGATGATGAATGATAATTCCATTATCGACCCGAATGAAGCAGAAAAATATATTATGGCATTGGAAAATAGTCATGACCTTGCATTGGAAAACCTAATTGTAGATTTAGCAAAATTGTTAATGCTAAAAATTAATAATCTGCAATTAGCACAATTAACAGAAACAGACCCGATATTTACCAATTGGTTAACAACATTTAAACAATTCCAATATGGAACATCATCAATTGGAACGCCGACAGATTTGTATGTGCTCCAATATGGAGATAATTATTCAATTATTTTTGTTGGTGGTGCTTATTATTTCCCATTTCATAGTGGAACTATAAATAAGATTTATGTTAATGCATTCGATTCATCCATGCAGGCAACTACAATAATAGTAGATGTCCAGAAATCTATTGATGGTGGAGTAAATTTTACATCAATGGTTGGAATAGGGAATAAACCGGAAGTGAATAATGCTACACATTCTGAAACAATCCCTACTAATTGGACCGACATTACCCTAAATGCTGGCAACAGGTTAAGGTATGTTGTTGATAGCAACACGACATGCACATTCATAACAATAGCAATAGAATTTTTCTTGGATTAATTAATAATCTCTATCATAGCAATTTTCATAATAATAACAAATGAAATGTCTAAAATCTTAATGTAATTATTTGGCATTAAGATTTGGAATTATTGCAAAAAATAATTAAATTATATTATTAATAACTAATTAAAATTGAATATGAAAACTATTAAATCATTTATTATCATTGCATTATTAGCATTATCATTCACATCTAATGCACAAAACATTATTGGCAATCCATGCTATAAACAAATTGTTAAAAACGAAAACATTGCAAGTGTAACAAGTAAGGTTTATTATTTAACAACTTCATATCAATATGATATGTTTGTTACTATTAAGATTGATAGTCTTACGTCAGGAGCACAACACCCATATATGGAATGCTATGTATCCAATAATGGTGTTGATTATGCATTGTATAAAACAGTAGATAGCATTACAACAAATACAGTTATGTATAAGGAATATACAAATTTCGGATTTAAATATATGAAATTGTATTTTAAGAAAAATAGTGCTACTAAATGCTACGTTTCTATAAATGTAAATGCCTATAAAAAATAATTGAATATGGGGAATAACCTTACTATATTCGGTGGTTCAGTTGATAAAAATCTGAATAGGAAGCTATTCAATCTCGAAAAGCAATTATCAGATATGAATGCTACCATTAATGCTATTACAAATAATTCTATTACATTAAGAACAGCATTAACAGATATTAATAATACTGCAACCATTACCATACCGGCAGGATATTCAATTGATACAGCATCAATTAATATCATGGCTAATGATGGGTCATTTAATTTAACAATGCTAAATGATAGCAATTCTGATGTAATTGTTAATGTAGATATTACAAATACAAACGATGGAATAGCAACGTTAAATTATATGAATGTAGATATTACACAATCATTCACAGCAACTATTACATTATCACCGGCATCAGGAACAGACCATAGAGTAGCATTGGCATTTACAATTACAAAAAGAGTGTAATATGCGTATGAAATAGATTCATTTGGTAGTTCAACATTAACACATAAATGACAGAATTGATAATCATATGGAGTATAATAATTGTTTATGTGATTGCAATATCCATTATTGTAATCAAGTATTATAATAATGTAGTTGAATCTGATAAGGTAAATAATACAACAATTACACCATCAAAACAGATTACAACATTAAATGATGTATTATCAAATATAATTGAAGATAATGGTAAATCAAATTGTAAAGATCACAAACACATTTGGAGTAAAACTAAAAACAAAAATAAATAATTATGGAAAAGAACGAAAACAACGAAAACAAAAACAAACCATTAAATTTGAGAAGTGCAATAGCAAGCACAAGTTCTCAAAGAACACACCATACAGATATTTTATATACAAGGAGAATAAGAGATTTGAATGGTGGATATATTGATGTTGATAGTAATACTAACTATTTGCAATATTTATTTGCAAAAAATGGTTACCCATCCGAATCGTTAGTATTAACAGAAAATGATAAAGGAATACCAAATGGAGTATGTGATTTAGATTCATCAGGATATGTCCCATTATCAAGGTTACCGGGCGAATTATTACAATATAAAGGACAATGGGATGCAGCAACAAATACACCAACATTATCAAATCCCGATACAAATAAAAGGGGATATGTGTATTATGTATCACAAGCAGGAAATAGATTTGGATTTGATTGGGAATTAGGAGATTGGCTTGTATATGATTATAATGGGAATATAGAAAGAAGACCGAATACATATAATACAGATGTTAGAACTGTATTTTTTAATGGGAATGAAACATATATACCGGTAAATACCAAAGCAAGATTATATGTTGGATATACGGCAAATATATATCAGGTGTTGTTGTATAGTAGCAATGGGAGTGTAACGTGTGATGTTGATGTTGTTAAGAATAGCATATCTATGGTTGGTATTGGAACAAAACCATATCTAAATGCAGAATCAACAAGAACAATAGCAACAACAGATTGGACAACAACAGGAATTACAAATGGTGATTATGTTGATATAGTAGTAAATAGCAATACAAATGCTACTGATATTTATGTTGTATTATATACATTAATAACAGAATAATATATGGCAACGAGAACATGGATAGGAACGACGAACGATAACCCAACGGTAACAAGTAATTGGCTTGAAGGAGTAGTGCCGGTTGCCGGTGATGACGTTGTCTTCAACTCGACATACAGTAACCCATGTACGTTGGTTGCTGATTTTCCAGCGACAGGGCAATTTAGAAGCCTTACAATGGTAGGTTATACAGGTACTTTGAATTTTGGTAATTATAAAATGTACGTAGGGCAAGGGAATTATAATGGCACTATATTAGACGCTGGTACAACTGCGAACTTCACATGTGGAAGCGGTGGAATTGAATTATATTCAAATACAACAACTTCATCTAACTATAATGTAATTAAATGCAATAACAGTAATTTGCGAAATGTTAATTTTTTTTTAAGAAACAGTGGTCTTGGTCGTTATATAGACGCACAAACAGATTGGTATTGCAAAAACTTGACAATCATTAATTACTCTACATACCTATCAAATAGGAGTTATAACATATACATATATGGTAACATTACATCATTAGCAGGAATTAATAATTCCAACGTTGACTTAAACATTTTTGCAATGTCATTATATCTTCGTGGTAATGGTGTATTAGATTTTAGTAATTTTATACAGGTGCATGCATCTGTATATGTAGAAGGAAATTATACACTTAATAAGAATGCATCATTCTTGATCAATAATACAACGAATAATAGTGCAGGCGTCTATTTTAACGGCGGAACAATTAATTGCAACTCATATGATTTAATTTTATTAATAACAGGGTTATTTTACCCACATTACATTGACATCAATCAACCGATTGACAACCTTATTATTCACTCATCAACATTTTACTTATCAACCGTTGTTATTAATCATAAATTAATAGTAAACAACAAATTTCAATTAATTGAAAGACCTGCGAGCCGTGTCCCTTATTTAATTGTAAAGTCAAACACAACAGGCACGAAAGTAGACATCGAGCTTGGTAATAATTGCAAATATTTAATATACGGGCATCAATTACAAGACTTACGTTTTAACATTCCTGTTAAAGCATTTTATTCGCAGATTACTAACTGTGAAAATATAACTAACGGTGAGTATCCAAATGTGAATATTAGTGTGTTTTAAAATTTATATATATGAAAAAATTTTTTTCTAATACCTATGTTGACCATGCATTCAAGG
>Ga0116145_1005051_pt1 | contig 10229 bp, 5 predicted proteins | sample AD_JPNHG1_MetaG_FD_89747 | JGI IMG/M metagenome (GOLD analysis project Ga0116145, IMG submission 89747) | Active sludge microbial communities of municipal wastewater-treating anaerobic digesters from Japan - AD_JPNHG1_MetaG | ecosystem: Engineered > Bioreactor > Anaerobic > Digestate | place... | reverse complement strand
GCGCCAAGCTGGCCGTTAGCGGCGGCGGCCGCGGCAATCTGAGCCACGAAGCCGCGGAAGAGGAGTTCGCCGCCGTCTGGGGCCGCACCGGACGCTTCACCGTGCCCGCCTTCCGCGCCTTGCCGCCGGACGCGCTGCGCGCGCTGCTGGCGGAAATCGGCGTCGCGACCGTCGTGGATCCCGCCGGCCGCATCTATCCGCGCTCCCAGTCCGCCGCCCAGGTGCGCGACGCCTTGCTGGCCGCGGCCACCCGCGCCGGCGTGCGCTTCACCTTCGGCCGCGCCGTCGAAAGCCTGTCGCCGCCGGAAACGCCCGACGCCCCTTGGACGACCGATTCGTTTTCGGCCCGTTCCGTCCTGCTGGCGACCGGCGGCCAATCCGCGCCGCGCCTCGGTTCCGACGGCTCCGGCTTCGCGCTCGCCCGCGCCCTCGGCTACGAGATCGTCCCGCCCGTCCCCGCCCTGACCTCCCTGCGCACCGCCGAAACCTGGCCGGCCGCCCACAGCGGGCTCTCGTTGCCGGACGTAACGGTCGCGATCGCCGGCCCGCGCGGCGGCGCCGAGCGCGGCGAACTGCTCTTCACCCATCGCGGCATCTCCGGCCCCGCCGTCCTCAATCTCTCGGGACGCGTTGCCCGCCGCCTGCGCGACGGCGAGCCGGTACCGCTCGAGTTGGACCTGATCCACGCCAAGCCCGATTTCCAGGGCCTGCGCCGGGATGCCGGCCCGCGGCCCGTCTTGGCCTGGCTCGCCCGCAGCCTGCCCCGCGCACTCGCCGGCACGATCCTGGAACTGGCCGGCATCCCGGCCGATCTCACCTTTTCCCGCCTCTCCGCCGCGCAGGAAAAGGAACTGGCCCGCCATCTCGTCGCCCTGCCCCTGACCGTCCGCGGCACCGGCGGCTTCGACGACAGCATGGCCACGTCCGGCGGCGTCTCCCTCAAGCAGGTCCGCCCCGACACCCTCGAAGGCCGCCTGGCGCCGCGCCTGCATTTCGCCGGCGAAATCCTCGACCTCGACGGCCCCACCGGCGGCTGGAACCTCCAGTGGGCCTTCTGCTCCGGCTTCCTCGCCGGCTCCGTCGCCGGCGCCTGATGCCGCCCGCGCATATTTACGTAGAACGGAAATAGCCGAGTGCCGAGCCCAAGTCCCGCGGACGCGGGACGCTGGGCGAACGCGAAGTCTATAGCGCCGCGCAAGGCGCGGCGAGCGAGTGAGGCTCCGCGAACGATGCGGCAAAAACTTTCGCGCGGTTTTACGTAGAACGTAAAAACTTTGCGCAAAAATTACGTAGTACGTAAAACCCGCCCGGGAGGCCCGTCTTGACCGCCTTTCGCCATCGGCGTAGCCTGATTCCATGACCGGAGCGCGCTTTTTCGGGGCCTATGAATGGAAATCGGCCGGCATCGCCGCGTTCCTGGCCTTCGTCGTTTTCCGGGCCACCTTGGCGCCGACGGTCACGCTGGAATATTCCGGCGCGCTGGTGGTGGCCGCCGACCATCTGGGCATCGCCCGGCCGCCGGGCTATCCCGTCTGGACGCTGCTGGCCAAGGGCTTCATCTGCCTGTTTCCCCATGCGCAGTACCACGGCCATCCCAATCCGGCCTGGGCGGTGAACTGGATGTCCGCGTTCTTCGGCGCCCTGGCGTGCGGACTGTTGGCCGCGACGACCTGCCGCCTGGCCCGCGCCGCCGCGGCGTCCGGCGCCGCGTGCGCCGTTTCCGGCATCGCCGCGGGGCTGCTGTTCGCCGCTTCGCCGGTCCTGTGGTCGCAGGCGGTCATCGCCGAAACCCATGCCTTGACGACCTTCTATTTTCTCGGACTGCTGGCGCTCTCGCTGCGCTGGATCGACGCCGCGGATCGGAGGTCGCCCTATCTTCTCGCCTTCCTCGCCGGCCTGGGGCTGGCGGTTTCCCCGCTGCTGATTTTGTTCCTGCCCGTTCTGCTGCTGGCCGCCGCGCTCACGTCGCCCAAGGATTTCGCGCGCATGACCGCCGCGGCGCTGCTGTTCGGCGGATTTCTTTTCGCTGAATTCACATGGGGCAGCCGGCGGCCGGCGACCGGCGCCGCCGGGCTGGGAATCGCGCTGGCGCTGGCCGGGGTCCTCGCCGTTTTCCGGCCCACCCGGCCCGTGGCGGGGCTGTTCCTGCTCCTGCTCGCCGGGTTGGTTCCCTACGTCTATCTGCCGCTGGCCTCCGACCGCAACCCGCCGATGAACATGGGCTACGCCCGCACGTGGGAAGGCTTCTGGCACGTCGTCAGCCGCGGACAATACGAAGCCATGGTCCCGCTGGATCCGTTCGCGCACCCGGGAATCTTCTTCCGCGATCTGGCCTGGTATGCCCGCCTCGTCGCGGCGCAATTCACCGCGCCGCTCGCCGCGCTCGCGCTGGTGCCGGTCGCCGCGCTGCGGCGCCGGGACCGCCGCGCGCAGGCCGCGTTTCTGCTCGTGTTCGTCGCGCTCTTCTGCTTCGCCGTCGTCGCGATCGTCGGCGCCAATCCCCAGGTGGACGTCCAGAACACGTGGGTGGCGCGCACGCTCTTCCTGCCTTCGTTCGCGCTTGTAGCCTTGCTGATCGGCGCCGGATGGGCCATCCTGTGGAACTGGATCGCCCGCCGGCGGACGCTCCCGCAACCATGATCGCCATCACCAATCCGAAACTCAGCGGCCTGGAACCGCGCTGGGCGCCATTCCGGGGATTCTCGCTCGTCTTCGATCCGCCGGAGGAGGATTCCTTTTTCGGCGCGCTGCGCGCGGGCCTCGCGGAACTGGAGAACGACGCGCTGATCGCGGACTTCTATCTGCGCCTGCTGCCGCCGGCCTCGTTCCACGTCACGGCCTGGGACGGCGTCAACGACGCCAAGCTGGCCGAGGTCGCGCCCGAATTCCGCGCCGCCTGGGAACGGTTCCTGCACGCCGGCGCCGCGAAACCGTTTCCGGAAGATTTGTTCCGCGACGTGCAGGCCTCCGAACTGCTGACCTGTCCGGATTGGGATTTGCGCCTGCGCTGCGCGCGGATCGAGAACTGGAGCAACGTCTCGCTGGTAGCGCATCTGGCGCCGGCGGATGCCGAAGCCGCCGAGCGCCTGGAACGGCTGCGCGCCGCGCGCGATGCGCTTTCCGAGGCGTTCGGCCGCCGGTTCGGCGTGCGCCCCCACCCCGACTACGAACCGCACGTGACGCTGGGCTATTTCGCGAACGCGGACCTCGCGGCGGCTTCCGCCCCGGCCGTCGCGCGCTGGGACGCCGCCTTGCGGGCCGCCACGGCGGGAACGATCCTCGCGCTGCGCCGCCTGCACTTGTCCGTGTTCTCGGACATGACCAGCTTCGGATCGGATCTCGCCTGACGGCTACTTCCGGATCCGCAACCGGTAGAACCCGTTGGACTCCGGCACGTAGGCGTTGGTCGCCAGCCCCGTCGCCAGCGGCTGGAAAGGCAGCTGCAAGTCGGGAGTGAACCACACGTCGTAGGCGCGGTTCGCCAGGAAGGACCATTGCAAGGCCACCGGCGGTCCAGGCGCCAGCGCGTCCATCGCGAAGAACGAGCCTGCCTCGAGCGGATGCGTGCCGGCGGTTTCTTCCGCGGCGTTGTCGTAGCCGTCGCCGTCGGTGTCTTCGTCCGCGGGCGGCCCGTACGGGGTGCCGAAGTTCTCCTGCCGCCAGGCGTTGGAAATGCCGTCGCCGCGGACTTCGGCGTGCAACAGATTCACCCGTTGCGGGCGCACGTTGAGGGTGTTGAAGCCGTATTGGCGGTATTCGTCGCGCTCGCCCCAGGCCCGCTCGCCCAGCACGGTCCGCGAGAGATAGCGGTCGTTCCCGTTGGTCGAGGACGACGCGATCACGCCGCAGATGAACAGGTTCGAGATCGCTTCCGGCCCGGCCGCGCCAAGCGCGCTCCACGGCAGCGCCGCTTCCCAGCGCGTCGTCCGCCGATTGGCCGCTTCGCCCGCCGTCGCCGTCGCCACCGTGCCCGTGCCGTGGAACTGCGAGAGCTTCGCGGAGGCCATCGGCACGAATTCGCCCCAGTTGGTGCCGACGTAGAAAATGCCCTGCCCGAAGTTGTAGCCGCCGGTGCCGCCCAGGCTGAAATTCGTGTAGGCCGGACCGTCGCCGAACGTATCGCCCAGGATCAACGCGAAATCCATCGGCTCCGTGAAGCGCACGTTGTGCAGATAGTCCAAGGCGAACGGCCGGCCGCTCTTGTGCCACAGGTTCCAGGCGTTGTCCGTGAGCGTATCGAGCCCCACGAACAGGATGGCCACGTTGTTGCTGCCGCCGATGTCCAGGCCGTGCCCGCCGAGATAGAGATAATCGGCGTCGGCATTCGCCCAGATGCCGCCGAAATCGCCGAAGCCCCGCGGCGCATCCAGCTTCCGCAGCGGCGGCCCCAGCGCCGCCAGATCGAAGTTGTCGCCGACGTTGTCCGGGAATTCGCCGGGCGGATTGTCCGTGACGACCGGCGAGCCGGCGCCGACGATCGGGCCCGGCGGCCAGTACGGCGCCGTCGCGCCCACGACGGGGAACGCCCAGCCCCGCTTGGCGTTGTCGTCCCAGAGTCCGGCGGCGGTGAAATGCACGGCGATCCGCCGGGCGTGGGCCGGCACGGCCAAAATGCCTTCCCAGCGCGCGCCGGAGACGTTCGCCAGCGCCACGGCGGTCGTCGCGGCGAACGAGCCTTCGGCGTACGACACCCAGGCCGTCACCGCGCCCGCGCCCGCCAACGGCCCCATGTCGGCTTCGTAGCGCAACGTGGCGTTCGATCCGGCGACGGCCGGATCCGGCGCGACGGACGCGCGCTCGAGCAGCGCCTGCCAGTTGTACTCGTAGTTGTTGTGCCAGGTGCCGGCCCCGTCGTGGAACGCGAACGCCACGCGCTGCGTGGCCGCCGCCGGCACCGTGAATTCATATTCCCAGCGCTGGTTCGCCGCGTTCCACGCCATGGGCTCGTCCGCGAAAGCGCTGGCGAACGCGTCCTGGCCCAGATGGATCCGGACCGGATTCGCTCCGGCCAGCGGGCCTTCCGTGGCGCGATACGTGATCTTCGCCGTCTGCCCCCGCAGCGGAAACGCCGGCTCCACCCGCACCTGGCGGCGGTTCACGACGGTTTCGGAATCGAAGATCCGCCCGTCGCTGCGGATGCCCCGCAGCTGCAGGACGTCGTTGGTGACATGGACCGACACGTGGTGGTAGCAGGTCGTGGCAAAAGCGTGCGCGGGTTCGCCGACCGCGGAGGTGTAGAGCCGCCCGCCGCCGCCGCCGGCGACGAGATAGCGCACGCCGCGGATGGGCACCATGCGCTGGTAGTTGTGGCTGTGGCCGCTGACGAGGAAATCGGCCTCGTATTTCGTCAGGATCGGCGCCCAGTTGGTCTTGTAGTAGTCGTCGCCCGCGCGCTCGCCGTAGGAATACGGCGGCCGGTGGGCCAGGGCGATCGTCCAGACCGCGGCCGGGTCGTATGCCGCCGCCTGCAGCTCGCGCGCCAGCCAATCGCCCTGCGACACGGCTTCGATTTCGGTGTTCAACGAGATGAACCGGACGTTGCCCACCGCGAAGGAGTAGAACCCGTTGCCCAGCGAGGGCTCCGGCAGCGCAAAAAGGCGCTGGTAGAGCCCGCGCGTGACGTCCGAACCGGGCGCGGCGTCGTGGTTGCCCATCGTGGGCATGTAGACCGCCCGCGCCAATTCGTTCGAACAGATCCGGAAAAACACGTCCCAGGTCTCGAATCCCGAACCGCTGAACGCCTCCTCGGCCATGTCGCCGAGACTGACGATGAACGGCGGATCTTCCGCCGCGATCTGGTCCGCCACGCCCTGCGCGCCGGTTTCGTCGATGCCGCCCTGCAAGTCCCCGTGGAACACGAAATGCAGCGGCTGGCCCGCCGCCGGCGCCGTCCGGAAGGTGCCGGACTCGGCGTAGCCGTCGGTGGAAGACGCTTCGTAGAAGTAGCGCGTGCCGGGTTCCAGCCCGCGCAGCGTGATCGCGTGCAGATGCGTGCCGCCCCCGTCGCGTTCGAGACCGCCGTAGTTGGTCGAAGTGCCGTAGCGGACCGTGCCGCGGCCCGCTTCCGTCCGATCCCACGTGATCGTGGCCGTCGTGGCCGGGTCTTCCGTCCAACTGGCCCGGGCGGGCGTGCGGTAGGCCTGTCCGGAGGCCAGCGTCGCTCCCAACAGCGGAACGATTCCGACCCGCGCCAGCCAATTCGCTTTTCGGCCCATGTTTGCCCCTTTTCTCTGGAAAATAGCCCTCGCAGGCGCGGGCCGGCAAGTCGAAACGTTTCGATGGTTTTCTTTTTCCCGACGCCCGTGCTAGTTTACCCCCCATGAATCGTTGGTTCCAACGGGTCGGCCTCTGCGCCGCCCTTCTCGCCACCCCGGAGCAGCTTATGGCCCAGGATCCCGTCGACGTCTTGAAAACCGCCAATGCCGGCATCCGCCGCCTCGTCCTGGAGAACGGCTTGGTCGTCCTGCTCAAGGAGGACCGCAGCGCGCCCATGGTCGCCCTCCAGTTCTGGGTCGGCGCCGGATCCATCCACGAGGCGGAAAACCTCGGCGGCGGGCTGTCGCACTATCTCGAACACATGATCTTCAAGGGCACGCCGACGCGCGGCCCGGCCCAGATCTCGCAGGAAATCGCCGACGCCGGCGGCGAAATCAACGCCTACACCTCCAACGACCGCACCGTGTTCCACGCCACCCTGCCGGCCGAGCGCTGGCTCGTCGGGCTCGACGTGCTCGCCGACGCCGTCTTCCACCCCGCGTTTCCCGAAGACGAATGGGCCCGCGAGCGCGAAGTCATCCTGCGCGAAGTGGACATGAGCGAAGACGACCCCGCCCGCGTCCTGAACCGCCTGACTTGGGAAACCGCCTACCGCGTCCATCCGTACCGCGTGCCCATCATCGGCTGGCGCGACGTGCTGACCACCATGGACCGCGACGATCTCGTCGCCTACCACCGCCGCCACTATTCCCCCGACAACGTGATCCTCGCCGTCGCCGGCGACGTGCCCCTGGCCGACCTGGAAGCCGCGATCCGCGAACGGCTCGAAAAAATCCCGCGCACCCCGCGCGCGCCGGTCCTCGTGCCGGCGGAGCCTCCGCAATTGGCCGAACGGTTCGCGCGCAAGACCGGCGCCTACGAAGTCACGCGCATCGCCTGGGTCTTCCACGCCACCGACCTGGCCGACCCCGACACGCCGGCGCTGGACGTGCTGGCCTCCGCCGTCGGCTCCGGCCGCTCCTCGCTGCTGGTCAAGCGCCTGCGCGAAGAGCGCCAGATCGTCCTCGACGTGGACGCCTGGAGCTACACGCCCAAGGATCCCGGCCTCTTCGGCATCCATGCCGAATGCGAGCCCGAAAAGGAAACCGAAGTCGTCGCCGCCCTCCGCGCGGAAGTCGCGCGCTGGCAAACGGAGCCGTTCGATTCCGCCCGCATCGAGCAAGCCCGCCGCGAAGTGCTCGTCGGCGCCATCCAGGATCTGTCCGCCATGGATGGCCAGGCGGCCGCGATGGCCTCCGGCGAATTCTACGCCGCCGATCCCCGCCACACCGAGGTCTATCTGGAAAAAGTGCGCCAGGTCACGCCCGACGACCTGACCCGCGTCGCCCGGAAATATCTCCGGCCCGAAAACGGCTCCTGGACCATTCTGGCGCCCGCGGACGCGTCCGCGGCCGGCGCGGACCGCGCCGCCGCCGCCGACCTGCACGTCGAGGACCACGTCTTCCCCAACGGCCTGCGCCTGATCGTCCGCGAAGACTCCCGCCTGCCGATGGCCTACGTCGCCGCGGTGCTCGGCGGCGGACTCCTGGCCGAGGCCGACGGCCAGGCCGGCGTGTCGCAGCTCGCTTCCGACCTGCTCACCCGCGGCACGTCCGAACATACCGCCGCGGAACTGGCCGAACTCCTCGAATCGCGCGCCGTTTCGCTCGCGAGCTTCTCGGGCCGCAACAGCTACGGCCTATCCGCCGCGGGGCTTTCCGAAGATCTCCCCCTCATGCTAGGCACCGTTGCCGAATGCCTGCGCGATTCCCAATTCCCCGAAGACGAACTCGAGAAGCAGCGCGCGCTCCAGCTGGCCGCCATCCGGCGCGCGCTGGAGAAACCCATGACCCACGCCCAGCAGATGGTGCGCGACGCCATGTTCCCCGGCCATCCCTACCGCTTCTCCACGCAAGGCGATCCCGACGCCGTCGCGGCGCTGACCCGCGCCGACGTCCAGGCGCACCATCGCAAGCTGCTGGGCGCCTCCAATCTCGTCCTCGCCGTGTTCGGCGACGTGAAGAAAGACGCCGTCGTGGCCGCCGTCGCCGCCGCGTTCGCCGACCTGCCGGCGAATCCCCCGCCCGCCTGGCCGGCCTTGCCGCCGCCCCCGGCCGGTGCCGTGCGGACCGAAAAACAGCTGCCGTTCAAGCAGACCGTCCTGGTCCGCGCCTGGCCCGGCATCGCCTCCGGCGATCCCCGCGAAGACGCCGTTTCGGTGCTGATGGACGCCCTGAGCGGGCTGTCTTCCGATTTGTTCATCGAAGTGCGCGACAAGCGCGGCCTGGCCTACTACGTCGGCGCCACGCATTTCACCGGCCCGGTCGGCGGCCTGTTCACGATCTACGCGGGCACCACTCCCGAGGGCCGCGCCGAGGTCGAAGCGCAGATCCAGGCCCAGACCGAACGCCTGCGCGGCGCCGGCCTGCGGCCGGAGGAATTTGCCCGCGCCGTCGAACAGCTCCGCGCCGAACAGGCCCGCTTGCTCCAAAACAACGGGGCCATGGCCCAGCAATGCGCGCTCGACGAGCTGCTCGGCCTGGGCTACCGCCACTCCCTGGCCACCGCCGAGCGGTTGCGGAACCTGACGCCCGACGCCGTGCGCGCGGCCGCCGAAGCGATCTTTTCGAGCCCCGGCGAGGCCGTCGCCGTCGTCCTGCCCGGCGACTCCCCGTGAGCCGGCCGTTGCTCCAGCGCAAGCGCACCTGGATCGCGGTCGCGATCCTGGCCGGCGCGGCGCTGGCCGCGCCGCACCGCGCCGAAATCGCCGCGGCGCTCCGGCGGCTGGACTGGGCGGACGTCGAAACCGCCGTGCGCGCCGCGGGCCCCTGGGCGCCGCTGGTGTGCATCGCGCTCAACGCGCTGTTCACCGTGCTGTTCCTGCCCACGACGCTGGTGTGCGTGCTCGTGGCGCTGCTGTTCGGCATCGCGCGCGGCCTGCCGATCTGCCTGGCGGGACTCGCGCTGGGCATGGGCGGCGCTTTCCTGTTTTCCCGCCACCTCGCTCGCGACTGGATCGAGCGCCGCATCGGCCACACCCGCATCTACCGCCGGTTGGAGGAAAACGTCCGCCGCGAAGGCTGGAAGCTCGTCTTTTTCACGCGCCTGCTGCCCATCAATCCCTACGGCTTCCTCAATTACGCCTACGGGCTCACGGGCCTGTCCTTCGGCACCTACCTCGCGGCCTCCATTGCCGGCGTGATCCCCAACGTCCTGGCGCTGATGTGGACCGCCAGGGCCGCGGGCCAGATCGTCCGCGGGCAGCTGGACTGGCGCGTGCTGGCCATCCTGTTCGCCGGGGCCGGCCTGTTCGCCGCCTTGGCGTGGCTGCCGAAGCTCCTGCGCCGCCGGGGTCGGCGGGTCGCCTTGCCCGACGTCGACGAGCCCGAAGAGGACGAAGAAGAAAACGGGTAGCCGTTCCCGGCCCACCCGCAAGACCGCGAGGCTCCTTTTCGCCATGAAAAAAGCGGGGCGCGCCTGCGCGCGCCCCGCCGCCTATTCCGGATGGATCCGGTCTAGTACATGTCGCCCATGCCGCCGCCGGGCATCGGCGGCGCCGCGGGTTCCTTCTTGGGGATCTCGCACACCATCGCTTCGGTGACGAGCAGCAGGCCGGCGATGCTGGCCGCGTTCTGCAGCGCGCCGCGGGTGACCTTGGTCGGATCGATGATGCCGGCCTTGATCATGTCGCCGTACTTGCCGGTGGCCACGTCGTAGCCGTAGGCGCCCTTGCCGTTGCGGACTTCCTGCACGACGATGGAACCGTCGACGCCGGCGTTTTCCGTCAGCTGGCGCAGCGGGGCTTCGCACGCCTTGCGCACGATGTCCACGCCGATCTTGGCTTCGCCCGACACCTTCAGGTCGTCCAGCGCGGCCTGCGCGCGGATCAGCGCGACGCCGCCGCCCGGCACGATGCCTTCCTCGACCGCCGCGCGCGTGGCGTGCAGCGCGTCCTCGACGCGGGCCTTCTTTTC
>Ga0116145_1005043_pt1 | contig 10247 bp, 10 predicted proteins | sample AD_JPNHG1_MetaG_FD_89747 | JGI IMG/M metagenome (GOLD analysis project Ga0116145, IMG submission 89747) | Active sludge microbial communities of municipal wastewater-treating anaerobic digesters from Japan - AD_JPNHG1_MetaG | ecosystem: Engineered > Bioreactor > Anaerobic > Digestate | place... | reverse complement strand
CTGTATTTTAAACGAGACAAAGCAATAATTTCTTCAACATAATTTTCAAGTGGTTCAGTTCTGGGAGCAAGAGTTGAAGCTAAAAAAGGATTAGATACAACTCCATCAATCATTAATTTAATATAAAAGTTATATTTAGGAAGATTAATTAAATCCTGTTCATTTAAAAATGGCTCGAATTCTTTTTTCAAAACTTCAGCGTCTCTGGCTCCAATTCTAAAAATAACCAAAGTTCCAATAGTTCCCAAAATTGCAGCTCTTAAATTTTCTGGCAATTGCTCTAAGTATTGGTTAGCCAAAGTTAAATTTAAACGATATTTTCTAGCTTCTGCTAAAATATTAATAAATGATTCAGTGGCAAAATTTTGAAACTCATCAATAAATAGAAAGAAATCTTGGCGATTTTCTTCGGGAATATCGATTCTGCTCATAGCTGCTTGTTGAAGTTTAGTAACCAATAATCCCCCAAGCAAAGAAACATTCGTCTCGCCAATTAAGCCAACTGGCAATCTAGCTATTAAAATTTTACGGCTATCAATTATTTCCCTCAAATTTATTTTTGATTTTTGCTGGCCAACAATATTTCTAATTAAGGGATTAGAAATAAACTGGCCAACCTTATTTTGAATTGGAGCAATTGCTTCAACTTGAAATCTTTCGTGATATCTTTCAAATTCTTCAAGCCAAAAAGCCTTAACAACTTCATCTGTTAAGTTATTAACAACTTCTTTTCTAAAATCCTTATCAGCTAACATTCGGTTAATGTGCAAAAGTGTCGAATCTGGATATTCAAGCAAAGCTAAAATAGTATTATTTAAAATATATTCCATACGAGAACTCCAAACATCAGGCCAAATTTTTTCAAAAACCGATAATAAACCACTGGCTACCATATGCCGATATTGAGGTTCAACGTATTCCATTACATTAAAAGCTAAAGGATAGGAATAATCAGCTGGATTAAAATAAACTACATCGTCTATTCTATTTTTAGGAATAAACTTCAAAAGCCTCTCGCTCATCTCCCCATGAGGATCAATTACTCCAATTCCTTTATTGTGCTCAATATCGTAAAGAGCTAAAGTTTCCTCTAAAGTCGTTTTTCCAACGCCAGTTCTACCAATAATATACATATGGCGCCGCCTGTCATCTGTTTTTATGCCAAACAGCTGCTCTTTATCTTTTAAAATAATTTTACCTATTAAGCTTAATTCGTTTTCCATATTAGCTAATGATTGGTAAATTAGGAGGAGGAGCCTCGGTTTTTGTTTGAATCCTAGAAATTTTAGCGCCAACAGTAGTTGACAAAGGAAAATGATACAAAGTTGCCAATTCTTCAGAACTTAAAATATTTTTTTCTAAAATTTTATTAGCTGTTGGATCTTTGATTTTTCTTTTTTTAAAGCTCTCGAATAATTCCCTTAATTGGTCTGATTCCCAATTTTTATAAATTTCCCTTATTAAAGTTTTTGGCTTTTTAAGCCCCTTGTCTTTAAAAGAATTAAGCCCTTCAACAGTAAAAGTCGAAAAATAGGACTTTAAAGCCGTGCTTTGACCGTTTTTATCAAAAATCGCTGCTGGAGCAAAATAAACCACCCTAATCACACTTTCAAAAACCACTTTTGAAATTTTTCTCTGAATTGCTTCTGAATTTTCCTTAACTTGTGGAGTCATAATAAAAGTCGCTGGTTTAGCTTCCTCTTTTTTATTATTAGAGCCTCCAGGAACCAAACCGCCAAAAATAGAAGAAAAAAATTCACCCAAAACCTCAATAAATGAATCAATAAATATTTGAAGATCAGATTTTTTAGGAGGCTCTTTTTTATTAAATAATTCATCAATTTTTTTCTTAGCTTCACTTTGAAATTGCTTTGCTTGATCTTTTGTTAATCCCCGGATAATAAACTGCATCCAAATTTCTTCTCCTTCTTTTAAATTGCTAAGAATTTCTAAAAGCGGAGCCATTGGCTCTAATCTTTTTTCTTCATCTTTTTCTTCAAAAAATTGATAAGTTTTAATTGGCAAAACGCAATCTTTAGAAAGGGCAAATTCACTAGCCCACAAGGAATTATAATCGTTAGGTAAACTTACTGTTATTTCTTCTGTATAATCACTTGTTTCTTCAATTACGGCTTGGGGATAATGAGAATAAAATAAAGCTTCTAGCGTTTTTTTAAAATCAATTGGGGTTTTAATAAAAAATTCAATTCCCGAATCGTTGGCAGCTATTTCAAAAGAAATCCATAAAGGAACTTTACCAGAAGTAATTTCATCGATTCTTGAAGGACTACTACTAATCACTGATAATCCTGAAAATATTTGTTCCATAACTTTATAACTAGCTTCAACTTCTCTGGGAATTTTGATTTTTAAAGTAATGAAATTAATGCTACTTTTAAATTTTTTCTTCTGATAGGTTATCCAATAATTAATAAAAATGTTGTAGAGAATAAAAACTAAAAAAATCCAACCAAAATTTATCAAAAAATCCAAAATAACGGAAAATATCTGATTTGTTATTTCTGTAAAATTTTGAAAATCCATAAACTATTTAGTTTATTGTAATTGTTTTTTAATAATTTATCAATTTTTTAAAATAAAAATATAGCCTTTTGGACTACTAATATATAATTATATCATATTTTAATAGAAAAGTCAAAAGATAATTGAATCTAAATTTGTGAAACTTTATCTAATTCCTGATTAACTAATTTATCAGCTAATTTATTTTGTTCCCTTTTTATTATTTCGAATTCAACTTTTAAAAAATCTTGCTTTAAATTCCAGATTTCAACAAATAAAGGAATAAGATCTTTATCTTTTAACTTATATTTGCCAGTAAGCTGTTTAGCCATTAATTCGCTATCGGTTTTGATAACAACTTGAGTATTTTTAGCTTGCTTTTTAGAAATCAAACTTTTAAGTTTTTTTAAGGCAAAAATAACTGCTTGATATTCTGCTTCATTATTAGTTGCTTTGCCTAAAAATTTACTGTAAGTTTTCAAAGAATTGGAAAGTTTAATAACTACCCCTAGAGCTGATTTTCCAGGGTTCCCGCGAGAGCCACCATCAGTATAAATTATAATTTTTTTAGCCATTTTAGTTTTAAACTTTATTATTTTTCAAAGCTTCTAGAGCTGGCAATTTTTTGTTAGCTAAATACTCCAGCATTGCCCCTCCCCCAGTTGATACAAATAAATTAGGAATTTTTTCAAAATTAGAGATTGTCCCATTTAACAGAGCAATTGTTTCTCCTCCTCCAATAACTTTTAAAGCTTGTTTGTTTTTTAAAATTGCTTGAGTTATTTTTAAAGAGCCAGTAGCGAATTTTTTATTTTCAAAATAACCTAATGGGCCATTAAAAAATATTGTTTGAGCTTTGGAAATTAAATTTGAAAACTTCAAAACTGTTTTTGGGCCAATATCTAAAATTGCTTCACTTTTTGAAATCTTATCTTTAAAAGGATTAAAAATTTTAATATGTCGGTAATCACTGCTTATTATAAAATCAATTGGCAAAATTATTTTTTTATTTTTAAGAAGTTTTTTGGAGGTTTCAAGAAGTTCGTCTTCAACCAAAGATTTGCCAATTTCAATATTTTGAGATTTTAAAAAAGTATTAGCTATTCCTCCGCCAACTAAAATATAATCGCTAGTTTTCAAAAAATTTTTAATTAGTGGCAATTTATCTTTTAATTTAGCTCCACCTAAAACAACTACAAAAGGAGGGTTGAAATTATTTCTAATTTTTTCTAAATTTTGGAGTTCTTCTTTTAAAAGCAAACCACCATAACTAGGAAGAAACTCAGTAATTTTACAAACCGAAGCATTCTTACGATGGCTTACTGAAAAAGCATCATTAATATAAATATCTCCCAAGCTAGCAAGTTTTTTTGCAAAATTTTTTGAATTTTCTTTTTCTCCTTTGTAAAATCTTAAGTTTTCAAGCAAAGCTATTGAGCCACTTGGCAAAGAGTTTATAATTTTTTCACAATTTTCAAAATCAGTTATAAAATAAATTTTGCGTTTTAAAATTTTTGAAAGGTATTTAGCAACTATTCTTAAACTAAATTGCTCATCAATTCCTTGGGGATTTCCCAAATGAGATACTAAAATTACAACTTTAGCTTTATTTTTCAAAAAATTAATGGTTTTTAAAGATTTTTTAATTCTAAAATCGTCAACAATTATATTATTTTTTATCTTTACATTATAATCAACCCTTAAAAGAACTTTTTTATTTTTAAAATTTAATTTGCTAGAAACAAATTCAATCATAATTACCTTATTTCAAAAACCAAATAAACATTTGAAACAAATTCATTTTCTCCAGCTAAAATTGGCGAACTTGGAGCTTTTAAATATTCATTTTCCAACACAGCATCAAATCTTTGATAAGTAATTGGCTGATTGCCATTTTCAGAAAAACCAACTAATTTAACATTTTTAATTTTTAATGATTTTTTTAAATTTTCCAAATTTTGATAAGCATCGGCTATTGCTAAATCTCGTGCTTGATTTTTTAAATTTTTTTCAGCTTCAGAACTTAAAGAAAAATTAAGGCCTCTTATTTCATTAGCTCCATTTCTAGTTAAACCAGCCACAATTTCTCCTATTTTAGAAAAATCTTTTAACCTAATTTCGATTGTTTGGTCTAACGAATAGCCTATAATTCTATTGTGATTATCCCAGTCATATTTAGGAGAAAGGTTATATCTTGTTGTTTTGATATCTTTTTCCTCAATTCCCTGTTCTTTTAGAAAATTTATCAAGCCGGTCATTAAACTATCACTTTGGCTTTGAATATCTTTAGGACTTTGTCCCTCAATTAATACCCCACTAGTTATCACTGCCTCATCTGGAACATAATTTATTTTTGAAGAGCCTTCTACGGCAATAGTTGCCGGAGTTTTATTAAAAGAATCATTTAATAGTTGCGACACAAAAACCCCGGTTAAAACTACCAATCCAATTGCCAATAAGCTCAAACATCCAAATAAAATATTTTTAAGGTTAGTCATATTTTTAATTAATTAATTATTATAATAATAACATAAAGCAAAATATTTTAAAAATTTAATTATTTTTTATTTTTTAGAATTTCAATTAGTTCTTTTACCTCTTCCTGATTAACGCTTGATTTTCCTATTAAAAATCCATCGAGGGTTTCGTAATCCAAAAAATTAGTAATATTTTTAGAATTTAGAGATCCGCCATATAACACCAACTCATTATTTAATCCATATTTGTCTTTGAAATAATTTTTAATAAATAAAGATAGATTACTGGCAATTTGAGGTTTTTCTGGAGATTTGCCGCCAAATCCGGAAATAGCCCAAATTGGCTCATAAGCGATAATCAAATTGTGTTTTAATGATAAAGGCAAAGAATCAAAATTTTTTAAAGAATTATTGATTTGAAACCTTAAAAATGACTTAATGCTTTTTTCTCCTTTTGAATGAATTTTCTCGTCTTCCCCGATACACAAAATAACCTTTAAATTAGCATTTAAAGCTGCTAAAAGTTTTTTATTAATCATTGCAGAAGTTTCCCTAAGATGAATTCTTCTTTCAGAATGGCCTAATAAGACATAGCTAATATTATTCTGCTTTAAAAATAATGGCGAAACTTCTCCGGTATAAGAACCGCTATTTTCCCAAAAGCAATTTTGAGCCCCTAAAGAAACATTGAATGGCAATTTGTAATTATTCAAATTAAAAAGATATTGGAAAGGAGGCAAAATTAAAACTTGTAAATTTTTTGCTTTAGAAGAAAAATTTAACGTTTTATCAAAAAGTTTATTAGCTTCTTCTAAAGATTGGGGATTTAGTTTCCAATTTAAAGCTAAAATCATATAATTAAACCTCTATTTCTTTCCAAGAAATAATTGTTAGTTTACCAGAAGTTTCATCAATTGCTGCTTTAATTTGCAGTTTCCTATAGACTTTGCCAATTAGCGCTTTAGCTGAACCAGTTGAATTAATCATAAAAAATCCAGGAGTAGGACCAAATTCATCAACATTTTTCTCAATTGTGACAGTTGCCTGGCCATTTTCGAAATCTAAAGTATAACCTTCTGGAATATTTATATTTTTATTTTGCGAAATTTTATATAAAGCGTCATAAACTCCAGATTGGGCAATAAACAAAGCTTCAGAAGATTTTTGTCTTAAAAAAGTTGAATTGCTTTCAAAATAAGTAATTAAAGCCAAAGTTATAACTACGGCAATAGCAATAGAAGTTATTCCCAAAATTATTACTAAAGCTGAAACACCTTTAAAATTTTTAGTTTTTAATTTCATTATTTATAATCTCTTCCTGGCTTTCTTTAAAGTTTAGCGTAAAAACTTTAGAAATACCATCCCTCATTGTTACACCATATAAAATATCAGCCACTTGCATCACCGCCCTATTATGGGTTATCAAAATAAATTGAACATCTTGGGAGGTTTCTTTTAAAAGATTGGCTAATTTTAAAGAATTAGTTTCATCAAGTGAAGCATCGACTTCGTCCAATACCAAAAATGGCGGTTTGGAAAAAGAAACAATTGCCAGTAGAATTGCCAGAGAAGTTAACGACCTTTCTCCTCCTGATAAAGCTTCAATTGACTTTATTTTTTTTCTAGGCAAATTAACATTAATTTCAATTCCTTCAATTGTTTGGGAATTACCATTATCGTTTTTAATTAAAGGCACAATTTTTAAATTAGCCTTGCCTCCTTGAAAAAGAATTTCAAAATATTTTTGAAATTCTTTAGAAATGCTATTAATTGCCTCTTGAAAATCTGTTTTTATTTTTTCTGTTAAAAAGCTGTTTAAATTTTCTAAGTCATTCAGCGCTTTTTCTAAATCCTGTTTCTGGTTAGTTATAAATTCAAATCTTTCTTTTAAATCGTTAAAAGAATTAATAATTTCTTCATCAACTTCTCCAATAGTTGCTAATTCTTTTTTCAATTTAAAAATTTGGATTTCTAACTTTTCTGCTTCCAACTCTCCAATTTCCGGCTTATTAATTAACTCTTGGTTTTGCTTTATAAATTCTTCAAAATTTAAATTGCTTTCTTGCATTTTTTTTCTTAAATCGTTTTCATAAAATTCTCTTTTTTCCTTTAGAAAATTTAAATTGTTAAGAGAATCCTCTTTTTCTTTTAGAATTTTTCTCTGGTTTTCTATTTTGAAAATAAGTTCTTTTAAACTTTGAGTTTTTTGAAACTCTTGACTATCTAAATCATTAATTTCTTTAGTTGCTTTTTCAATTTCACCCAAAATTAAATTCAGTTCTTTTTGAATTTTATCCCTTTGATTAACTAATTCATCTTGCGTGGAATTTTGGCGATTTTCTTCGTCGCTTAAAAATTTTTTCAGGGAACCAATAAGTTTTTGAATTTCAATTTTTAATTTTTCTAGATCAGAAAATCCCAAAAATGAATTTAGGGAACTTAAGATCTCTTGTAATTTATTAGTTGCTTGAGACAAAGAAAAATTTGGTGTTGTTTGGAAATTGGAAATAATTTTAATTTGGCCCTCTAAGCTCCCCAGATTTCTTAAAACTTCATCTCGTTTATATTCTAAATTTCTAAGTTTAGTTTGTAATTCGTTTTTTATAACTGAATCACTAATAGAATTTTCTAAAGTTAGTTTATTTTCTTCTTCTTTTAAAAAATTTTTGATTGTTTGAATTTCGGAAATCAATAATTCTTCATTGATTTCCGGAGTTCTAAAATTTTCGTTAAGCTGCTTTATTTTGAAAGAAAAATAAATTTTTTCTTTTTCTTGTAATTCTAATTCTTTATCTTTTCTTTTCTCCCATTTATCAACTTGCCTTTTTAAAGAACGGAGGTTTGGCTCTAATTCCATTAAAATATTCCGCGATTGTTCTAGGTTATTTTTAGTTTCTTCAATCTTGTTTGAAGCTTCGTTTTTTTTCAACCGCAATTCTTTTAAACCAATCATTTCTTCTATCATTTCAACTCTTTCAATAGGAGAAGAACGCAAAAATAAATCAACTGATCCTTGATTAATTATCCCTAAACCCTTAACTCCTAATTTAGCGCTAGCTAAAATTCCAACCAAATCCTTCAATCTTATTGAAGATTTGTTTAAAAAATATTCCGATGTTCCATCTCGATATATTTTTCTGGTAATTTCAATTTCTTCAAAATCAACTGGAAAAATTTTAGAGGAATTATCAAAAGTAGCTTTAACTGAAGCAAAACCAGCTGGCGGTTTTTTCAAATTTCCAGAAAAAATAATTTCAACTAAATTTGAAACTCTTAAATTTTTAAAACTTTGCTCTCCCAAAACCCAACGAATAGCATCAACGACATTTGATTTGCCACTGCCATTTGGGCCAACAATTGCTGTAAGATTTTTTGAAAAATCAAAAGTTATTTTTTCTGGAAAGGATTTAAAACCTAAAATTTCTAAACTTTTAAACATAGTTATTTATTCCAACCTTTTATTTTTAAAGCTTTTTTAGCAGCTTCAACTTCAGCTTCTTGCTTAGAACTGCCTTCTGCTTGAGCAATTTTTTTATCATTTAAATAAACCCCGACTAAAAATTTTTTGTCATGATCCGGCCCCCATTCTTTTAACAATTGATAATGGGGAGTAATTAACTCTTTGGCTTGAGCTTGTTCTTGAAAATAACTTTTTGAATCTTTAAATAATTTTTTAGAAATAATAAGTTTCAAATAAGGAATCAGGTTTTTAATGATAAATTTTTTGGCATTAGAATAACCACCGTCTAAATAAATTGCGCCAACTAAAGCTTCAAAGGTATTGCCCAAAATTTCATTTTTAGCTTTTAAATTATTTTGTCTCTCGCCTTTTGATAATAAAATAAATTCATCAAGTTTTAATTGATGGGCAACTTTCGCCAAAGTTGAAGCGCTGACCAGGGCTGAACGGTATTTGGTTAATTCTCCCTCCTCCAAATTTTTAAATTTTTCAAATAAATATTTAGTAACTACTAGTTCCAAAACGGCATCGCCTAAAAATTCTAATCGTTCATTATGAGGCAGTTTCCAGTTTTTATTTTCATTTAAATAAGAACGATGGGTTAAAGCTTCTTTTAATAAGTTTTTATTTTTGAAAGTGTAACCTATTTCTTTTTCTAAAGCTTCCAAGGGCATAGTTTATTTAAGGCTATCAATGTTTTTATAAATGCTTCCCAAAACACCATTTATAAATCTGCCAGAGGTTTCACCGCTAAATTCTTTAGCTAATTCAATTGCTTCATTAATTGCTACTTTAGCTGGCACCTCTTGAGAGTCAGCATAAAGCAATTCGTAAATTCCAAGTCTTAAAATATTTCTATCAACTAAGTTGATTTTACTAATAGGCCACTCGGGAGCAAATTTTTCAATTAATTTATCAATTTCTTCTTTATGCTCCATAATACCCCTTAACAGATTTTTTGAAAATTCTGGGTCTTTAATAACTGGCCAAAATTCATTAAGATTATTTTCTAATAAAGCTAAATAATTTTTTTCGCTAAAATTATTAAAATCTAACTCATAAAGAGTTTGAATAATTGCTGATCTAGAAGAATGCCTATTTGCCATATAAATTACTTTCCTTGAGCTCTGGTTGTCGCTTTTTCTTTTTCTCTTCGTTGGACTCTTTCTATTTTCTTTAAAATTTTTGCTTGAGGTTTGCCTTTATAAAAACCGCAATTAGAACAAGTAGTATTGGGTTTTATTAAAGTTCCACAATTAGTGCAACTAACTAAATTTTTTTGCTTTAAGGCAAAATGAGATCTTCCCTTGTTTCTTCTAGAATGAGTATGATGTCTAGTTGGTGTTCCTCCCATATTTTTATCATTAATAGTCTTTAATTATAACATTTTAAAAAATAAAAAACAATTGTCATATTAAAAATCTTCTTATTTTAGAGTTCTATAATAAATAAATATCAAATTCTAATATTTTTAGATGTTGAAGTTTTTAGTTATTTAGCTAGAATATATTAATTAATCCTTTTTATGAATCTGCCAAAATTAATTGTAATTCTGGGGCCAACTGCTTCTGGCAAAACCAGCTTAGCCATTAAATTAGCTAAAAAATTCAATGGCGAAATAGTTTCAGCTGATTCTCGCCAAATTTATAAAGAACTTGGGGTAGGCTCCTCAAAAGTAACTTCCAAAGAAACCCAAGGAATAAAACATTATCTGATAGATATTATTTCTTTAAAAGAAGATTTTTCAGCTCAACAATTTAAAAAATCAGCAATCAAAGCAATTAGAG
>Ga0116145_1005027_pt1 | contig 10268 bp, 10 predicted proteins | sample AD_JPNHG1_MetaG_FD_89747 | JGI IMG/M metagenome (GOLD analysis project Ga0116145, IMG submission 89747) | Active sludge microbial communities of municipal wastewater-treating anaerobic digesters from Japan - AD_JPNHG1_MetaG | ecosystem: Engineered > Bioreactor > Anaerobic > Digestate | place... | reverse complement strand
CTTCGACAAGCGGCGCGTCCTGCCAGCCCATTACGGCTTTCTCCGTTTCTTGCCGTCCGGCCCGATAAATTCAGTTCCGGACGGCAAAGCGTTGTATTCTGCGTCCGTGGTAATCCGGGGCGGCAGTTTGGCCGTCGGCGGTGTCTTCTTCCGTGGCACGGCAGCTGCTTGCTTTCTTTGCTTCTCGATAATCGTGAAGCTCTGGTTGAGCTTGGCCATCATCTCGCTATAACTGGCGTCCTGCAGGTCTTTGATCATGGCATCGGTAAAGATCTTGATCTGCGAGTTGTCCACCAAGGCAATGTTTCTATCGAAAAGTGCCCTGACCTTATCCTTACGACTGTCCAACCATAGCGCATCGTCCAAGAAGGCATCCAGCTTGGCACGGCTGATGCTCTCCAGTGTAGCCCGCTGAATGGCACTGTTGGCGGCCTTTTCTTCCATGGCGGCGACCTTCTCTTCCGCCCGGCCTTCAGCCAAATTGTAGGCGTCGACCATGTCCATGAGACGCTCGGCGTTTACCTTGCCTAGCTGCCCCAGGTGCTTGACGATCTCGGTATAGTCCCGCATCTCGCCGTTAATAATACCGGTGCGCAGCGCAATATAAGTTTTCAGATTGCCTTCTCCAGTGAAGGAACCCTCTTTCAGCGCCTTGGTGAAATGCTCGTAATACTGATCGCTCAGCCTGCGCGCCTTGTGCTGCTCGTTCAACCATCCCTGGGTAAGCTTGCCCGCGCCCCAGAGGTCCAGGGCTTGAGATCCGGTCTCTTCCTTGATCTGCTTTTCTTTCCGTTCCTGCTCGTATTCACGACGGCGTTGTTCGTCCTGTGCTTCTCCCTCCAGCAGCAAAAGAGTCTGCTGGTCCAACGCGGAATACTTGGCCTTGTCGAAAGCGCCCAGCTTGATGTCATTGCGTGCCCGGCTTACCCACACCTCATGCTCGGCGCGCAAGCCATACTCGGTCGCCTCTTCGGGCTTGAACAGCATAGCCTGCACCCCATCGTTCAAGATGCTCTTGACGCGCTCGAGGTCTCCGGCGTTTTTCCAATACTCATAATCCATCAAGAGCTTGGCCCGGCCCTTCTGGGCCTTGCGCACCATGGCCATCTTCTGCACCTGGCCGGAGCCTTTGACCTGCATCTCATCAAAGGTCATATGGATGACCCGCTTGGTCTCCTCGTCCTCAATACCGGACAGGACCGATTCGCGGGTCTGATTGAAAGCATCTTGGAATTTTTGCTGATAGCCTTCCTCATCCGGATCATTCTCGAGCTGAGCCAGCACATCATTCAAGGTCTTGTGCATAGCAGTCACGGCGCCGTGGTAATCCACCACGCGGTCCGCCTTGCGCTGCGCCTCCCAGTATTGCTGCGTTACATCGGTAAGCGTGTTCCCCAGGTTCGCTACGGATTGTCCGACCGCACCAGCAACTTCCGGGCTCATGATCACGCCCGGTCCCCGGCTGAGAGCCTGCTGCTTGGAGTCGTAGGTCTGAACCTTCATGTCGTCATATCCTGTTGCCCAGGTAGCTCTTGCCGGACAAGGCCAGGTTCGCGCTGCCGGAAATGAGAGATCCGCCCATGTTCAATATCCCCGCAATAAGCGATACCTTGGAATTGTATCGCGCCATGCCGGCCTGATTCAGCCACCCCGCCTTCTCCACATCGCCGCGATACCGGATGATCCGCCGATCGAGCTCCAGCTGCCCGGCGGTATCGGCCAGGACCTCAAGTGGAGAGCCGGAGCTCAACTCCACCCCCGCCTTGGCGTACCCCGCGCGTTGCGAACTCTGGAACTGCTCCGCCTGCCGGTTGAACTGCTCCAGCTCCAGACGCGTATTTGCCTCAGCATACGCGGCGTTCTCTTCGAAGATCTTGGCCTGCTGACGGTATGCCCGAGTCTGTGAATATATATCCATCCCCTTCCCGACCATGCTTAAACCCATGCCGGCGGCCATCAAAAAGAGCGGTAACGCCATGTCCTATCCCTCCTTGTTCACAATTTCGGGAATGACGCCCAAGATAGTTGCAGGTAGCGGCAGGTCCTGCACGATGTAGACATACGCGTCCGTGCTCCAGTCACCCCGGAACGTCTTTATGCGCTTATCGCCACTGAAGATCGCCGGAGGAGATCCGAACGGGTCTCCCGAGCCGCGGAAAGGTATTACGTCCAAATGATTCTCGTCGCGTCCGCTCTTCAGGCCCAAGGTGTTCAGCAGTCTGATCGTGCATTCGACAACCTTCTTGTATTGCCCCTGTCCGGTCCCGGATTGTGTCGACGCTTCCAGGTTCATGGTCTTGAGATGCGACTCGTACGGCAGCCCGGCATGAATGACATTGGCGGGATATTCCAGGGCGACCGCGCCGCCGGCCACCGTCACAGGCGGGTGCGCGGATCCATCGGTCAGAATGTGCACCTTCTGACCTTCCAAATGAGACAAACCCGATACGGAGCTCACGGCCGTGCCGTCGTAGGTCAGGCCGCAATCCACGAAAAAGGCGTCTTCCTGGTCGTCACCGAAGTCCACCGGCTTGAAATACTCGATATATCGATAATTCGTCCCGCCGATAGTACGCTTGACCACCACCCACACTTCATCTTCACCGTTCGTGCCCGCGATACACGCCACGCTCTCGAACTCACCGTCCGTATCGTGCCAATGCCACCCGGCCACTTCCTGCTCTTTCATGTAGGTCAACCCCAGGAGTACGCCGTCGGCGCGCACAAACCATGCAATGGAAAATGGTTCCTGCTGGTAGCAGGCATCCACGATGCCGCCCTTGGTGATATGCTCAGACAGCACGGACACGTTCACGGCATCATAAGTATCATACTTTATATCATATGTTATATCGCGCACCGTACGGCCTCCGCGCTGCACGAACAAGGTGCTCGTACCGATACGCAGTGGCCGGACGTCCGTTGAACCGTACGTGGTAGGCATGCGACACGTCACGTTGGTTGGCGTCAACGCTTCCAAGTCGTTGGTGGCTCCTAGACGGGCCTCGCCGCCCGTGGTCCCGATGATGAGCCGTTCGCGCGGGATCATCCACACGATGGCGTTCACCTGATCGTCCGCCAGGGTGAATTCCACGGCATCGGCATCATTTGTACCAACCAGGAAGTTCTCATAGTCCGCGCTTTGCGACCCCCATACTGTTTGCGGGCGGGTCTTGGTGCCGCCGAACATCAGGCGCTGCTCGAAAAACGTTACTGTGCGCGGATACCCTAGCACCGAGCACCAGGTGCCGAATTTGTACTTGCTCACCGCCGAGGTTCCGGGCAAGTGGGCGCTATAGTCGGTATCGGAACCGCGCACCGTGGCGGTCACGTGCGTGGTGTCCGTATAGGCCGTAATCTTGAGATGATACCATTTGCTGTCGCTGCAATAGAGTGCAATTAGCCGCCCCACGTCCGTGGACGCGAACAGCGGAGACGCAGCTGTCAGGGTGATCGATCCGCTCGTGCCGGACGGCGTAATGGATAATGCGGCTTCAGCCTCGTACGGTCCGTGATAGAAGTTCACCTCATTCAATGCCCAGTTGGCATGCCCCGTGCGGGTGAGCTTGTATGGACGATGCTTTTCATGCGCGATATACATGGTATCAGCTGTCTGAGCAAAGTGAAGCCCGAAAAGATCGCTTCCGGAGTACGGCGTCGAGATTTCATAAGGCACGCCCCCGCTCATAATCTGCCCGCCGTCCTTGTAGAACCGCATGTATTTATGGCCGAGCTCGATTATGTACGCCTGTTCCGTGCTGAACTGAAAAGGTATTACTCTGACCGGATAGGTCGATGTCTTTGCTGCTGCTGCAAAATAGGTCCCGGGCCGGCGTGTGACACCACCATGAGGCATGATGATAAAGTTCTTGAGGATCTCGCACCCGCAAAAATACCCGTCGAAGTCCACCCGTCCGCGCAGTTTCGGCGAAAGCTCGCCGCGAGTGAAGTTATTCAACATCGGAAGCGGCGCCATTATTGCCGCACCTCATCCCAGCTCAATTCGTTGCTCACCGTGGACCTGATACCCTCCCGGTTGTCGATCATGCGAGCCTCAGAAAGTTTCTTTTCATACAACGCCCACATGCTTTCCGCCATGGTGCGCGATCCCGTAAGCGGCAGCGCCAGATCAACCGCCAACCGCGCCGCTATCGCTCCCGCGCACAGAACGTCCAGCTCGTTGGGGTCGGTAACGCGCTTGATATATGTGATGACAGCCTCGGATGCATTGGTGAGCAGATAGCGGCCCTCGACGCGATAATCCAGGTCATCGGTAGCATCACCGAGATGCAGCACCCGCAGGCAGTACGGGTTCGACGGCAACGCGTAGGCGTAAGCATAGTCCGACGGAGGCGTGTAATCGGCAGAAAGGGCCAGCATCATACGATGCTTGGCACAGCCCCAGGCGTGCGCGCGCAGGACTTCGTCCCGCGCCATCTCATAGAACAGGTTACAATACCGGGCCCCTTCGCTGCTTTCGGTCAAATCGGTGATAATATCCTTGCCGATCAGGGACAAAGCCGTATTGCAGATCTTTACCCACGATGTTGCCATCATCAAACCTCAAAAAGCGGGAGAGGTCTTTCTCTCTCCCGCGTCCGCGCCTTTACGGCATGGATACCAAGAGAGACAGCTTGATCGTCCCCGTGGCCGCCGCTCCACCGATAGTGACTATGATCACCGCGTCATAGAGCAGTTCGTACCCCTGGCCGTCCACCAGGCTGAGCGGGTTGCTCAGGTTGGCCGTGTTGTAGACCGTGGCCGCCATATAACGTGCATTATCATTCGTGCCCGTGGATTCGGGGAAATAATCACCGACCTGCAGGGTCACGTCCTTTCCCAGGGCATCAGCGGACAGCCGAGACTGCGGCAGAATCACCGCGCCCTTGGGCAGCTTGCACATCCAGATCACGGATCCGGATGCCAGTGAGCTGGCCTCATAGGTACAATTGAACGCCCGCACATTGCCGCCGTACGCCGCCGCGTTGGATTTCGTGGGCGGCGTGGTCCGATAGATGTTGGTGTATTCGACTCCATAAACGTCAGCCATGATCTCCTCCTTTCTTCCTCACTCGGTGCAGGCGATCTCGACCACCTTGGCCTCTTCCATGCGCGTGGCACCGAAAGATCCGCAGTAGTACACCTGCGTGCTGTAGCGCTTGCCGGGGAGCTCATCGATTCTGCCGACCGGCTCGATACCCGTGGAGAGCAGCACCCCATCCTGCACCCAGGCGTAACAGAGCCGTGTGGTACTCGACAGAGGCAGCCGATTGATCGTGATGAATTTAAAACCCATAAAGGTGTCAATCTCACCCTTCACCAGCGCCTTGACCGTGTTGTAGTCCGCACTCTTGATCTCCGTGGTCTGGAGCAGACTGGTCATCTGCTTGACCCCGAGGGCGATGTAGCGCGGCAGATCCGGATCGACGTCCGCGCCATCCAGAATCTCCTTTGTGGACAGCAGCTTAGTGATATTGAGACTGGCCGAACTGTGGGAAATCTTCTGCGAGGACGGCAAAGCGACAGAAGTGCCGCCCGCCTGGCCGGTGTAGGCCGTCCCGCCCAGAGCCGCGATGATCTCGTCGTCCTGCGCGCGACCCATTGCATAGGCCGCAGAGAGAGCATAGGCGTTAGTAGGATCGTTGAGCGTACGGACCTTATCCGGCTTGTCGATCAGATCGGCCCAATCGTAGTCCACCAGGCCCACCCTGCGCCGGGAATGCGGAGTGTTCGCGTACGTCGTATCCCCGTGACGGTTGGTCACCCGCTGCGCGCTGGATGCACCAATTTGATCGAAAAACTCGAACTCGCCCTGCTGAGTTTCGTTACGAACCGTACCGCGCAACTTCGAACCCTTCTGCTGAGACAGCAGGGCCACGTTGTCACGGTACTGGTTCACGAACGCCGTGGTAATCTGAGAACTCATGTGTGTAGCTCCTTTCGCAAATTTATTTTCTGCGTCAGGAGCTACCCGGCTTCCGGACTCCGACTAGGAAGCTAACGCCCTTCCCTGATAGCGGCCCGTCTTACGGGCGTACACCGGACCCCCGCGGGGGTTGCCCGGGACTACTACCGGCTATGCCTTATGCAGCGGCAGGATACATCTGCTCATAGAGCCGCTGTACTTCCCTGACTGCTTCGGCATGACCAGGGGTGCTTGCATTATGATACGGATGAGACTTATCACGCATAATGGCGTCTACCTTGGCTTTAGCTTCAGCCGGAGACAGCGCCCCGCTACCGCCAACCTCGCCCAGCAGATTATCCTCCAGGAGCTTGGAACCGATAGCCGCGCAGAACTTGATCACCTGGGGATTGTTGCCAATCACTTCAGCAAGCGCCTGCTGCGATTTCGCGTCACCACCAAAAGCCTGAACCAGCCGGTTGGCGATGGCCACGTTCTTATCATAGGCCAAACCCCATTCTTTTCTGAGCTCCGCCGCGGCCTGCTCGCGCTGTTGCTTTATGGCGGCTTCTGCGTTGGCGTATTCCGACTCACCCAGGTGCACTAGGAAATCGAGCACAGCCGCGGCCTGAGCGTTGGTGAGCCCAGCCTTGTAAGCAGTGTCACGAAACTGTTTGTAGGCCTCGTGTCCTGTCGCTTGCTCGTCCTTCGGCCCAGGCAAGTTATACCCTTCCGGGGTGTCGGGACGACCCACAGCTCTGTAAAACGCATCCCATTCATCGGGTGAGGCTTTGGCGCCAGGAACGACCACCTTATTGGCGCCTATCATCCGCTGTGCATGAATGAATGACTTTGCCAATGAATTGATATCCTTAATCTGGGCGATGGACGGGTCATTCTTGAGTTCGTCGACCAGCGCGGCCTTCCAGTCGGCGGCCGTGGCGCGGGCCTTTACGAACTCGGAGGCCAGCCCAGGCAGATCATTAATGCTCGCCAGGGCTTCATGCTTCCGCACGTCTTCGGGGAGCGCATCTTTCCAATTTTCCGGTATCACTACGTTTTCACCCATTTCATCTCTCCTTACTCTTGAGCTTCGGCCTGCCTCTTGTCTTCGAGAGCCAAGCTGAGCATGTCGCTGATATAGATGGCCACCGAGCGCTTGCCGCCATTAAAGGCCGAATGATGCGTGTCTCCCCGCACATATTCGATGTCCCCCATGCCGCAGAACTTGAAAATATCCTGGAGCACCTCGTCGCCGCCCTCGGCCTCTTCGAATACACGCGCATACTTGATGCGCAGATCACGCAGCTTGATAGCAACCGGGTCAAGGTCTTCAGCCATTATGCCGCCTTCCGCAGGTCCGGTATGCCCTGCATGTTCTTACCGGCCGCCGCGCCGCGCTCAATCGCCTCCATCTGCTCCTGTTCGTCAATCTTTTGCTGCCGCGACGCTCGAATCTGCGCGATAATCTTCTTGTCCCGCTGGACGTCCGCCGGCACCCCGCGGCGCTTCATGATCAACCGCGCCGCTTCGTCCGGATCGACGTTGTCGAGCACATCCGGCCCGAACGCCTGGGCCATGGGCACGATCGAGTTGAGCGCGTCCAGCGTGGCCGCCACGGCGTGATCCTGCTGGGCCAGCGAAAGCGGGCTCACGTACTCGATGCCGATCTTCTTGCCCCGCAGGATCTCGGGCGGGGCCGGAAACTGCCCGGCGCGCTGCATGATGCCAAAGGCGCGCTTGATGATCGGGTTCAAAAACTCGTAACAGAGCCGCCCGAAGGTCGGTCCAAGAATGCGCATGTTTTCGCGGGAGCGCTGTTCTACCTCATATGCGGTCATTTCCCGTCGGTCGATGATCTGAAGCTGGTTGCCATAGAAGCTGTCAATGATGTCGTCCTTGAGCTGCTGCTCTTCTTCTTTGCCGAACGGCAAATTGCCCTGCAGGAGCAACGGCGTGATACGGTCATAGTTGGCGTTACGCCAATTAATTTGATTGCTCCCAGTCCTAATATCGTGGTCGTATGCACCCATGGGCACGTCCAGAGGCGGATCAACGATCTTTTTTCCGGCGCGCATAATGGTCCGGCGAATGTCATACAGACTCTTGATATCCGGCAGCGCTTCTTCTCCAGGCCCTCGGCCGTACAACTCGCCGCTCATCTTGGCCCAGCGCGCCACGGCGAATGGAAACTCCCAATAACCGCCCTGATGGATGATCTGCTTGCTGTCCCTCTCCAGATAGTACGACGCATACGGCATGTCCTTGGCGAAACGACCCGTGATATCGCGCACCGTGCGCGGAAAGACCGCATGCAGGAAGGTGAACTCCGTATCGGGCTTGCCGTCCTCGACCGCCCGGCGCACCTTCTCCGGCAGGGCATCCGTACCCCACTGCATCTGTGCCTGGCGCGCAGTCCACTTGAACGTGCGGATCACGATATCGACCATGCCCTCGATGTTCTCGGCAATTACATAACTGCCAATGGGCACAGTCAAAAACTGCAGAATATTCTGGGTGCCCTCCTGACAGTACATATTAGCCGTACAGATCCCGCCCAGGTCGAGAAAATACTCGTATGCGCAGAGCGAGAAGTTACTGTCGTAGAACGCTTGATGCATCGCGTTGGATACATCATCAGTCCAGTCCTTGACCTCGGTGACATCGTTCAGCCAGAGATCGGAGAGCCGCACGCGGAACCATTGAGATTCGGTATTGGTCAGCATGGCATGCAGCACGGCCGCCAGCCTGGCCAGGGCCTTTCCGGGCGTGGAGCATTCGATCTTGCTTTGGATCTTCTTACCCGGCGTGACGGCCGTAATAATATCGGAGCGACGCGGCAACAGATACTCCGCGATCTCTTGAAGGTGGCTGTCAAAAGCAGCCCTGGCAGCCTTAAGCGTGTCGTAGCGCTTGACAATGTCTTCGCCTGTGGTCACAGACTCATACCCCCAGAAGTGTTTGCTTTCTCACGTCAGCCTGTCCTAACGTCATGCCACCAGTCAGGATCATGGCCGCGCGTCCCAGGGCCTTCTTACGACGGTTTATCTCAGCCTGTTTTGCTGCATCAGCCGATGAATCGTCACTGGACGGATACTTGATATTTATCTCTCCGTTCAAATCGCTGTAATCCGGCACGAGCTTGCCACTATAATAGGCGATGCCTTTCCCGATTTCGGAATATCCCCCAGTAGCGAAGGCCGTGGCCACGCGTTTGATATCCACCCCATGATCTTTGGCCGAATCCAGTGCGTCACTTACATATTCCCGCATCTTATTGATTACGTCTTTCGGTCTATACCACTTCCCCGCCATCGTCTCCCCCTCCCTTATGCTATCGCTTCGGTCTGCAGCATTCGAACACTTGGCCGCCACGGCGCCTTCGGGAAAGTGATCTTCATGTCCTCATCGCAGACACGTGACAGACAATCGATCATGTCATCATGCAGCCCCAGGGGGAAGGTCACCCACTCCTCATCGATGAATACCTTGGTCAGGTCCTCGGTCTGTCCGGCCCGATTCGTGCGGATACAGGTATCCGGCAGCCAAATCCGATGCTGTTCGGCCAATGGCACCATACGCCGAATGCGCTCTTCCTTCGCCAGCTGGCCGCCCAGCTCCACAATCTCGAATCGATAATTCTCTCTGTTCATCAGATCGTTGAGGTGCTCGATATCAGCCTGCAGGCCGTACTTCTCGTACCCCACCCGAATGGGATTGTACTGGCGATGCAAGGCGAAGACGGCGGCCGCGCGCTCCGTCAGGTTAAGCCGATCCCGCAACATAGTGATTACGTAATAATTCCCGTCTGTCCCTGTACCGATCACGAAGACAGCAGTGTAATCGCTGCCATGCTTCTTGCTGCTGGCCGGGTCCACCAGTATGTAGATGTTCATCCCGCCAAACTGCTTGGCCGGCCAGAAACGCAAATCATCCCGGTTGAAACCCATGAGGCCGTCTTCCTTGGGGTTCTGCAACATCTGACAGGCGAAGATATAGGCCCCCATGTCCCGGCGCTTGACGGCGAGCTGCTCAGCAGTCATCAACACCGGTCGTCCTTCGGGCGTGCCGTCCTCGGTGGCCGGATAAATCCTGGGAATTGCAGCCTTGCGCTTGATCACCTCCTGATAGGTGTCCGCAAAATGATACCGGGTCCCAATGGTACGGATCTTGCCACCGTCGGCGCCCAGATTGAGCGAGAGCGCCCAGGCATCCGTCACCTTGCGGATCATGTCGGGGGTCGTGACCGACTCTCTGGTCACCACGTCATCATAGACCAGCAGCTTGAAATGCTTCGATGTCGGCTGTCCATCGACCAGGCCCCAGGCCTCCACCGTGGCTTCCTTCGGGTTGGTCTTGCGCT
>Ga0116145_1005023_pt1 | contig 10274 bp, 8 predicted proteins | sample AD_JPNHG1_MetaG_FD_89747 | JGI IMG/M metagenome (GOLD analysis project Ga0116145, IMG submission 89747) | Active sludge microbial communities of municipal wastewater-treating anaerobic digesters from Japan - AD_JPNHG1_MetaG | ecosystem: Engineered > Bioreactor > Anaerobic > Digestate | place... | reverse complement strand
CGCCGCGATCTCCTCGACCACCTGCCGCTTGAACGCCGCGCTGTACTCCATCGTTGTTTTCACCTTGGATTTTCCTCACTTCCAAAGTGACAACCTATTCCAGGACGGGACTACTTTTTACGTTCTACGTAAAATCCGCTACGGCGCGAGGATCACGAGATCCCAGAATTCCAGCCGCGGCACGGACAGTTCGACGAATGCGCCGGTTGCGTCCGCGCCGGTTTTGAACGGCAGGGGGCGCATGCGGCCGAGGCCGTCGTCGGGCGTGGCCAAGAACGCGCGTTGGATTTTCCGGGCCGTGCGGATCTTCAGGACGACGTTTTTCTGCGGCGCGGGGTTGGCGCACGGATTGCGCCATTGGTCGTCCACGCCGTTGAGGTTGATCAGGTTCAGCGCGAGGGTGCCGTCGGCGCGCTCGCGCGCCGCGGTCCAGATCGCGCCGGATTCGGCGTCGGGACTCAGGCGGTGGGTGGGGCTGTCGATGCGCAGGTCGGCATCGCGCAGGTCCGCGAACAGGAATTCCTCGTAGCGCACGGCGAAGTCGTAGAGATCGCGCAGCGCGCGCAACAGGCCCGGATGCATCCGCGGCACGCGCGCCGGAAAATACTCGTTCACCAGCAATTGGCCGTCGTCGCCGAGCTCGATATGGCCCGCGCCGTGGGCGAAGAGGGCCGCGTCCAGCAGCCGCGCCGAGGCGTCGTTGACGAACGTCGGCAGCGGCGGCTGCGACGGATCGCCCATTTCGTCCCACGGCTTGCGGTTGATATAGGCCGCGAAGACGATGGTCTTGTCCGGAGCGGCTTCCCGGACCTCGCGCACGTTGTCGCGCAGGTCGCGATAGGTGTGCCGGCTCCAGACTTCGCTGTAATAGACGTCGGCGTCCGAGCGGGCGATTTCGGGCAGGTAGTTGCCCATGACGTCGTTGTGGGTGACGATCGCGCCGGGGTGGGTGCGGCGCAGAGCTGCGCGCGCTTCGGCGATGAATTTCGGGAATTCCTCGCGCTCGGGAATGCCGACGTCGGAACCGTATTTGTAGCACCACGCCCCGCCGAGGTTGTCGAGATGGATGCCGTCGAAGCCGGCCCGGTCCATGGCCTCGTCGAACTGGCTGAAAATGTGTTTTTTCCAATCCGGATGGGAGACGTCCATGACCCAGATCTTGTAGCTGCCGGCGTCGTGCTGGCGGATGTCCCGGAGATGGGTGGAGTTGGGCACCTTGAAGGCGGCCCGCTCGACGTGCTCGGGCTCGGCGTTGCCGCTGTCGCCGTACATCAGGTTGTAGGACAGCGCGGCCATGTTGCGGGATTGCACCGCGGCGACCTTGGCTGTGACGGCGGCGAACGACTGCACGCGCCCGCCAACCTGGGTGAAGACGTTGAGCGGCTGGCCGTCGGCGTCATAGGGAACCAAGCGGTCGTGGGTCCATTTCCAGTCGTAGAACTGGATCGCGTTGAGATGGAACTTGGCCAGCCCGGCGGCGAGGGCGTCGGCGCCGTCGCCGGCGGGATATTCCGAGAAGAAGCCCATGCGCGGGAAACGCGTCCAGTCGCTGGCGACGTCGAGCGCGGTCGAGCGCGAATCGCGGATTATCCCGTCCACGAGCAAATCGACGTCGATGCCGTAGCCGCGGAAGTCGTTGGTGGGCGTTTTCCAGGGGAAGACGATGGCTTGGGTTTCGTTTGAAACGCCGGACAATCTCCGGTGGATGAGATGGAGGCCGTTTTCCAGATGCTTGACGCGCAGGTAGAGGAAGGCATTGGTTTCGGGGCCGAAGGCGTTCAGTTCGACGTGAATGCGGGCCGTTTCCCCGGGGGCGTAGCGGCCTTTGTCTAGATAGACGTCGCGGATGGGGGAATTCACGCGCAGGCGGTAGTCGGCGCCGCCGTTGCTGTCCCAGAACGAATCGCCGGCGGCGTTTTGGGCGTGGACGTAGAGGCGGAGCGCGGTGCCGGCGGGAAAACCGCCGAGATTCGCGCTCCACAAATCGCGGCCGTCGGCGGTATCGCCGCGGGCCATCGGCACGGTTTTCCAGGTCGCGCCGTTGTCGCTGGAGACGCCGACTTCGGCAGCGACGGCGACGCCGGGCGGCTGCATGTCGGAGAACACGCGCAGGTCTTCGCCGGGATTCAGGTCGACGGCGGCGGGTTCGGTGCGCAGGTTGCCGATCCAGCGGATGGGCGCGGCGGCGCTGCTCACGATGGCGGAGAAGGGGCGGCCGCCGTCGTCGAGGCGCACGGTTTGGTTGGCACCGGCGACGTCGAGGGACCACGCGATGCGGGCGCCATCGGGAAACCGGCCGAGGTTCGCCGTCCAGCGGTCGTGGGTATCGTAGTTGGCGGTGCCGTGGTGCGCGAGGACGCGCGTTTGTTCCGCGCCGCCGGCGACGGCGAACCGGACCTGGACGTTCGTGGCGGCGCCGAGGGGTTTGGAGTCCACGACGACGATCAGGTCTTGGGCCGGCGCGAGCACGCCGCGATCGGCCGTGCTTTTCGCCCATCCGGCCCATTCGAGGTCGGCGGCGGAAGCGGCGGCGGCGAACGCGAGCCAGAAGATCGGGAGAAGCTTCTTCATGCGCAAACAATAGAAATACCCGGCGGAAACCGCCGGGTAAAGCGTTTTTGCGAGGCTTATTCGGAAATCAAGGGTGTGCCTTGGGGCCCGATGGCGAAGGGGCCGGATTCGTCCTGCAATTCGCAGGAGACGTCGAGGCCGTGTTCCCAGGCCGCCTTGCGCGCCTGGCGGAAGATTTCGAATCCATCGGGCCGGACCAGGAAGCAGACGTATTGCGCGGCGGGATCGAGGCCGTTCAGTCCGGAGATTTCGAACTCCGCGGACGGAGCGTCGCCCGAGACGGCGAAGAGCCGGTTGCCGCGGCATTCCAGATAAAAGGGTGCGCGGCCGGCGGCGGGGACTTCGATGGGGGTGCCAGCTGCAGTCCATTCGTTCATTTTGGCTCCGCGATCATAGATTCTATCCATGATCCATGCATACAAATCATCGCTGCCGGATTCCTTGCAGAAAACGCTGGGGAAATAGTCGCCGGCTTCCCAGCGATCCAGCATTTGATCAAAGGGATTATCGGGGATTTGAAGTTCTTCCCAGGACACCGAAAGGTTGTTGGTCAGAAACAAAACCGAATTGGAATACACCTGGATCTCGCAGTTGCCGCGCTGAGCGCGCCATTCGTGCCATAGCCGGTGTTCCAGCCGAGTAGTGATGAATAGGGCTGATTCCGGCACGAGAGGAATAAAGTGTTTGTTTATCTTGGTCGTGTCGATTTTCGTGCCGGGGTCCCAGGGTTCGAGGCCTAGATCAATCTCGCGCTGGTCAATCAAGGTTCGAAGACGGCGTTGCAGGTGGGAACTGTCCGGTGAAAGAAGCAGGACGACGTAGCGAACGCGGCCGACTTTTTCGATGTCGTCGAGAAGACGTTCGAAGTCGCTGTTCGGCATGCCCAGGTCGCGGGGCAGAAAACTGCGCTCATCTGGATAGAGCACGATGCCCTGGGAGTTGACGGAGATATACACGGGATCTTTCCGCATGTTGATCGAAGCTGGTCGTTGCGCAACGGCAAGAGAGGGAAGCAGGAGGAGCCAGAGAAGTTTTTTCATCGGGGTTTCCTTGGGGGCGGCGAAACGGGAAATTGCCGGGCGTTGGAGCGGACGCGGTGAAGGCGTTCGGTGAAGCCGCCGTGTTCGGTGAAATCCCGGGCTTGGGCGGCCAACTGGCGGTCGAGCAAGTGGCAGGCCAGATTCAGGAGCGAAAGCGCGGCGTTGGCCGCCAGGGCGGAGGAAGACAAGGACGAACATGGATGGTCAGGGACCGGCAAGGACGAAGGACATGAGACCTGGTCCGTGGCTGTCCGTGTTCGTCCGTGCTCGTCCGCGTTCTTCCTCCCGACTTCCTCGGCCACCCAGGCTTGGACTTCCTTCAGGGTGGCGCAGCGCTTGGCCTTGAAGCGCAGCAGCGCGGGATGGTTTGGGGGCAAGAGCGGCAGCTCGCGTTGGCGGAGGAAATCCTCGTAGTCGAGGCGGAGTTCCTCGAGGCTGGCGCGGGCGACGCTGGTGAGCTTGATCTCGGTTTTCTTGGACGTGCCGCTGGCTTGGCTGCCTTCGGCGATGTTCTGGACGCCGGAACGGGCCGCCTGCACCATCTGGTCGCGGGTGCGGCTGCGGGGCGAGACGTAGCGGTCGCAGAAGCGCACGGTGAGATCGTAGGCCAGCTGCGCCACCTGGAAGCTCTTGAGCTTGCGGTAGCCGCCGTGCGGCGGGATGAGGGGCTCGCGGTCGGGCATGGTGCCGACAGGGTAAGGCCGGGCGGGCCGGGGTTTCAACAGCAATCCGCAAGGCGTCAGCAAGTTCGTACAGCCATTATCGCCACTTAAAGTTTGGGTTGTAGCGACGTGCGGTTACTGTCAACTTGCCGTTGACCAAGTCCAAGATAAGATCGATCCTTCCGGCGGTCGGGCAACAGTTGCCATCGCCTTCTTGCCATACTCCAGATGAATAGGACAGGTTTTCGAAATTCAGTCCGCCACCCTTCCACACTCCGCATTTTTCAGGCAATATTTTCTTAATGGCGACATCGATGGGCGAGAGATCAATGGCTTCAGGAAGTCCGGTATCGTTGTTGAGAAGCCAATAATATTCATCGTAAAAGTTTCCGGTTCCGGGAACCCTGGTCCGATAAATCAGAACGCTTTCTCCCGCTATCGTGCGAATTCGCGGATAGTCGTCGACGGAAGCGGTGGAGAAATAGAACTGCGCGTACAAGATTTTGTGGGTTCCGGACGGATCCCGCAGAATGATCGTTTTGAGCTTAAGCTTTTCGTTGGTTACGTCGAACACTTCGAAATGGCGCCAAGGGCCGATTTGCCGAACCTTGAAGTTTTCAAGATCGTACTCCGCGGGAAGGGGATTGGTTCGAGGCATGTTCCAATCGCCGATCAACCGCAAGTTTTCGATATAGTTCGTGAAAATGGTCTTGGCCGGCAACGGATTGATTTCGACACTTTCTGTTTTTCCGTCCCGAACCCAAACCTTCCATTGGGCCAAGGATTCCATCGAAAGAATGAAGAAGAGAATGGGACCGACCAGAAGGAGGCGCATGATTTTCATCGCCACTTGCGCAGAAGGTCGTCGAAGAGGCCGGAGGGCTGGCCCTGCTGGAGCTCGGCGAGGGCTTCCCATTCGGCTTGGCGCGCTTCGGCACCGGCGGCCTGGTGGATGAAATAGGCGATGAGCAGGAGGGTGAAGCGGATCGTGCCGCCATGGAACATCGGCCAGATCGCCCACAGGCCGAACAGCCACGCGAAGCCGCGGCCGACCTTGGCGGCCAGTTGCGTCGCCGGCAGGCGCCCCATGCGCGGCACGAGCGCGGCGCGGAAGACGCGCCCGCCGTCCATCGGGAACGACGGAATCAGGTTGAACAGCACCAGCATGACGTTGATGCGGCCGAGTTCGTGGACCACGACGGCCAGCAGCGGATTGAAGGAAAACAGCGGCGGCGCGAAAAACAGGCCCGCGAGACCCAGGACGAGACTGACGGCCGGGCCGGCGAGCGCGGTCTGGATTTCGTCGATCGGCCGCCGCGGCAGCGCGTTCAGCCGCGCCATGCCGCCGATGGGCAGCAGCAGGATTTCGAGGATGCGCGAACCCTTGGCACGGGCGACGAGGGAATGGCCGATCTCGTGCAGCGCGACGCTGGCGAACAGGCCGACCGCGCCCAAGGCGCCGTAGAACAGGCCCTGCGGCCCGCCCACGGGCATGAACGAAAACGCGAACAGCGGCAAAAAGACCAGCAGGGTGACGTGCACCCGGATCGGAATGCCGAAAACGTTGCCGATGGAATAGGAATTCGCCATGCGCGGAACCTAGCACAAACCAAGCGCCCGGGAAACAGGGGACAGATGGCCGCAACGGCGGATCGCCGTTGACGGCAAGCGGGGGCGGGGGCTAGAGTGCCGTTCCGGGTAGCGCATTCGGCGCATCCATCCGGAGAACGACATCATGAGCACGACGGTCGGCGATCTGTTGCGGAGCAAGGGGAACAAGGTGGAAACCATCGCGGCGGGGGAACCCCTGCTCGAGGCCATCCGCCGCATGAGCGCCAAGCACATCGGCTGCCTCGCGGTGGTGACCAAGGCCGGCAAGCTCTCGGGCATCGTGTCCGAACGCGACGTGCTCTGGAAGATCGTCGCCGCGGGCAAGTCGCCCAAGACCCAGACGGTCAAGGACGCCATGACGCCGCTGAAGCAGATGCAGACCGTGTCGCCGTCCCAGACGGTGGAGGAGTGCATGGCGCTGATCAGCGGTCGCCGCCACCGGCATCTGCCGGTCCTGGCCGACGGCCACCTGGTGGGGATGATTTCCATCGGCGACGTGGTGAAGTTCATGCTGGATGCCCAGCAGGCGACGATCCAAAGCCTCGAGAAATACATCACGGGGACGTTCTGAACCGCGGATGGGAACCACGGATATTTCACGGCAAATGAACGCAAATCCACGCAAATGAAAAAGGGGCCTTGATCCTATTTGCGTCCATTCGCGTCCATTTGCGGTAGTTGACGGCCGGAAGAATTGGAGAGCGGAGCGATGACGAAAACCTGCACGTGCGCCTGCGCGGAAGCCGCGCCGGACGAAAAGGAACTGCTGGCGCGGCTGGAGGAGGTCCTGGCCGAGCAGAAGGACAAACCGGGCGGGCTGATTCCGGCGCTGCAGACGGCGCAGGCCATTTTCGGCTATCTGCCGGAACACGTGCTGCGGCGCGTGGCGCAGGCCTTCGACAAGTCGTACAGCGAAGTGGCGGGGGTGGTTTCGTTCTATTCGTTCTTCTCGACGGTGCCGCGCGGGAAATACCTGGTGCGGGTGTGCCTGGGCACGGCGTGCTACGTGCGCGGCGGCAACGAGGTGCTGCGGGCGATGAAGGACAAGCTGGGGATCGACGTGGGCGGCACGACGCCGGACCGGCTGTTCTCGCTGGAAGTGGGCCGCTGCTTCGGGGCGTGCGGCATGGCGCCGGTGCTGATGGTCAACGACGACCTGCACCAGCGCGTGAAGCCGGCGAAGATCGGCGAACTGCTGGATAAATACCGCGCGCCGGCGCAGGAGGCGCAGCCGTGACGAAGCATCTCAAGAAGATCGAAACGGGCGACGCGCTGGCGGCGTGGCGGGACCAGCTGCGCAAGGCGGAGAAGGCCGCGCAGGAAGTGCGGATCTGCATGGGCGGAAGCTGCCTGGCTTCGGGCGCGCCTGAAATCGCGGCGGCGTTCAAGAAAGAGCTGGCCGCGGCGGGGCTGGCGGACCAGGTGCCGGTGCGCGCGGCGGGCTGCATGGGCCCGTGCGTGCGCGGGCCCGTGCTGCGCCTCGGCGACGGCACGTTCTACCAGGGCGTGAAGCCGGAAGACGCCGCGGACATCGTCCGCGAGCATCTCGTCGGCGGGCGCGTCGTGGACCGGCTGATCGCCCACGACGAAGCCGGCGGCAAGCCGCAGGCGCAGGAAAAGGACGTTCTGTTCTTCACGAAGCAGACCCAGATCGTGCTGCGCAACTGCGGGCGGATCGATCCGGAACGCATCGAGGAATACGTCGCGCGCGACGGCTACGCGGCGCTGGCGAAGGTGCTGGCCGCGCTCCAGCCCGAGCAGGTGGTCGAGGAAATGAAGGGCTCCGGCCTGCGCGGGCGCGGCGGGGCGGGCTTCCCGACGTTCATGAAGTGGGAATTCACCCGGCGGGCGCCGGGCGACCTGAAATACGTGCTGTGCAACGCGGACGAAGGCGATCCGGGCGCGTACATGGACCGCAGCGTGCTGGAAGGCGATCCGCACAGCGTGATCGAAGGCATGGCCATCGCGGCCTACACGATCGGAGCGGCGCAGGGCTACGTCTACGTGCGGGCGGAATATCCGCTGGCCGTGGCGCGGCTGAAGAAAGCCATCGAGCAGGCGCGCGCCTGCGGGCTGCTCGGCAAGAAGATCCTGGGCAGCGCGTTTTCGTTCGACCTGGACATCCGCATGGGGTCCGGCGCGTTCGTGTGCGGCGAGGAAACCGCGCTGATCGCGTCCATCGAAGGCAAGCGCGGCGAACCGCGGCCGCGGCCGCCGTTCCCGGCGCAGAAGGGGCTCTGGGGCAAGCCGACGGTGCTCAACAACGTGGAGACCTACGCCAACGTGCCGGCGATTCTGCTCAACGGCGCGGCGTGGTACGCCCAATGGGGCACGCCGAAGAGCAAGGGCACGAAGGTGTTCGCCTTGGCTGGCTGCGTCCAAAACACGGGTTTGGTGGAGGTGCCGGTGGGCACGTCGCTGGGCGAGCTGATCTACGACATCGGCGGGGGCATCCGCGGCGGCAAGGCCTACAAGGCCGCGCAGATCGGCGGGCCGTCGGGCGGCTGCATCCCGAAGCAGAACCTCAACGTGCCGCTGGACTACGAAAGCCTGCAGGAGCTGGGCGCGATCATGGGCTCCGGCGGCCTGATCGTGATGGACGAGGACACGTGCATGGTGGACGTGGCCCGGTTCTTCATCGAATTCGTGCAGGAGGAATCCTGCGGCAAGTGCGTGCCGTGCCGCGTGGGCACGAAGCGCATGGGCGAGATCTTGCAGCGCATCTGCGACGGCGAGGGCGAGCTGGCGGACATCGAGCGCCTCGAAAAGCTGGGGGCGTTCATCAAGGAAGCGTCGCTGTGCGGACTGGGGCAGACGGCGCCGAATCCGGTGCTGTCGACGATCCGGCATTTCCGCGAGGAATACGTGCAGCACATCCGCGACAAGCACTGCGCGGCGGGCGTGTGTCCGGCGCTGGTGCTGGCGCCGTGCCTGAGCGCGTGCCCGGCGGGCGTGCACGTGCCGGGATTCGTGGCGCTGACGGCGGAAGGCCGCTACGCCGAGGCGCTCAAGCTGCACCGCGAGCGCAATCCGTTCGCGGCGATCTGCGCGCGGGTGTGCTTCCACACCTGCGAAGACCATTGCCGGCGGACGGGGCTGGACGGCGAGGCCGTCGCGATCCGCGGCATCAAGCGCTTCATGGTGGACCAGGAAGTGACCATCGTGAAGCCGGAGGCGCGCGAAAACGCGGCCAACGCGGCGCGCAAGGTGGCGATCGTCGGCGCGGGGCCGGCGGGCCTGACCTGCGCGTATTTTCTGGCACGGCTGGGCTACAAGCCGACGGTGTACGAGGCCGAGCCACGGCCGGGCGGGATGCTGGTGCAGGCGATTCCGGCCTACCGGCTGCCGCGCGAAACCCTCGCGCGCGAAATCCGCATGATCGAATCGCTGGGCGTGGAGATCAAGACCCTGCAGCGGCTGGGCAAGGACTTCACGCTCCAGCAGCTGCGCGACGAAGGCGCCGAGGCGGTCTTCCTGGCCGTGGGCGCGCCGGACGGCCTCGGGCTGGAGCTGCCGGGCGGCGACGCCAAGGGCGTCGTGGATTCGATGGACTTCCTGCGGCAATACAACATCCGCGGGTCGGCGCCGGTCGGCAAGGACGTCGTGGTGATCGGCGGCGGCAACGCGGCGATCGACGCGGCGCGGACGGCGCTGCGGCTGGGCGCGGCGCGGGTGACGGTGGTCTACCGCCGCACGCGCGAGCAGATGCCGGCCTACGCCGAGGAAATCGAGGAAGCGCAGCAGGAAGGCGTGAAGCTGCGCACGCTGTGCGCGCCGGAACGGTTCGAGGTCGAAAACGGCCAGATCGCCGGGCTGGTTTGCCGGCGGATGACGCTGGGCGACTACGACCGCAGCGGGCGGCGCGCGGCGCGGGCCGAAAGCGACGACGCGCTGGAGACGATTCCCTGCGACCAGGCCATTTTGGCGATCGGCCAGCGGCTGGACGCGAAGGCGGCGCTGGGCAAGGTGGCGGCGGCGACGGCCGGCGGCTGGATCCAGGCCGACCCCGTCACGGGCCAGACCGCGGTGCCGTGGCTCTTCGCGGGCGGCGACGCGGTGACGGGTCCGTCGTCCGTGGTCGAAGCCATCGCGGCGGGCGAGCGCGCGGCGGTCGGCATCGACCGGATGCTGACGGGCGCGGACCACGCCTTCTGGCGCGGCTATCCGGACGTGCCGACGGACTACGATCCCGAGGCCGATCCGGTGCCGTATCCGCGCGAGGACCTCAACCTCATCGCGCTGGACCGGCGGAAAAACAACTTCGACGAAGTGGAGCAGCCGTGGAACGAAGCCACGGCGCGGCGGCAGGCGCGGCGGTGCCTGCGGTGCGACTACGGCAAGACCGGCAAGGTCAGGGGGGCGGCGCGATGATCCATCTCACGATCAACGG
>Ga0116145_1005011_pt1 | contig 10296 bp, 11 predicted proteins | sample AD_JPNHG1_MetaG_FD_89747 | JGI IMG/M metagenome (GOLD analysis project Ga0116145, IMG submission 89747) | Active sludge microbial communities of municipal wastewater-treating anaerobic digesters from Japan - AD_JPNHG1_MetaG | ecosystem: Engineered > Bioreactor > Anaerobic > Digestate | place... | reverse complement strand
GGAACTACCAATAAGAGTTAACTCCGCATCAGGAAAGCGGAGAAAAATTCTTTGCAACATTGTACCTGTGATAGCTACATCAGCTCCAATTGTAACTCTTGATAAAACAATAACCTTTTTAACATTGCGGATTTCGCAAGATGTCAAAGCTTCATAGCGAAGTTTTTCTGCCCTATTATAAATTTCATCTATACTGAAAAGTTTAAATTTATTTAAAAATTCATCAATTTTTTTCCCCTGAGGCAAATACCTGCAATAATCTATTATAATACTCATAACCCTATTGTATGCCTCTGTCTGTAATTCCTCAAAATCATCACATAAGCTTTCAATTACAGTCCCAAATAACGCCGCTGAAGCACTTCTATTGACTTTTTCTATTTCAGAATTTGCAATCTCACATAAAAACCTTATATATTCTTCGACAAACTCGTCATTATAATAATATCTATCGAGAAATGACATTGCTATTTTCCCACATAAATGCTGAAACTTTGCCTCATCAGCATTTGAGTCGAGGAGTTCCTTATAATGAGTTCTATAAAGTAAAATATTCATATATTTTATAAATTAGTTCTAAAAAAGATGAGTTAAAAATTTACACCTGTTTATAGTAAAATTCAAAGAATAATTGAGAATAGAAATTAATAAAAGTTAGCTTTTCAAATATTTTCGCAAGTATTCCATTAAAAGTTCAGGACTTATCATTTTCATACATTCATGATTTCTCGGACAAATCCTCAAATGACACGGAGAACATTTGACTTCTGCTTTCACAAAAGAAGTTATTTCGAGTCCATACTCGGTATACGCTGGATTAGTTGGACCTAAAATCACAACTGCAGGGACTTTAAATGCAGTAGCATAATGGCGTGGTCCTGTATCATTTGTAACCAGAATCGATACTCTTTTTATTAAAGCTTTTAAGCGGGATAAATTGAGATTCCCAAAATGTATGATTTCAGTATTTGATAGAGACAATATTTCGGATGCTATTTTTTCTTCGCCAGGCCCTGATACTAAAATTATTCTTGCGCTAAATTCTGCAGAAACAAGGTCGGCAAGTTTTGCGAAATTCGCAGGAGTCCAACATTTAGATGAGCCGAATTTAGCTCCCGGATTGAGGCAAATTATTTTTTCTTTATTGGATATCCCACTTTTTTCAAACAGCAAATCAATTTCTTTTTCATCTTCTTCAGAAACAAAAAGTTCAGTTTCAAGCGGGTTCGGAATTTTAAGCCCCATAAAACGGCAAAGTTCTACATAATAATCTGTCATAGGAATTGCTTTGATTTTTCCATTTTCCTTTAGCGGAACGGGACCATCTACAAAGAATTTCTGGATATTTCGACGATAAGCAATAATCTTTTTTATGCCAGCAAAGTAAATCGGCAAAAACGCCCTGGGAGAGTTTGTAAGTAGTATTGCAAGATCAAAAGATTCCTTTCTTAATTTTATAGCCAATTTAAAAAGTTCATAAAAACTTTTATCCTCTGCTATAATGATGGTATCAAAATGAGGTGACGATTCAATTACACCTAATGCATATTTTCTAACCAAGGCTGTAACTTTTGCTTTGGGAAAATTTTCCTTCACACACCTGAAAACAGGTGTGGCCATTACTATATCACCAACCCAATTAGGACATCTTATCAGGATTTTCAAATTTACAGATTTTTTTTAAGTTTCTTTAAAAAAAAGTGGCGGAGGGAGAGGGATTCGAACCCCCGGTACGGGTAAACCGTACAACGGTTTTCAAGACCGCCGCCTTAAACCGCTCAGCCATCCCTCCGCTTAAGATTCTCTGAAATTCAGAGCCGAAAATTAGGAGAAAAAAATAATTATAATTTAAAAAATGGAGGCGTGAACCGGAGTTGAACCGGTGTAAAAGGTTTTGCAGACCTCTGCCTAACCGCTCGGCCATCACGCCTTCTTCAAAATAAGGTAAAACGAATAATAAATATACCTCTTAATATGTAAAAATCAAAAATAATACATAAAATTTAACTTGTTTTTTTCTTTTACAATCATATTTTAAGAAAAAATTATGGAGCCCCAAAAATGAAAAAAGAATATATTTTTGCATTATTATTTCCTCTTTTCGTGTTTAATTCTTGTGAAAGTATAAGAGTAGAAAATAATGAAAAAAACTCAGAAGGAGAAACCTGGCAAAAACCCATTTCAGAAGGGATGACAGAAGAACAAAAGCTTGCATTTGCAGAAGAATCTTTAGATGAGTTAATAAATGCCGTAAAAGAAGATGATTTCAAAAAATACTTTCGGAGATTCATAAGAGATTCTAAGGACCTTATAAAAGAGTCTGATTTTAAATCCAGAAACAATAAATTTAGAGAACAATGTGGTGAATATGTTTCAAGAGAGTTTATTGGTGTTTTAAAAAAACAGCTATTTGATGTGTATTTGTGGAAGGCAAGATACAGTAAGTTGCCAAATGATGATATACTTTTAAAATTATTTATTGTAGAAGAAGATGGAAAACTTGGGATTTATGCTTTTAATGTTCAACCATTTTAAAAATAAATCACTTTTCTTCAAATATCAACCATTTTGTTTTCTTCAGGTTTAATGGTGAGTTTTTACGGATAAATTCTGCGACTGCATCCCTGATTTTTATCCCTGTGTTGTGAAATTTGCAATCTGTTTTTTCAGCTATACTGGACAGAACAGGAAATCTTCCTCCAGCTCCATAAATAGCAAAGGAAGAAAATGCAAATTCTATTCTCTTAGTATTATCAAATAAAGAACCATCAGGGAAATAGACAGATTTTAAATTTTTATCCATCCCAAATTTACAAAATACTCCCCAAGGATAGATATTTATCCGACTTTCTTCTTTGTTTGTTATCTGTTCTGAAACTATACTTTTAAATTCGTCAAAACTCAGAGAAAGAGTACAAACTGTATCCTCATAAGGTAGGAGCTTAAATAAATCAGCATAAGTTATTTCATAGGTAAAATTGGCAATTCCTGTGCCAACTGAGCTAAAAGCGCATTTTACTCCAGCTGCGTCAGAAATAGCATTTGATATTAAGTGGTGAATATCGGAATCAAAAAAATTAGATTCAATAGCCGGAATAAGTTTTTTTGTATAACCGAGAATTTCTTTAGACAATCTATCACTATCCTCTAATATTCTAGAAATTTGACAGTATAGATTATAATCTTCTGAAATATTTTTATTAATCTCAACAATTTTAGACTTAATATCTTTTAGTTTGTAATGTTCATTATCCTTTTCATCAAATATCATTTCTATTTCAGAGAAAAGTTTTGCGTGCGAACCGGCCTGTACAAACCAACTTGCCGGACCTATCTTCTGTCCTGGGTTTTCCTCGTGGCTATGACCACCCAGAAAAAGATTTATCTGCGGATATTGTGTAGCAATTTTTTCAAAATTCAATCCGCCTCTCGTTGAAGGCAGGAAAAGTCCATGATGAGCAACTAAAATAATTGCTGACGGATAAGTTCTCATAACATCTGGAATAATCTTTGCCAATTCATTTTCTGCTTCACCTACCTTAAACTCATCAGCAATCGTATTGAAATATTTAAGATATGGTAATGTCATTCCTATTACAGCAATTTTAAGGCCATTTTTTTCAATCAGAATCCACTTTTTACTCCTATCCAGTTTTAAATTGAGGGAAAGAATGTTTATTTGAGAAAATTCTGAAGATAATTCATTAAATCTGTCAAAACCAAAGTCAAAATCATGATTTCCAGGAACCAAAATATCATATTCGCAATTAGCTAAAAATAGAAATCCAAGTTTGCCTTTACTTACTACTGAAGGAAGTGTCCCTTGAAGAATGTCCCCATTATCGATAACGATGAGCTTTTCCTTGCCTATTTCATAACTGCGTTTTTTGAGTGCAAATGAGAGTCGTAAAATATTAGAAATCCGTCCGTATTCATCCTCATAATTTTCAAGTTTTGAATGAATATCCGTGGTATTTAAAATAAAAACGCTTCTTTCTGCCCAACAGTGAAATGCAAAAAGAAGCGAAAATATAGGATAAATGAAAGGCTTCAATTGTCTCGTAAAGATTCTATTATTTTTAATAAATTCCTTATTTCTTCCTTTTTATCTATAAAATAACACCTCTTTACCCCGCGTTTTTCAAATTTTATAACGCCCTTACTTCTCAATACTTTCAAATGTTGAGATAGGTTCGGCTGCGATATAGGCAAAAGCTCATTTGTTTTTGTAGCGCAACATGGTCCTTTTAAAAGTATCTGCAAAATTCTTAGTCGGACAGGATGAGCAATCGCCTTCAAAATAAGAGCAGCTCTCTTTTCTTCTCTTAAGTCTCCAGCAGTCATTTTAACAATGATTCTATTTTTTCAACATAAACTGGTTCCTTCTCAAGCCCAACTATCCTTGAAATTTCTTTTTGTTTTTGAAAGAAGATAACACATGGAATACTTTCAATCTTATATCTACGTGCAAGCTCGTTATTCTTATCTACATCTACTCTTAAAAACTTTATTTTCCCAGTATATTTAGTTGCTAAATTTGAATAAATCGGTGATAAAGCCTTGCATGGAGGACACCATGTAGCATAGAAATCAACAACAACCAAGTCTGAGTTTGTAATTTGTGTATCAAACTCTTTAGCCTTAGTAATTTCAATTACATCTTTTGATTCTTCTGCAACTAAATATGGTCCGTTTTGTAAAAAAGACAAACTCATAATTAAGCCGAGAAAAGCTCCCCACAAGGCACCTCGCCATGGAGTGGCTGTCAAAGGACATGTCCCTGAACTGCACTTACTATAATATCCTACAATAGCTCCCAACAATCCTCCGATTCCAATAAAAGACATAAAAAATAGTATTTTCATAAATTTACTCCATAATTTTTAATTTAAAGCATTTTCAATTGCATCGATTAGCACTTTTTTAGATTGTACTCCAACAGCCTGCCATACAACTTCAGAATTTTTGAGTAAGAACAATGCAGGGATACTTCTCACTCCATATTTAACCGCAAGTTCCTGCGCTTCATCAACATTCACCTTTGCGATAACTGCTCTGTCGCCAATTTCATCTGCAACCTGTTCTAAAACAGGAAGCATCATTCTACACGGGCCACACCATTCAGCCCAAAAATCAACAAGAACAACTTTATCCTTAACTTCATCATTGAAATTTGATGAGTCAAGATGTTTTACTTTTGACATAACTGCACTCTCCTTTTTTTAATTTTTAGAAAAAGATAACACAATAATTTTATAAGTCAAATATTATATAAGATTTTTTTTATATTTTTTTCAATTAAGCAAAATGTTGAGGTGGATTTCTCGACTGACAGTGTGATGAGTGGCTTTGGAAGGTGGCTTTGATATAATCCTAAATTAAAGCAGTTGTCCGCATTTATCGTATCTACTTTGTTAGCTTTGACTACTGGTTACTACAGCTTTATCTCATTGCCTGATATCTACGGCAAATGCGCCAAGTACTTAATTTAGGTTCATTGTTATGTAGTTCTTATTACAACTACCAGATGTGTCCTCAGGAATGGAAAGAATGTCTCGAGATCTTCCGCTATAGACCATGATAATGGAACTACTTTTCGAGCTATCAGAGGAGCTAAAGTAACACTTTGAAATTCACAACGCCAGGGTGCGAATAGTTCCTTAATTTCAGAACGGCCCACTCCCCTGACATTTGGATTAGATGGATTATTATATTTAAAGTCATACCAGAGGATAATCCCTCCTTCCTTGCAGACACGTTTCATTTCACCGGCTATTTTCTTCTTTTTTTCTGAATCTGTGACGGAAGTGAAGACCGTTGACTGAAAAACTATGTCGAACGATTGATCAGGCCATGGCAGGGACGAAGCATCTCCTTCCCTGATGTCGGCATTTGGAACCCGTTCCATTGCGATTTTCGCGCGTCTCGGCTCAATCTCTATCCCTGCGAAATTCGCAAATTTAAAGCCAAACATAGCAAATTCTATTAGCCATTGCCCACTTCCGCACCCGATTTCTAAAAGTTTTATATCTGAAAGTCCTTCGGGAAAATTATCAGCAAAAATTTTCTGAAAAATTCTTTGCCTTCGTTGAATCATAAAAAGGACTGAAGGATTAAGAAGCGAATAAATTTTTTTACTCTCTCTGTTCAGTGAATTTCCCATTATTTACCCAATTAAGTTCGGATAAAAATTTACTTTTGCTTTATACTATCAATAGATTTTAACAAATCCGGCTCATATGATGCGAATAGATTCTTTGGCACTGCATATGATATGTATGCTATTTTATCTCCGCAATCAACGTAAACGCGCAGAAGTTTTACGTCATTTTCTGCGTCTATATAGACTTTAACCGCTTTTTTTTCGGCGACCTGCATTTTATCCTTAGATATGATTTTCGAACCGAACTCTGTTGAAATCTGTTCCACCGCGCCATCAAATGTTCTACCGTTTAGGGACTCAAAGTCGAAGATTCCGGTGGCATCACCTTTTGAGCACATGCTTTGCGAATCAAGTTTCCATCCGGACGGGATATTCAATTCAAGTTTGCATTCATCAAGCTTCATTACGTTTTTCATATTGGTGGAATTTTGATTGTCGCCACAAGAGCTCATCAGGAATGCAAGTGCTACTACGGTCATTCGTATGATTTGCGTTGTTTTCTTTTTCATCGATTCCTCCTTTTTTCTAATTGTTTTATAAAATTCTCGGCAAATTTTGCGCGATTAAAGTTATTCTCGGCGAATTTTCTCGCCTTGCGTCCCATTTCAATGCGTGTTTCTTCAGGCAATTTTACAAAGTCAACAATAGCATCAGCGAGTTTTTCAGGGGTCTCCGGAGGCACAATTACTGCTCCACCAGATTCTTCTGCGATTTTAGCCCCTTCTCCACGCCCGCAGAAGATAAAGGGTATTTGCACTCCCATCAACTCGAAAATTTTAGATGGTCTTGCTCCTTCAAATAGTTCTATATTTTTCAATGGAACTAAAGCCAAATCGAACTGAGATAATAATTTAGGCATTTTTTCAGCAGGTACTGATGGAAAGAATTTCAAATTTTCCAATTTCATTTCAACGGATTTTTTCATCAATTCATCTTTTTCCGGTCCATCACCAAAGAGTGCAAAAAATATTTTTTTGGAGAGAATTAAATCTTCTTTTTTTTGAATGATCATTGCTGCTTTTATAAGCTGAGTAAGTGCCTGAGAACGGCCGTGATTACCGGCATAACCGACGATAAAAGAATCCTCCGGCAATCCAATCTCTTTTGCGAAATTCGCATCCCTTGGGTGTTTTTTGAATGTATCTAAATCAACTCCATTGGGTAAAAGAAATGTTTCACTAGAGGGGCTCCTTTTTTTCACTCCTTCAACGATGCCTTCTGTTTGACAGAGCACAAGCGTTGATTTTTGGTATAACAATTTTTCGAACCATTCAAGGAAAGACAGAATAATTCCTGGTTTCAGCATTCCGAGCTGAACGGCGCTTTCAGGCCATAAATCGCTTATATTCATCATCAGCTTTGCGGATTTCGCAAAGGATAAAACCAAAGCTGTTGCGCCAAGAAAGAGTGGAGGAGATTCACATATAAGAAAATCCGCTTGTTTCAGTTTGAGCAGACCAAAAAATGCGGATGATTTGACAAACGAAAAATAAGCGATGAGTTGTCTTAGAAAACTTTTTTTCTTTGCCGGTAGTATCCATGTGCGGATAACTTTTATGCCGTCAATATTTTCTTCAACGACTAATTTTCCCCGATAATCAGTGAAAATTTCTCCCTTAGGATAATTAGGCATTGCAGTAAGCACAGTAACATCATGCCCTGTATTTTTCATTCGTTTGGCAAGATCATGCAAACGATTTTGCGGTGCTCCATGCTCCGGCGGATAGTACTGAGTAAGGATTATAACTTTCATTTATTGGTATTTTCCAATAAGTAATACCAACTTATTCAATGTTTTTTATCTATAAGTCGACGATATTCTGAAATAAAAAAAGCATTATTTTTTTTTGAGTCAAACCTTTCACGGACAATTGTTTTATTGATTTCTAATGCTTTTTTTCTCATTTCTATATTTTTGTAGGCAATAACCAAAGATTCATTTATATTCGATGGATTTGATGATGAAATAAGTATTCCATTCTCTCCATTTTTCACAATTTCCCTGGATGCTGGGATATCTGATATGATCGGGAAAAGTCCGCAAGCACAAGCTTCAATAAGAGAACTTGATATCCCCTCTGTTTGAGTTAGAGAAATATAAATGTCAGATTTTCTGAGAACATCTGCGATCTGTTCAGGGGATTGTCTTCCCAAGAAGAAAATATTTTTTTGGCATTTTAATTTAGATGATAACTTTTCAAGCTTTTTTCTTTCTGGTCCGTCTCCTACAATTTTAAACACTGCTGAAGGATACACTTTAGTAAAGAGTGCAAATGCTCTAATAACGAGATCAATTTTATAATCTGGATAAAGGGATCTTGTTGATACAAGAACAGGTGGTTTTGTGCAGGAAAAATTCCGCTCTGTAGAAGGATAAAAAATTGAAGTATCGATCCCCCTATGCATGGTAAGCACGTGTTTAGGATCAGCTCCTAGCAGAATAAGATTTTTGCTAATATTTGATCCCCAGGAATGTATTAAGTCAGCATTCCTTAGTGCATAACGGGCACAATAGTCGAATAGAGGCTTGAATGGCAGGAGATATACTGGAACTCTAACTATTTTTTCATTTTGGGCGGCGAGCACAAGAGGGTGAAAACCGGAAATCGAGGCAAGATAACCATAGCTTGTAATTCTATAACCTATGACAATGTCAGGGGATTCTTTCTCAATAATATCCTTAATTCGTTTGGCTCCGAGGAGAAATTTCATTCTCGGCGGAAGATAGTTCATTCCGAGAGCAATCACATTTCCGTAACTTTTATCAGCACGGGCAGATACGATTTTTATCTCGCAGCCCTGTTCTTTGAATGCCGACACCCATGCCAGTGTATTTGCGCTCTTATCTTCGGCAAGTAAAAGGATTTTCATCTTTCTGTCTGCCGTGTGCTATCTTTTACAAGAATCAAGTAATTTGGTGTATTTTTTCATTATGTTTTCCGGTGAATAGAATTTAATATCAAATTTGCAGCTATCATTTTTTTGTGTGTTCAGAAGCAAGAGTATTTCTTCTGCAATTTTGGATTTACTTTCATTCTGTTTTAAAATTTTAATTTGTGCAAGTGGATTATCAGCTTTTATGTCATTTATTCCTCCAACGTCCATCGCGACAACCTTACAGCCACAATGAAGAGCTTCAAGGACAACATTCGGCATTCCCTCAGTGCGGGACGAGAGAAAAAAAACATCGGAAGCACGATAGAATTCAAACGGATTTTCTACTTCACCTGGCAAGAACAATTTCTCCTGCAACCCCAACTCTTCGATACGCGGCCGAAGTGATTCCGCGCAGTTTCCTATTAAAAACGCATACCAACCATCACTTTTTGTTTTTAATTCAACAAAAACTTCAATAAAAAGATTTAAATTCTTTTCATAAGTATTTCTTCCTGAACCTATTATTACTTTGGCATTTTCGGGAATATTGTATCTTTTACGAATTCTTTCCCTGTCTTCATTATCTTTCAGTATCGTATCTGGATCAAAGATATTTTCAATCAGATGAATTTTATGCTCTGAAATTCCACAAACAATAAGTTGCTTTTTCAAATGCTCCGAATTTACTACAAAATTCGAAGGCGATAGACACAAATTCCATAAAAATTTGCCCGGGTTTCTTCTCGCTGAATTCAGGTCTCCCCTGAGAGAACCAATAAAAGCGATATCAGGACAAAGATATTTATATGCGTTAGTGAAAAAACTCCAGGAGAAAACAAGTGCGGGCTGATATTCCGATATAATAGTCCTTAATTTAAGGGATTTTCGCAAAAATCCGATTCTACCAAGGCTATAAACAGGAATTCCACAATCTATAATTGGTTTATACCATTTGCCTTCCGGGTCACCAGAGACAACGACTCCCGGCTCGTATTTTGTTTTGTTAAGATATTTAAGAAATAAATATAATTGCCTCTCTGTTCCTCCCCCGCGAAGTTGCCCGATTAAACATAAAATTCTTTTCATTATTAATTCAAGTCAATATTGTATTTTCATAAAGCTCAAGATACATATGACAAACATTATCCCAATCATATTTTTTTGATGATTCAAGAGCTCCTTTCTTTAAATTATTATGTAGTAATTTATCTTTGAGAAGCAACTCTATTTTATCTGCGAGCAAATTCACATCACCT
>Ga0116145_1004996_pt1 | contig 10324 bp, 9 predicted proteins | sample AD_JPNHG1_MetaG_FD_89747 | JGI IMG/M metagenome (GOLD analysis project Ga0116145, IMG submission 89747) | Active sludge microbial communities of municipal wastewater-treating anaerobic digesters from Japan - AD_JPNHG1_MetaG | ecosystem: Engineered > Bioreactor > Anaerobic > Digestate | place... | reverse complement strand
GCTTTTATAACGGCGTTTTCATTTTCGATATGTCCGACAACATCAACGTTTGGAAAATTAACCAAAATAAAATTGTAAGTATCATCATTTATTTTCTCCAAGGCTGCGCTTGTTATTTTTTCAATAGACATTTCCGGCGCTTCGTCAAAAAGAACGACATCTTTTCGCGTTGGAACGATAATTCTCTCTTCTTGTGCGACCGGTTCATTTTTCTTTCCATTAAAGAAAAAACCAACATGCACGGCTTTTTCTGCCTCGGTGATTTTTACTTGTTTTAATTTATTTTCCGCGATTATGTCGCTGAGGGTGCCGTCGATAATTTCTTCAGGCGGGAAAGCTATTTGCACATTCAAGCCTTTTTTATATTCGATCATCGTGGCGAAATTAAGGTTCAGGGATTTTTTTGTTGGAAACTCATGAAAACTTTCTTCAGTTAAGCTGCGGGTTAATTCAATTTCTCGTTCCCCACGAATATTGTAAAAAATCACAGAATCGTTGACAGAAATCCGCCCCAAGGGGTTTCCGATTTTATCAGTGAGAACAATTGGCAAAAGTGTTTCATCTTCTTGCTCGCGAGAGTAAGCTTTACGCATTGCTTCGAACATGGGAAAATATTTTTTATCGGCCATATGCACCTTTTTCTGCGTTGTAAATAACGCCGGTAATATTAAGCGAAACAATAAGCATCTGTAAAGAAAAACTTTTTGTCTGTTGATAAATAAAATATTAAATGTTAAAAAAATATAGTTGTTTGAACTAGAAAGAGCCATGCTGCCAGTTACTGCCAACAGAAAAAACGGTAAACTAGATAATTTAGCCGAAGAAATATTGCGTGAAAGAGCCGTAGTATTAAGTCGCGCTGGTTTTGCTGTAAGCGATATCCTTGATTCAACGACACGCTTGGAGAAAGAAATTGAAAAAAAGTTGCACTTATTAAAAACACTAAACGGCACCGATATCGACAAATTGTCACAGGGGGAAAATGCTATATGTGCAGAAATAAATGTGCTTATAGAAAAATTTAACGCCGCCTGCGAAAAAGCACAACTTAAATATTATTATCTTATTGTTACACGTGAAGCAATGGGATTGTATAAGCATGAATATGTTCAAGAAATTTACCAAATTCCGCAAAAAAAGAAAAAAGTGCAGTTATAATGGATAAGTACAAAAAACAGAGAAAAAGAATGGTGGAGACGCAACTCAAAACACGAGACATATACGATGATCGCGTCTTGAAAGCTATGGAGACAATTCCACGCCATCTTTTCGTGGACGAGGGGCTAATGGAGCAGGCTTACAACGATAACCCGTTGCCTATTGATGCTCATCAAACAATATCTCAACCTTATATTGTAGCGCTTATGACTCAAGCTCTGGAATTAAAGCCTACGGATCGTGTTTTAGAAATAGGCACTGGTTCCGGTTATCAAACAGCTATTTTAGCCTTTCTCGCGTTTCGTGTTTTTCTGTGGAAAGAATTGCTAAATTGGCCACTAAAGCGCGAAAAATATTGGACCAACTCAATTTTTATAACGTGGCAATCAGAGTGGGAGACGGTTCCTATGGTTGGAAAGAAGAAGGACCTTTTGATGCCATTATTACAACCGCTGCAGTACCAGAAATTCCGCAGCGTCTGGTTGAGCAACTTGCTGTCGGGGGGAGACTTATTGTGCCGGTGGGGGACCGTAATATTCAAACATTATGCAAAATAACTCGTCTTTTGGAAAATCCGCAAAAGATAAGTAAGCAAGATTTAGGAGGCTGTCGCTTTGTCAGTCTTATTGGAGAAAGCGGATGGAAAGAATAAAAAATTTATTTATGACGACCATAGTTTTAGCTTCGCTAGTTTTTTTCTCGTGTTCCGGGCCGCAAATAAAAGAACAATGGTCAACAGGGGTTTATCATCCGGTAAAAAAGGGAGAAACACTTTATAGCATTGCCCGTGTTTATAATATTGATTTGCAGGAATTAGCCAGAATCAATGGAATTGAAGATGTAAGCGTGCTCAAGGAAGGAACTGTTTTGTTTATTCCGGAAGCGAAACATGTCATCGAAGATGTTATGACTTCTTCAAGGACACCGGAAAACGATTCTACTAAAAAAACGGAAACAATTTCGCCAAAAGTAGCAAAACCGGCCGTGAAGCAAAGTCATCCTCCTCAGAATGTTACAGAAGACTCCCCTGGAGATAAAACAAGGATAGAGACGGCAAATAAAAATTTTATCTGGCCGGTGCAGGGTACGGTTAAAACAAACTTCGGACGCCAGCCAAACAAGACTTATCATAACTGGATAAAAATAGTTGCGCCGGAGGGAACAAAGGTGAAAGCGGCAGCTGCGGGAATAATTATTTTTTCTTCTCAGCTGAAAGATTACGGACACACCGTAATTATCAGGCATGAAAAAGATTTTACAACTGTCTACACTCATCTAAAAGAGAAATTTGTTAAAACGGATCAAAGCGTCAAACAGGGCGATATAATCGCTATCGTTGGTGAAAAAGACGAATCAGGAACCGCATATATTAATTTTGAAATCCGGATTAAAGGGAAAGCTAGTAACCCGCTTTTATTTCTTCCTTAGAGCTTGTCAAAAAAAGCGCAGTGATTATATTAAAAAAAATAAATATGAGAGGAGAAAAATGAATTGGTGTTTCGAACAAGGCCCGATACGTCCTCCCAGCGAAACTTCTAGTCTTTTAGTCCGTCTAACCAGAAACTGCCCGTGGAATAAGTGCATTTTCTGTCATACATATAAGGGGACAAAATTTGAACTGCGTGGTGTCGAAGAAATCAAGGCCGATATACAGGTAATGAAAGATTACGCCGATAAGGTCATCGAGCTTTCCTGGAAGATGGGAGAGGATGGAGATGTTAATAGAAATGTGCTCAAGGAGATTTATAAACAACAAGCTCATAATGGTTATTATCAAAGTGTGGCTGTCTGGCTCTACTTTGGTGGAGAAAATGTTTTTTTGCAGGATGCAAATTCATTAATCATGAAAACTGCCGATCTGGTTTCTGTTTTGACTTTTTTAAAGGGTAAATTTCCAAAAATAAAAAGAATAACTTCCTACTGCCGCTCTCATACTGCGGCGAGGAAAACCGTGCAGGATTTCAAACAATTGAGAGAAGCAGGGCTATCGCGCATTCATGTTGGTATGGAAAGTGGCAGCGATGAAGTTCTCGCAATGGTGTGCAAAGGTGTAACCTCTGAAGAGCATATCAAAGCCGGTATAAACATTCGGCAAGCCGGTATTGAACTCAGCGAATATTTTATGCCCGGTTTGGGCGGCGTAAAGTTATCCGTTCAAAATGCTCTGGAAACGGCAAAGGTGATGAACTTGATTAACCCTGATTTCATTCGCCTGCGCACTTTACATGTAGTGCCGGCCACTGAGCTTGAGGAGTTGGTGAGAAAAGGTGAATTTCAAGAATTAACCGATGATGGAATAATCAGTGAAATTAAATTGTTCATAACAAGATTAGATGTTTATAAAACAAAATTAGTCAGTGATCACATATTAAATTTATTGGAAGAACTTGAAGGAGAATTACCTGGGGACAAACCGAAAATGTTAGCGTCAATTAATAAATATTTATCACTGCCAGAAAAAGATAAATTAATATTTCGTTTGGGGCGTCGCAGCGGAAATTTCCGCAGAATTGATGATTTAAACGATAAAGAAAAATATTTTCATTTAAAATCTATTGTGGATAGTTATGAGGCGAAAGGCCGTGACATCAGCGACGATATGCTAAAAATCATGAGCAATTATATCTAAACATAATATGCCTTTCGATATTGTATGTCTTTGATATTATTATAATAAAAAGTATATTTGTTCGGGCAGTCGGTTCAATCTTTTCTTTTTTTGATTAATCAAAGCTAGGTGTTGATTATTGACTATTTAATTAAAAGGTGATATACTTCACTTTTCTAAATGGAAAAGAAAGGTAATAAAAAAATGTTTAAAGTAGGCGATTTGGCAGTATATCCGGCACAAGGAGTCGGGGTCATTGAAGCTATTGAAAACAGGGAAGTAATGGGGAAGAAACAGCCTTTCTACATCATGAAGATTATGGGCAATGGCATGAAAATAATGATTCCCACAAACAGCGCCAAGGCTGTAGGTTTGCGCGAAGTCATTATGGAAAAAGAAATTCCCAAGGTTTTTGAAATCTTGCGGAACAAGGATGTGACTATAGACAAGCAGACGTGGAATAAACGCTATCGTGAGTATCTGGAGAAGATCAAAACAGGTTCTGTCTTTGAGATAGCTAGTGTTTTAAGAGATTTATTTATATTAAAAAGCGATAAGAATCTTTCTTTTGGAGAAAGAAAGATGATGGATACCGCAAAAAATTTGTTAGTTAAAGAAATTTCCGTAGCCACAAACTCTCAAGAATCTAAGGTGGAAAAAGATCTGCAGATGATATTTACAGTTCAGTAGAAGATATTCATCATCATTAAAGCTCTTTGACAATAAAAACATCAGATAGCCTTTCCTTATAATTTATTGTTTGATTTCTTTTGAATTAACAGACCTCCATTTAGTTAGATACAACTATGACGTTTACAAGGATGATTGAAGTGAATATTATGCTTTTTAAAGAGGGAGGTGAATGAGTTGATTATTAGAATTATTTTGATCCTTGCGTGTGCGATAAGCGGGGCGGCCATAGCTTTTTATTCGTCAGCGCCAGATTCATTGTATTTAATTTTTGAAACAATCGGCGGCTTTATTATCGGTTTATTAATTGCTTTATTAGTTATAAAAGCAGAACAGAATATCCGCAAATTATCATTGAAAATAATTGCCGGTGGCGTGGTCGGGATGGTCATCGGATTATTGATCGCGTTGATTCTGGGCTTTGGTTTAAGTCTTGTCAGCCAAATCAGTGAAAATCCTCAAGTAATTTTTTGGATATATCTCTTGTTAACAGGAATATTGGGGTACTTTGGGCTTGTTTTGGGTTCTAAAAAAGTAGAAGAATTAAATTATCATCCAGGCAATTCGAAGAACTCTCCTGAATACCGAATTCTTGATACCAGTGTTATTATAGATGGCAGAATAGCCGATATTTGTGACAGCGGATTTATTGAAGGAACTCTGATTGTTCCGCGTTTTGTATTGAATGAACTTCAATTTGTCGCCGATTCGTCTGACTCAATGAAGCGTTCCCGTGGCAGACGGGGCCTGGACATTCTGAATCACATGCAGAAAAGCAACAACATAAACATAGAAATAGTTGAGCATGATTTTCCAAAAATAAAAGGCGTTGACGGGAAGCTTGTTGCCCTAGCCAAGAAGCTGAATGCCAAGCTTTTGACAAATGATTATAATTTAAATAAAGTAGCAGAGCTACAAGGTGTAAGGGTCTTGAATATAAATGAGTTGGCCAACGCTATGAAGCCTGTTGTTTTGCCTGGCGAACATATGAATGTAAAAATCATCCGGGAAGGTAAAGAGGCGGGGCAGGGTGTTGGTTATCTTGACGACGGCACTATGATAATTGTCGATGCAGCGCAAAAACTGGTAAACACTAATGTAGACGTTGTTGTAACAAGTGTTTTACAAACCACAGCTGGCCGGATGATTTTCACGGAGTTAAAAGAAGTATCGGAAAGAAAAAATCGGCAGGCGATGAAGTATACTGCCGAAGCGGCCAATTAGAAACAGAATTATAAATATCATTTGCAATTATCCCGACAATAGCGTTATAAATCAAGCTATTGTCGGGATTTTTTTGAGGAAGCAAAATGAAGGTATCAGCCATCATCCTTGCCGCAGGAGCGGGTAAAAGAATAAAATCAGAAATGCCAAAGCAATATCTTCTGCTCGATAAAGTTCCGATTTTTATTCGTACGCTGTATGTTTTCCAACGTATAGGACTAATTAATGAAATAATTTTAATTGTGCCGCAAAAAGATCTAACTTGTATTCAAAAATCACTACAGTCATCTTACGGTTTTACAAAAATAAAACATTTGATTGCCGGCGGGAAAGAGAGACAGGACTCAGTTAGAAACGGGTTGGATGCTATTGATAAAAAATGCGATATTGTCGTGATTCATGACGCGGTTCGTCCGTTCGTTAAAGAAAAAATGATTACCGATGTTGTTTATGCGGCCAGTAAAACGGGTGCCGCCTCATTGGGGGTGAGACCTAAAGACACAATAAAAGAAACGACAAAAGGAGATATAGTCGTAACAACGATACCAAGAAAAAATTTATGGCTCGTGCAAACTCCGCAGGCGTTTAAGTATGAAACATTGAAAAAAGCATATAAAAAGGCATTTGCTGATAATTATTATAGCACGGACGATGCATCATTAGTTGAACATATTGGGGTAAAAGTGAAAATGCTGGAGGGTTCTTATGAAAATATTAAAATTACGACACCCGAGGATTTGCTCATAGCGCAAGCTTTGCTAAAAGACGATGCCATCAGCGGGCAGCATTATCGCGCAGGAATTGGTTATGACAGTCATAGATTAATTGTAGGGCGAAAACTTATTTTAGGTGGTGTAGAAATTCCTTGCGAAAAAGGATTGGAAGGACATTCCGATGCTGACGTTCTTATCCACGCTGTCTGCGATGCGCTATTGGGAGCGTGTGGATTACCTGATATTGGCAAGCAGTTTCCTGATACGGATGCCAAATATAAAAACATTTCCAGCGTTAAATTGCTGGAAAAAGTAAAAAGAAAACTTCTTAATGCTAAATTTATTATTAGTAGTATAGATGCTACAGTTATTTTGGAAAGACCAAAAATTGCCCTATACAGTCCCCACATGGTTTCCAACATCGCCCGTGCCTTAGATATTCCCGTAAAATACGTGAGTATCAAAGCGAAAACAAATGAGGGGATGAGTTTTATAGGCAAGGAAGAAGGAATAGTTGCGTTGGCGATTGCTACGGTGATAGAAAATGAAAAATAAAAAACCAAGAGTGAGATTTGCTCCGTCTCCTACAGGTGAATCACATGTGGGCAATGCGCGAACTGCTCTTTTTAACTGGTTATTTGCACGTCGTTATTGCGGTGATTTCATATTACGTATTGAGGACACGGATGAATCCAGAAGCGATGTTTCGTACCAAAATAATTTATACGAAGATTTGAAATGGCTCAGCTTGTTCTGGGATGAAGGACCAGAGAAAGGTGGTTCGTACGGTCCCTATAAGCAAAGCGAGAGATTAGATATTTATAAAAGTTACTTGGACAGTTTGATGGGAAGGGAATTGGTTTATCCCTGCTATTGCACAGAAGAGGAATTGGAAGAAGAACGGCAGAGTTTGATTCTCAGCAAACGCATGCCGCGTTATATGGGTAAATGCAGAAATTTAACGAAGGCGGAAAGAGATAAGAGAGAAAAAGAAGGTAGAAGGCCTTCATATCGCTTTAAGATACAATCGCAACTAATTGAATTTGAAGACATAATTAAAGGAAAGATAAAATTTGATAGTGAATCGATAGGTGATTTCATCATCATGCGTTCCAGTGGAACGCCTGCTTATAATTTTGCCGCAGTGATCGATGATTACCTCATGGCTATCACTCATGTTATTCGGGGAGAGGATCATCTCTCCAATACTGCTTTGCAGTTGATGCTCTATAAGGCTCTTGAATTTACTCCGCCTTTCTTTGCCCACCATTCTCTTATTTTTGGCAAAGACCATGCCAAACTCGGAAAACGTCATGGTTCCGTTTCCATAAGCGAATTCAGAAAACAAGGTATTTTGCCTGAAGCCTTAACGAATTATCTGGGATTGCTGGGAATTTCCTACCCGGAGAAACGCGAGATTTTATCATTGGAAGAAATGGTAGAATATTTTTCTTTGGAAAAAATCTCAAAGAGCGGAGCAATTTTTGATGAAGAAAAACTATTTTGGCTTAATTCTGTTTATATAAAAAATACCAAATTGGCTGATCTGGTAAAACTGCTACAGCCTTTCTTAAAAAAAGCCGGTTTCTCCACAGGGATAATTGATGAAAAACACATGAATGACATTGTAGAATTAATAAAACCGGAACTGGTTAGACTCTCCGATATACCCGAACACCTAGAAATATTTTTTGATGATAAATATAAAATTACCGGTAAGGCTGTGGAAATCCTTAGCGAGAATGATGCGCGTAGGGTAATAAGATTTTTCGCCGAGTATATTAAAAATCACGACGATGAGAATGAAAGGCTTTATTCTTCTTCGATTAAATATGTAAAAGAAAAAACAAAAAAGGGCGGAAAGGATTTATTCATGCCTATTCGCGCAGCTCTGACCGGTAAAACCTCAGGTCCTCCTCTGGACAGAGTTTTCGTTATGTTAAAAAAGGATTCAATTTTAAAACGATTAAATTTATTTATCAGATGAAAATAAATTAATTTAAATTAAGAATTGTAAATCGGATGAAACAAAAAATTATTACCATGATCGGAAAAGCCGTGAATTGTTGCGTGGAGAAAGGTATCTTTTCCGGCGGCGACTTGTCCCGACTGGAAGTTGAGATTCCGGCAAATAATATGCATGGTGATTATGCAACGAATGTGGCAATGATCCTTGCTGCGTCTGTCAAAAAAAATCCAAGGAAAATAGCCGAGTCAATTTTAGCCAATTTTGTGGATGATGACAGTATTGTAGAAAAAATACAAATTGCCGGCCCGGGTTTTATTAATTTTTTTATAAAAGAAGAGGTTTGGAAAAAAAAATTAAAAAAAATTGAAGAAGAAAATGTGAATTACGGATGTCTTAGGAGAGGAGAGGGAAAAAGGGTGCAGGTGGAATTCGTCAGCGCTAACCCGACAGGGCCTTTGCATATAGGTCACGCACGCGGGGCGGTGGTCGGGGATGTTATCACAAATTTGCTGAAGGCAGCCGGCTACGATGTGGTAAAAGAATACTATATTAATGATGCCGGGAATCAAATGAATAACCTCGGCAAATCAGTATTATTGCGCTATCGTGAATTATGTGGTGAAAAAGTTGAGTTTCCTGAAACATGTTATCAAGGTGAATATATTAAAGATATTGCGGTGCAAATTTTTAAAAGCGAAGGTAAAAAATATTTGATTAGCCCAAACGAGGAAATACTGCCGTACTTCACCAGCATTGCGAGAAACGTGATTCTCGATGGAATTAAGAAGGATCTTATGGATTTAGGAGTTACGTTTGATGAGTTTTTCCGCGAAAGCACATTATACGAAAGCAACAGCGTGAAAATGATTTTGGAAAAGTTAAAAAAACTCGGGTTTATTTATTCGGAAGAGGGAACCTTATGGTTCAAAACAACCGTTTTTGGAGATGAAAAAGACCGAGTAGTTGTGCGCAAAAATGGAGAACCCACATATTTCGCTGCTGACATCGCCTATCATGAAAATAAATTTTCCAGGGGGTTCAATTGCATTGTGGACGTTTGGGGAGCAGACCATCATGGATATGTTCCAAGAATGACGGCAGGCATTATGGCACTTGGTCACGAAAAAGAGCGTCTGAAAATAATTTTGGTACAGTTAGTGAATTTATTGCGTGCCGGAGAACCGGTTGTTATGTCCACACGATCTGGTGAATTTGTGACTTTAAGGGAAGTTTTAGATGAGGTGGGGAAAGATGCGGCACGCTACAATTTCTTGATGAGACGCTCGGACAGTCATCTTGATTTTGACCTGGATCTTGTTAAGAAACAATCAAATGAAAATCCTGTTTATTATGTCCAGTACGCTCACGCACGTATTTGTTCGATTATAAAAATGGCACAGGAAAAAAACATTACCATACCGACTTATCCTGAAATAGATACAGGCTTGCTCAAAGAACCAGAAGAAATCAATTTGATCAAAATGATGGTGCGGTATCCAGAAATAATTGATGGATCGGTACGTACACTCGAGCCTCACCGTATAACCTTTTATCTTCATGAGTTATCGGGTGTGTTTCACAGCTATTATAATAAAAATAAGGTACTTTCAGAAAACAAAAGTCTTACATCAGCCAGATTATTTTTGATAAAAATAATCCGCGTGATATTGGAAAATTCCTTGAAGATATTAGGTGTGGGTGCACCAGAGAAAATGTAATCGTAAAATCGGATAAATTGAATCGATGGCCGCGAAAAATATTAAAAACTTTGAATTGAAGTTGGGTCGGACAGGCATTATCGTTATTATTGTCGGGATGGCGGCACTGCTTTGCAGCGTTTTTATTTTAGGTGTGGAAATTGGTAAAAATATCGATACTTATCCGGAAAAAATATCTTCGTTGCCCACCAAAATATTTGCTTTAATTTCAAAACCGGCAAACATTAATCCTGTGCAAAATATG
>Ga0116145_1004979_pt1 | contig 10347 bp, 6 predicted proteins | sample AD_JPNHG1_MetaG_FD_89747 | JGI IMG/M metagenome (GOLD analysis project Ga0116145, IMG submission 89747) | Active sludge microbial communities of municipal wastewater-treating anaerobic digesters from Japan - AD_JPNHG1_MetaG | ecosystem: Engineered > Bioreactor > Anaerobic > Digestate | place... | reverse complement strand
CTGGCAGGATTTATTTTTTATCTCGGATCTCTCAGGAAAAAAGAAACTCTTTCGGATATTTAATTTTATTTTTAAAAGTAAAAAAATGAACACAAGAAGAAATTTTATCAGGAAGGCGGCTGCGGGAAGCATTGCTGCCGCTGTCATACCGGAGGTTCTCTCGGCATTGCCCTCCGAAGCCGCCGCAGGTAAAGTCAGACTTCAGAAAGATTATACCGTGCTTTTCCAGGGCGATTCAATCACTGATGCAGGAAGAAACAAACAGAATGAGGGTTTTAACAATGCTTCTTCCCTGGGCTCGGGTTATGCAATGATTGCAGGGGCGGCACTGCTTGAGAAATATGCCCCTCTCAACCTGAAAATCTACAACAGGGGCATATCGGGCAATAAGGTTTTTCAGCTTGCCGACCGGTGGGATAAAGACTGCATCGACCTTAAACCTGATGTGCTGAGTATCCTGATCGGTGTAAATGACATCTGGCACACCCTTAACGGCAACTACAACGGCACGCTGGAAAAATACCGTAGCGACTATATCGCGCTTCTCGAAAGAACCAGTAAGGCCCTCCCGAATGTAAAGCTGATTATATGTGAACCCTTTGCAGTTCCCGGCATAAAGGCTGTTGATGATAAATGGTATCCCGAATTCTACGGCTACCAGAAAGCTGCCAGGGAGATTGCCGACCGGTTCGGGGCCCTCTTTGTACCCTTTCAGAAAATATTCGATGAGGGTATTAAACGCGCTCCCGGTTCATACTGGACGGGCGACGGCGTCCATCCCTCGCTCGCAGGCGCACAGCTGATGGCAGCGGCCTGGCTTAAATTTATTCAGTAAAATGATCTTAAATTAAATATGACTGATATGTCGGCAAAAATAATTTCACGGCGTTATTTCATTGGTACCGCTGCTTCGGCAGCTGCATTGGCAGCTTTGCCTTTCAACCTTCAGGCACAACCTGTTAAAAAAACCAGAAAACCCAACTCAAAGGTCAGGGGTGTTCAACTGGGATGTACAACCTACAGCTACCGGGCTATGCCTCATAAGGTAGATGATGTGATACAATACCTTCTTCTGGCAGGCATAAACTCAATTGAACTGAGGAGCGTTGCCGAAGAAGACCTCGGTCTGCCCCAGCTTCCGGCGAGGCCTCGCGGCACAATGACCGATAAGGAAAAGGCAGAATTCGAGAAAGCAACCCGGGAGGCAAGGGAAAAGCAGCATCAGTGGAGGATATCCCTCCCAATGTCGAGATATGAGGAGATGAGGAGAAAATTCAACAACGCAGGAATAAATGTTCATATCGTAAAATTTGCCCCATCCTCGTGGTACGACGATGAAATTGATTATGCATTCACCGCGGCAAAAGTCCTCGGAACCTACGGGATTACGGACGAAATGAGTGAAGAAGCCTGCCAGCGCCTGGGAAAATTCGCCGAAAAACATAAAAGCCTCGCAATATTCCATAATCATTCTCAGGTTGCCGAATCAGGCTTTTCGTTCGACAAGTACCTTGCATACTCCCCTGCAAACAGACTTAACTTCGACGCGGCCACTTTTTCGGTGCTACAGGAATACACCCGAACACCATAATTGAAAAATACCACGATAAGATAAAAAGCATCCACATAAAGGATAAAACAGGGCCAAAAAGCAATCCTCCGGACACAAATATGCCTTTCGGTCAGGGGGAGACACCCATTGCCGATATTCTTCTACTGCTCAGAAAAGAAAAGTGGCCCATAAATGTGGATGTTGAACTTGAATACCGTATCCCCGAAGGCTCCGACCCCGCAAGGGAGGTGGCAAAATGCATAGAATATATGAGGAATATACTGGAATAGGAAAATATTAATTTTATAAAATTTTTGTTACTAACCAAAAACCAATCTGAAATGACAAAGAGAAGAGATTTCATTAAAACGAGTGTTATCGGAACAGCCGGTATTGCAATCGGCGGAGTGGGATTCGGCAGGAATTCCTATAACTCCATTATTGGTGCAAACGACAGGATTACGGTTGCCGTTATAGGTATCAGGGGGCAGGGAGGAACGCATATTAACAGCTTTCTTGGCATGAAAGACAGCAAAAATGTGCGTCTGAAAACCATCTGTGATGTTGATGAGGCAACGTGGGACCAGCGCATCAAAACTATTGTGTCGCGGGCCGGCGAAACTCCGAAAACCGAATGGGACATGCGCAAAGTGTTCGAGGATAAGGAGATTGACGCCGTCTCGTTCGCCACACCCAATTTCTGGCACGCCCTCGGCACTATCTGGGCCTGTCAGGCCGGAAAACATGTGTATGTTGAGAAACCTGCCACACACCGTGTGTGGGAAGGCCGGAAAATGGTTGAAGCCGCACGCAAATACAACGTGCTTGTGCAGACCGGCTTCCAGAACAGATCTATACCCCAGGTGATCGAAGCTATTAAGTTCCTTCATAACGGCGGTATAGGCGAGGTGTTTATGGCCAAGGGACTCTGCTTCAAGCCGCGTGACTCGTTCGGAATAGCGCCCGACAGCGAGCCGCCTGCTTCACTCCATTATGATATGTGGCTTGGACCGTGCCAGTGGCAGCCGTACAACGAAAAGAAGGTTCACTATAACTGGCACTGGCACTGGGCAACGGGAGGAGGCGACACCGCCAACCAGGGCCCGCACCAGTTCGATATCGCCCGCTGGGGTCTGAATAAAAACGAACACCCTGTGTATATCTACTCCACAGGAGGTTTATACGGTATCGATCCGAAAGAGTGTTCGCAGGAGACACCGAATACCCAGACATCCCTTTTCAAATACAATGACGGAAAAGTACTCGAATTCGAAACAAGAGGCAGATATACCAACTCTGAAGGAAAACTCGAGATACAGATAGGCAATATCTTCTATGGCACCGAAGGATATCTTGAAATTAACGGAAGCCAGTGGCAGGCCTTCAGGCGCCGCGAAAACAAACCCTTCGCCGGATCAAATGTCGGGGAGAAACCAACCGACCTGATGGCACCTCCGGGAGGCGGCGGTCATTACGGTAACTTCATCGATGCCATCAGGGCAGGTAAGAAAGAAGCACTTAACTGCGATATCCTCGAAGGATATATGTCATCAGTGCTTCCCGCTCTGGCCAACATATCATACCGCCTCGGACGCGACCTCCGTTTCGACGGTGCAAAGGAAAAATTTGTAAAGGACAAGGAAGCCGACCAGATGCTTACCCGCGTTTACAGGAAACCATACGTGGTGCCTGAAAATGTCTGATAAGCCTTTCTGACACTGAATAAAACATGGTGCTGCAGTATTAAATAATACCGCAGCACCTTTATTCCTTATTGAAAATAAACTTTAAAAAATTTCTTTTACATGAAAAAACATATTTCGCGACGAGAATTTATTCAGGCAGGCTTCGGTGCCGGCGCAGCACTGGCATTAATGGGAAAAATACCTCTTCCTCCCTTGCCCCCTGCCAGGGGTATGAAACTTGGTTTTGTTACCTACCAGTGGGGACGAGACTGGGACCTGCCCACACTGATAGAAAACCTCAGCAAAACAGGTTACCTGGGGGTCGAGCTCAGAACCCAGCATGCCCATAAGGTCGAAACAAACCTGACACCCGCACAGAGAGCCGAAGTGAAAAAACGCTTTGCCGACAGCCCGGTGAAATGCCTGGGGTACGGTTCAAACTTTGAATATCACAGCCCTGATCCCAAACAGCTGAGAAACAATATTGAACAGACAAAGGAATATATTAAACTCTGTTACGATATTGGCGCAACGGGAATAAAAGTAAAACCCAATTTCCTTCCCCCTGAAGTGCCAAGGGAAAAAACCATAGCCCAGATTGCAGCATCGCTCAATGAATGCGGAAAGTTTGCAAAGGATTACGGACAACTGGTAAGGGTTGAAGTTCACGGAACCTACACACAGGAGATCCCAAACATGAAAGCCATCTTTGAACAGGTTACGGAAAAGAATGTGGTGATGTGCTGGAACTGCAACGACCAGGACCTGCTTCCCCCCGGACTGGAGGCCAACTTCAACTCGGTAAAGAAATGGTTCGGCGATACCGTCCATATCAGGGAACTTAACGAAGGCAATTATCCCTATCAGCAGTTGTTTGACCTTTTCAGCGGCATTAAATATGACGGCTGGATCCTCCTGGAAGCCCGCACGGAACCCGCCGACAGAATTGCTGCCATGAAGGAGCAGAAGGAAATCTTCGAAAAGATGATTGCCCTCTCAGGGAATAAAAAATAGCGGTGGTAAGAAGTATTACCAGCCCGGGGTAAAATTAAGGCCAAAACTCCCGCCCTGCAGCCCCGCGCCTTTTCTTACCGGTACGGCATAATACGGTTCGAGCACCAGGTAGCCAAGGAGGTTTATCCTTAACGAGGCCCCGTAACTGAATACCGGAACTCTTTCACCGGGTCCGGGATTATACCAGTTGCTGCCTATCCTTGAACCTTTGCTCAGTGCAAGTCCTCCGTCGGCAAAGATGTTGAAGTCGACGAAGAAAATATCACTCTTTATCAGCGATATATTTTTCGGCCCTATTAACGGGAGTCTGACCTCGGCGTTGGCAACCATTATCCTGCTTCCGAAAAAGTTGTCGAGACCTATGCCTGTTCCCGTTACCTGCGTGTCGCTCCAGTAATTGTCTATCCTCTCGTAACCTCTTATAAGCCACGGATATCCTATGTAGAGAGGTGTTATCTGATCACTCTCCGATCCGCTGCCCCACCTTCCTGCGTTGAAAGACCGTAATGCTATCGTTACGGGACGTAAATAGAAATACTTTCTGTAATCAAGTAGGGTGGTATAGAAATCAAGCGCCCCGAAATACCTGCCGGCCTCAATCCTGTACCTGGTACCGTTAACCGGACCGGTAAGTCCCATCGTACTGTTGTCGGTGACGAAGGCAAACGACATCATCTGCATTCCGAAACCTTCAGGTGCATCAAGTTTTTCGCGGCCGGTGCCGAAGGGAATACCCAATGAATTATAGTAGGTCTTATACTGATCGTACCTGTAACTGTACCCCGACAATTCACCGGATGCTTCAAACCTCCTGGTCTGCGACAGTGGATAATAGGCATATAACCCGACCTTATCCTCGAAAAGCCTGATATAGTTCAGATTTATCGTATTTGCCGGGTACGACTCACCCCTGATATTAAGTGTGTCGATGCTTGTAGAAATATACCCGTAATAATTCGGAATATGCGACAAAAGCACGCCCCACTTCAGCTTTCTCTTCTGGTTGAAATAAGCAATCTGCCCCGCAAAATCATATATCTCACCGTTAAGGGAAATTGTAGTAAATAACTGGTTGTCACCCGACATATCGCCGAATATTGCACTCACGCTACCGGCCATTCCCGTTCCCAGAGGGCCTCCTGTCGAAACGCCTATCGAACCATTCGTGATGTAGTCGAGTTTGAACTTTGGCCGGTATGGTACGGCGGAATAGTTTTCGGGCCTGATATCGGAGAAATAATCATATTCGGCGAAAAGGGCACTGTCAACCAGGTTTTGCGCAGCATAAAGCATTGGAGGCAGTGTCGCAGCCGTAAAGTCAATCTCATTTTTATGTACGGGAACCTCATTAAATCCGGAGATCTTTGCGGAATAGATCGAGTAACTTCTGTCAGCATAATAAGAGTAGACTATATCCCCGGTTTTGGGTGCCAGCGAGAAGGCCGGAGAATAGGAGGTAATACCCGAGATGCCCCTCAGGTAATCCGTAAGCCTGTAGATCGAGTCACTTTCAATATCGTAACGGTACAGATTTCTGAACCCGTCCCGGTCGGACAGGAAGATAATGCTCCTGCCGTCGGGAGAGAACTGCGGATTCATATTTCTGGCCCCTGTGAATAACTCAATATATCTGATTTCAGAAGGGTTATCAACGCTTACGGTTCCGATATTGAAAAAGTCGTGACGGAATTTCGTTGCCTGTCCCGGCAGCGGACGATCGGTTACAAATGCCAGCATTTTTCCGTCGGGCGACCATGATGGCTGAAGGTTGGCATATGCGTCGCTGGTAAGCTGCCTTACAGCGCCTGTGCCGGTATCATACAGATAAATGTCTGAGACCCCCTTCACTGTGGCTGTAATGGCAATATATTTTCCGTCGGGCGACCATGTTGGTGTTGTAAACGAGGGCAGCCCGGGCAGATCGATAAGACTCTCCCTTTTCATCCTGTCCATGTTGAAAATGACAAGCCTGTTTCTTCCTCCGGAAAAAACGACGAACGCAAACTTTTTGCTGTCGGGCGACCATGTGCCCGGCGATTCAAGATAACTTAAGGCATCAATATCCATCGTGTTGACGGCGTTCGACAACTTGCGTTTGATTTTTCCCGTGTGTGCATCCGCCAGGAAAAGATCAAGGTTATAAAGGTATCTCTCCGAAAGAAATACAACCATTCTGCCGTCGGGGCTGATTGAGGGAGAGAGGTTCATGGTCCCTGCGTTTCTGCCAAAAGTTATTTTCCTCCCTGTAAGATGGTCGGTACTGTCCCTTAAAACAGACTTATAACCGTTAATAAGAGCCATCTTCCAGAGAAGTGAAAACGACTTGTCATCCATCCCCAGAACATTCCTGAATGCCTTCTCATACCCGTTTACTGCCGTTTCCCTGAACAATTTTATTATAGTCGAATCACCCCAGGTTTTCCCGATCATCGCAATTACAGAGTGACCATACCTGTAGGGAAAATACTTTGTGCCTTTTGAGAGATCCCTTATCGTCGGAATATCTTTAGTAAGCACGGCATCCCTCATCCACATAGCTGTGTGCGGATCGATGCTCCCCAGCGAGAAATACTCGGCCATCCCTTCCACCAGCCATAAAGGGAGGTTACCTGCCTTGCTCAGCCCGAGAGAATCATCGGAGGTCAGCATGTTGTACTGGAAAACATGCACCAGCTCGTGACCTGTTATGTGGTCTGTCTGCGGGAAGGAAGGAAAAAGAGGCATCACAACCCTTTTCTTCAGAGCTTCCGTTACGCCACCGGTGCTCTCGCCCAGCATATCCGACACGGCAGTGGTTTGCTGAAATTCCGCATGGTTCTCGTAAATGAAAAGGGGATTCCGTTGCTTAACGGTGTCGGGGAAAACTCTCCGGTGCTGCCTGTACCATGCCTCGGCCCGCGCAGCCATCAGGTTCAGAACAGAATCGTTCTGCCAGTAATGGTAAATTTCAAAATCGGGCGTCTGGTAAACCTTGTAATCAAAAACCCTGTATGAGGGTTTATTCTGCCCGAAATACTGACCTTCTGCCGTATTCAGCGGATAAAGCAGAAGAAACACCGGTACAACCTTTATCAGGGACCTTACTATCCTGTAGCTTTTTCCTGTCATGTCCATATCAACCTCCTTCCTTGTAACAGTAAAAAGATCAGAATATTCAGCATGAAAAAATTGCAGACTGCCATAAAACCGGTCTGCTGAAAGACCCATTACAAATTAAATGCCAGAAGAAGGCTTTATTACAGGTACAGGATAAACTTAAACCTTAATCCTTAGTGTTTTACCCCGGAATTCATTCATTACCGGTCTGTTTTCCCTTCGATCCGGCCGGTCTGGCTTCTGCTCCCGATGTTTCGCAGGGGCTGGCAGGACGGTTGTTGCCGCTGCCGGAAACGGGTTCCCTGTCTGTCTCGATGCAGACTGACCATTGTCCCATTGAACCGGGATTGCGGGTGCTTAGTGCCACTTTCAGGCTGCCTGAGAAGAGATAATACTGTCCCGGTTTTAAGGGATAGGGTTTGCCGTTTACCCTGGCATCGCCTCCTCCGGCGATAGGCATAAAGAAGAGACTCTGTGCAGGTCCGGAATAGGTGAATGTGTTCCTTCTGAGGGTATCCCTGTTAAAGGTGCCGGCCGGCGTAACAAGACAGAACTGCCATTCGGCGTTCCCGGGATTGATTCTTACCCCGCATGGCTTCTCCTCCTGCTGAGGCTGGGCTGGAGCAGGTGCCTGAACCGGCGGCTGCTCCTGCACGGGAGGCTGAACCGGCGGCTGCTCCTGCACGGGCGGCTGAACCGGCGGCTGCTCCTGCACGGGAGGCTGAACCGGCGGCTGCTCCTGCACAGGCGGCTGAACTGGTGTTGGCGGTGTCACTGGAGGCTGTACCGGTGGCTGCACCTGCACGGGAGACTGAACGGGTGCGGGCGACTGAGGCCTTGAAGGCCGGGCGTATGTGATTTCAGCCCTGGCGCTTGCAACCCCTCCGTCATTCCTGACAGATATTTCAATGACGTTTAATCCTTCCCTGAGACCTGCATTGGTGGTTATCAGTCCCGTATTGCTGAGTGAAAAGTTATATGTGATTTCCCCGTTTACCCTGACGGTGACGTCATTCCACCTGTTAACATTTGTTGCCCTTGCCTCTATCGGGAAAACATTCGACTGAACGTTAACCGGTGCCGCAGGATTTGTGAACCTGACTGCCGGAGGGGCCGGACGTACAGGCTGAGTGACGGGTTTCTGAGGGGGAGGAGTCTCACGAATAACAGGGGTTGGTTCATATACCGGTCTCTCAGTTCTCACTTCAGTACGGGGTGTTGCAGGTGTTGAATAATAGGGCGTAGTAATTGAAGGCCTTCTTGCCCTGCCGCCTCCTCCCAGAGCCCATCGGAACCCAAGTGAGGTGTAATGGTTCATGTCGGTGCGGGAACTGTTGTAGACCCTGTTGTCAATGTCAATGCCAAATGCACTGTTCCTTTCAGTCAGCGAGAAATGGGTCTTATGTTCAATTCCCAGCGTAAAGCTCCTGGAAAACCTGTATCCGATAAAGATGCCGGCTGTCGGGAATATGGCAGCACGGTTGACAAGCTTTGTTTCATACTCTCCGTCTGTCAGTTCGAGCAGGTCGGCCACTATCTCTCTGCGCGTTTTCCCCGGGTCGATGCTGCTGTAGTCGTAAACATTTCCGCCTTCGTCAAGCAGGTCGGTAAATGTTCTGCCGTGCGTAATACCGGCCCCTGCAAATCCGGAGATGACAATCCTTGTCCGCTCGGCAAACCTGTTAAGGGTCAGCCCCAGTTCGGCATCATAACTGAAAAAGGCATATTTTATATTGCTGTACGTAAAGTCGGTGTTTATCCTGTGGTCGTGCGCCTGGTTTTCACCCATCAGGTATCTGAATTTCCAGTCGACTGCCAGGAATTCGTTTTCTTTTTTCCTCAGGTAGCTGCCGAAGATGAAGTCGAACCCTGATCCCATCGGGTTTGCAATATCCGACTGCTGGTATGAGGCCCCGGCGCCAAAACCAATTATTATGCCTTTGTTGGTTGTATAAACCGCCTTCTGTGAAAAGGATGAAGTATAAATGACAACAGCCGCGATTGTAAGGGCTGTTTTAAGATACATTGGTTTCATGGGTGAAAAATTTTGCAATCTGTTTGTTGAATAACACCAGTAGAATCAGTACAATGCCCCACTGGAATATGCACGACATGAACGAGAACTGGCTGAACGGGTTGAACCATTCTCCCGGCACGAACGATTGTGCCAGCCACCATATTATGAGTATCAGTGCCGCGAACGGCACAAACCATTTTATGTCGTATGTCCACCAGACGCCGAGTCTGATATCGCGGGAATTCTGATTAATTTCGGATCTGACCTCCCTGACTCCCTGTTTAATAATCATCAGTGCAATCAGTGCGCCTGATATCATCAGTGCAACACCCCAGACAAAATCCTGGTTTGAGAGAAAGTTCAGGTTGCGGGCCGAAGGGATGCCCAGAACAAAAACGAGAATGGCTATTATTAAAATAGCCCTGTTTCGTTTTATCCCGGCATCCACCATTATTCTTGAGGGAAGCTCCAGCATTGCAATCAGCGATGAGAACCCTGCAAACGTCAGTCCCAGGAAGAAAAGAACGGCCAGCACTCCTCCTCCGGTCATTTTGTTAAAAAGCTGCGGTATCCAGATAAAGGTCAGTCCGGTTGATGCGGGTCCGCTATCCCTCATTATTTCAAGAATACGGGTATCGGCGATGCCCATTTCGTGTTTAAGAACGGAAAAGACCGTCCCGAAAATCATTATGCCTGCCAGTAATGAAACAGTGTTATTGCCTATTCCGGTCATGAATGCGTTTCCGGTACAGCCGTGTTCCTTCTTCATATAGGCTGCATAAGTCATAAAGAGGCCCCACCCGGCGCCGGTATCCCATGCGTTCTGGGTAAGGGCGTCAATCCATGTTCTGGTGCTTCCAAGTTGCTTAAGGTCGGCGGTGAAGAGATACCTGAGTCCTTCCCCTGCCCCGGGAAGGGTTATTGCGCGGACAACACATATCAGTATAACCAGCAGCAGGGAAGGGATAAGGAATTTATTGGCT